>MDTE01081212.1_pt1 | contig 14397 bp, 12 predicted proteins | sample 811231 | NCBI WGS metagenome assembly MDTE01 (sample SAMN05326651, study PRJNA326480) | marine metagenome | isolation source: seawater | place: Indian Ocean: Red Sea | collected 2010 | reverse complement strand
CTTTTGTCTAAAATTGAACAACCTGCTATAATAACGTTTTCTTTTGTTAATGATATTTTGTTAAAATTTTTTCCTAGTTTTATGAATATACGATTTTGAATGTTATCAGAAATTAATAAGTTAGAGCCAGCGCCCATAATAAAAAAATTATTATGATTTTCTTGTAGTTTAAGTATAAAATTTCTTAATTCAGAAAGAGTTTCTGGAATAAAAAAAATTTTCGCATTTCCTCCAATATTTAGCCAAGTATGGTTTTTTAAACTATAATTATATTTGATTTTGCCTTTTATATTTTTTGAAAATTCATCTAAATTGTTAGAATTCATTTTTTCATCAAGCTTGGTAATTCTTTAATCCAATTTGATATAGATCCAGCACCCATACCAATAACTATATTTTCAGCATTTAAATACCTTTTTAAAAATTTTGCTAATTCAAATTGATCATTTAGTAAAAACACATGTACATTAGAATGTTTCGCAATTTCTTCAGCAAATTTAAAATAATCAAAATTCAGTTTTAAATTTTCACCTGCTTTATAAATTGGACATAAAATAACAGAATTTGCTTTCTTAAAAGATAAACAAAATTCATTTTTTAAATCATTTAATCGAGAAATTCTGTGAGGTTGAAAAATACAAGTAATTTTTTTTTGCTTATGGCTTTTCCTTACACCTTTAATCACTGATTGTATTTCTGTAGGGTGGTGGGCATAGTCGTCATAAATATCTGCCCCATTATAATTGAATATTTTGTTGAATCTTCGTTCTACACCCTTAAATTTTTTTAAACTATTTTTTATAACATTAATTGATATTCCAATAAAATAAGAAATAGCAATTGCGGCTGTTGCATTTTTTATATTATGGTTCCCGATCAAAGGAATTTCAAACTTTCTCAAAGTATTTTTCTTTTTATTCGGTAAACTCATTTCAACGTCAAAAAATGATTTATTATTGTAAAAAGAAACATTTTTAATTTTAAAATTTGATTGTTTGTTAAACCCATAAGTAATTAGATTTTTAATCTTACTTTTTTTAAAAACATCTTTATTGTTTTTATCATCTATACAAATAAAAGTTTTACCGAAAGAAGGTACCTTCATCATAAATTTTATAAAATGATTTTTTAAATCCTCTAAAGATTTATAATAATCCATGTGCTCCCTATCTATGTTAGTTACTACAGCATAAGTTGATGGAACTTTTACAAAACTACCATCGGACTCGTCTGACTCTAAAATACTCCACTCACTTCTTCCAAGTCTAGCAGAGCTTTCAAAAGAATTAATTACACCACCATTTATAATAGTTGGGTCCAGTTTAGCTTTAGCAAAAATAGAGGCAATTAAAGATGTAGTGGTAGTTTTACCGTGAGAACCTGAAACAACTACATTTTTTTTTAATGAGGTTATATGAGCTAACATATCTCCCCTTTTGTATATTGGTAATTTTTTTTTTTTTGGCTGCTTTTATTTCAGCATTATTTTGTTTTATAGCTGAAGAAATTACTAAGATTGTTGCTTTTTTTATATTCGATGATGAATGTCCCAAAAAAAACTTAACATTATTCTTCTTAAGCCTTTCTATATTTTTATTAAAAGTTTTATCACTTCCTTGTATTTTAAAACCTAGACCCACCATTATTAACGCCAACCCACTCATCCCTATTCCACCTATACCAACAAAATGTATTATCTCAGATTTTGCTAAATTAATATTCATTTTAATATCAAGTTTTTTAAATTTTTAGAATTTTCATTCCAATTATATTTTTTGTAAACATTTTGCATATTTTTTTTTCTTTGAATTAATAGTTTTTTATTTTTAATCAAATTTTTAATAAATTTATATAAAAAATTATTTTTAACTTTATTTTCTTTGATTAACCAACCTAGTTTTTTATCTACGTAATACTTTGCATTATAAAATTGATGATCATCTTTAGCAAAAGGAAAGGGAATTGCCAAAAAAGGTGTTTTCAAAAAAATTAATTCATTAATTGTAGATGCTCCAGATCTTGTTATTGCAAAATCACACTCTTTTATAATTTCATGCAAATTATTTGCATAAGAAAATACTTTTGCTTTTATGTGATTAGTTAAATAAAATTTTTTAAGTTTTTTTATATTTTCATAACTTGATTGATGAAATATTTCAATTTTAAAAATTCTAGATAATTTCATTAAATCTTTTAGAAATAGATTATCAAATATTTTTGCGCCTTGACTACCACCTATTATAAGTATAGCAAACTTATTATTTTTTCTTTTAATATTCCTTTTTGATAAAAAAAAATTTTTTCTTATTAATGGTTTAATTATAATATTTTTATAACTCATTTTTTTTGGCAAATTTTTTATTTTTTTACTGTACGTAAATATTCTACTGCAATATTTTAGCAAAAATAAATTTGCTCTACCTAAAACTAAATTTGGTTCAAATAAAAAAATTTTTAAATTTAAAATTCTAGCTGCTAAACAAATTGGTATCGACATATATCCACCTGTAGAGATTATTATTTTAATTTTTTTTTTTTTTCAAAAAGATAAAAGAATTAATGAATGATATTAATAAAGAAATAATAAAAGGGAAAAATCTAAAGAAGTTAAAGCTTATTTTTGGAACATTTATTTGTTTATTTCTATATTTTTTTTTATTTAAGTAAGATATTCCTCTTTCATCACTTACAATACACATTTCATTTTCGTCTTTTAAATAATCATATAATACTTGGGCTAAAACAACATGACCTCCAGTACCTCCTGTGCTGATAATTATTTTTTTCATAAACTTACATCTTTCTCTTTGTAAAATTTAATATTAATCCAGCAAGAATAGAAGAGCTTAATATTGATGACCCCCCGTAACTTAAAAAGGGAAGTGTCATGCCTGTTGTTGGAAGTAACTTTATGTTTACACCGACATGAATTAACACTTGAAAAATAATTAATAAGGTTGAGCCAATCAAAATAAGCTTATTACTATTTTTTTTTTCAGCTGGAATTTTTTTAAATACTCTAAATACAATTAGTAAAAAAATTAATAATATTAACAATATTAATAAAACGCCAAATTCTTCAGAAATTACAGATATTACATAATCCGTATGTGCCTCTGGGACTCTGGTATTTAACGTTCCTTCTCCAATTCCTTTTCCAAAAAACCCACCATCAACTATAGCATCAGTTGCTTTTTGGGATTGATAATTTCCTTTAGATGCAGGTTCAAAAAAAGAATTTATCCTATATTTAATATATGAAAATTTTGGTAAATAAAAAACTAAATATGCTAAAATTGATAATGAAAAAAAAATTAGAAAACTCAATAAATATAAATTTATTCCAGAGACAAAAATTAGACTTAACCAAACACAAGAAACCAACATTGTCTGTCCTATATCTGGCTGTAAAACTAACAATGATAAAACAGGAAGTACTATTAATAAGCTCGTAAGAAGTTTGAAAAAATAACTATTTGTAAACCTTGAGCCTATTATTAATGATAAAAATACTACCAAAAAAGGCTTTAAAAATTCTATTGGTTGAAACCTCGGTAAAAAAGAGAGGTCTAACCATCTTGTTGAGCCTTTTACCTCAACACCGAAAAATGGAACTGACAACAAGGACAAAAAGAAGGTAATGAATAATATTATTGCTATTTTATATATATACTTTTCTTCGATAACGGAAAAAAAAATAATTAAAATCAAACCTAAGAATATATAGATAAGATGTCTTAGGAAAAAATAATAATTATTTGTTCCTAATTTCGAAGATGCAATTAGTGATGTTGATACTAAGGAAAAAAAAATACCTAAAATAATTAAAGTAATGAATAATAAAAGGATAAACTTATCCAAATTTTTCCACCAGTCGTAGATAAATTTATCGTAAAAATTTTTATTTTCCATAAAGACCTATTTTTTTAATTAGTGAATTAAAATATCTACCTCTATGTTCGAAATTTTCAAATTGGTCGAATGAGGCAGCTGCTGGACTGAATAAAACAATTTTTTTTTTATTATCGTTTTTAATATCTTTTTTAATAGTTAATATAACCTTTTCTAGGTTTTTTATATATTTAAATTTAATTTTATTTTCAAATTGATTTACAAAAAAATTTTTATTAAGTCCAAATATGTAAGCTGTTATATTTTTACAATATTCATAGTTGAGATTAAATTTATCATATTTTTTAAACTTACCTCCTACAATCCAATAAATATTTTTATAATTTGATAGAAGACCGATTGTTGAAGAAAAGCTAGTAGATTTAGAGTCGTTAATAATTTTTAAATTTGAGTTATTATAAATAACCTGTTTTCTAAATTTAAGTCCTTTGTAAGTGTTCATTGACTTAAAGATTTTATTATCGGCTATTTTAAATAGTTTAGAAATTTGGTAAATAAAATGAATAATTTTAAGGCTATTGTCATCTAATAAATAATTATTTTTAATTTTTTTTTTGAAGAAAGAATATTTATTATAAGATATTTTTATAATTTTAGATTTAATATTACTGCTTATAATATTTTTGTTAATTAAAACATTATCTTTCTCAATAAATGAAAAATTATTTTTTTCTTGTTCATATAATAGTTTGATCTTAGCATTCGCATAATTTTTAATATTTCCGTGTCTTTCTAAATGATCTATACCTAGATTTAAAATAACTCCATAATTTGTTTTAAAATATCTATTATAAAATATTTGATAAGAGGACGCCTCAATTATAAAGATAGTATTTGTATTAATTTTTTTTTCATTTAAAACTGGTCTACCAATATTTCCAACTAGCCTGACATCTATTTTTTTTAATTTAAAAATATTATAAAGCATTTGGCAAGCAGTGGACTTTCCGTTTGTGCCTGTAATTGTTATTTTAGTGTTTTTCGGATATGTTAAATAAAATATATCAAGTTCTGTAATTATTTTTTTCCTGTTTTTTAAAAGATATGAGCTTAATTCACATTTCTTTAAATCTATTCCTGGACTTAAAACAATATAATCAAACTTGATTTTAAAAATTTTTTTTTTGCTTAAAAAAAATTTTTTATATTTTTGGTTATTTAAAGAATTATTATCATCAAAAACAATAACACTACTTTTTTTATAGAGATATTTAAAGCATGAGTTGCCTGAAATACCTAAACCATAAATCAATATTTTTTTATTTAGAAATTTTTTGTTGAACATTATCTAAGTTTTAATGTAGCAAGCCCTATCATTGCTAATATTAAAGAAATAATCCAAAATCTAATGACAACTGTTGACTCTGCCCAACCTTTTTTTTCGAAATGGTGATGTATTGGGGCCATCATGAATATTCTTTTTCCTGTCAACTTAAAAGATACAACTTGGACTATTACAGAGACTGCTTCTAAAACAAATAGACCGCCAATTATTGCTAATACTATTTCGTGTTTTGTAACAACACCGACAGTTCCTAAAGATCCACCTAAGGCTAAAGAGCCGGTGTCACCCATAAATATTTTTGCTGGGGGTGCGTTGAACCACAAAAATCCTATCGATGCTCCAATTATAGCACCACAAAAAACTGCCACCTCCCCGACGCCCTTAATGTAAGGTATTAAAAGGTATTCAGAAAAAATTACGTTACCAGAAACATAGCTAATAAAAGCGAAACAACCCGCAACCAATATTACAGGCACAGTAGCCAGACCGTCTAAACCATCTGTCAAATTAACAGCATTAGATGAACCTACTATTACGAATAAATAAAAGGGTATGAAAAACCAACCAAGGTTTATTACTAAATTTTTAAAAAATGGAAAATAAAGATTATTAGTTAAATCTGAGTCTATACAAACATAAAAAATTATTAATGAAATTAGACCAAGAATAATTTGTATAATAAATTTTAATTTTGATGATATCCCGTTAGAATTATTATTTTTAATTTTTTTATAATCGTCAAATGCACCTAAAGTTCCAAAAGAGAATGTTATAAAAATCAGTAACCAATTATAAGGATTAAATAAATCTGACCATAAAAAAACTCCTGTGAAAAGCCCAATTAAAATTAAAAGTCCACCCATTGTAGGTGTACCTATTTTTTTTACAAGGTGGTCTTTAGGACCGTCTGGTCGTATGGGATTTGTAATTTTTTTTATTGAAAAAAAGTTAATGAATTTTTCTCCAATTAAAAAAACCACAATCATTGATGTGATAATTGCTAAACCGGTTCTAACAGTTAAAAAATTAAAAAAGTTTAAAAATGAATATGTGTCAGAATAATTAGTTAATATATTATAAAGCATTATAAATTACGAATTATTTTATTTAAACCAGTTGAATTGGATCCTTTTACCATTAAAATACTATTATTTGGTAAATCATTTTTTATTAGATTGTAGATTTCCATACTATTATTCAGTATCCTTCCTTTTATTTGTGGTTTTAATTTGTTGAATGTATGTCTTGTATAATTCCCGTAAACGAATATTTTGTTGATTTTTGAATTATTTATATATCTTGCGATTTTTATATGTAATTTTTTAGAATAGTTACCAAGCTCAAGCATATTCCCAATTAAAAGAAATTTTTTATTTTTTTTCTTATAAATATTATCAAATCTTTCCAGTGAAAATTTTAATGACAATGGATTTGAATTGTAACTTTCATCTAAAATAGTCAATTTTTTAGATCCTTTTTTGTAAGTAGTTAATGACCCTCTGCTTTTAGGAACTTTAAATCCAACTAACAGGTTTTTATTTAATTTTTGAGCATCAAAATAATTAATAATTATACTTAAAGATGCGAGAATGTTCTCTCTATAATTCAACAATTCATTTGGTATCAAAAAAGTTTTTATAGTTTCTTTAATTTTAATTTTAAATAAGTAATTATTTTTATATTTCATTTGTTTAAGAAACAACATATCTGCACGATAGTTTTTCTGGCTAAAAGTAAAAACTTTTAGTCCACATTTTTTTGATTTATGTATAAAATATTTATAATATTTATCATCCATGTTAACAATCATTGTTCCATTGCAAATTATATTATCAATGAGCTCTCCTTTAGCTTGAGCGATTTGATCTAAATTTTTGAAATTCTTAATATGTGCATAAGAAATATTAGTAATTAAACCAATATTTGGTCTAATAAGGTTACTCAAATAATTTATTTCACCTTTCTTATCCATTCCAATTTCTAAAACTAAAAATTTAGATTGTTCTGGAGCGTTAAAAATACTTAAAGGAACACCAAATTTATTATTATAAGAATTTTTTGAAAAATAGGTATTGCCTAATTTATTTAAACAAAAACCGGTTAATTCTTTAACAGATGTTTTTCCAGCTGACCCTGTAATTGCTATTGTATTAGCATCTATTGATTTTCTATATATTGAGCTAATTTTATTTAAAAAATTTAATGGTGTTTGTTGAAATATCATTTTTTTAATTTTATTTCTTTTGTTAACAATTGCTAAAATTGCGCCATTATTTAAAGCTTCAACCGCATAGTTATTTCCATCATATTTGTTACCTTTTATTCCAAAAAAAATCGAATTTTTACTCACACTCTTTGAATTTATTGAAACTGATTTCACAAATGTTTCTTTATTAATTGTTTTGTTTTTTGTTGTTTCTAATAAGATATTTGTTTTAAGAGATTTTGATAAAACTTTATTTTTTTGTTTAATTGCATTTATAATTTCTAATTTATCAGAGAAAAATTTTCTTTTTTTATAATCTTGGTAATTTTCATGTCCTTTTCCAGCAACGATTAAAATATCACCAGAATTTAAATTTTTAATTGCATGAAATATAGCTTTTGATCTGGATGCAATTTCAAAATATTTTTTGTATTTAAAACCTTTTTTAATTTGATTTCTAATTAATTTTGGATTTTCCGATCTTGGGTTGTCATCTGTCAGGTATATATTTTCACAATACTTATAAGCTATAGCTCCCATCATTGGTCTCTTTTGTTGATCCCTTTCACCACCACAACCAAATAGTAAAGAAATTTTACTTAAAGGAAATTGTTCTTTTATATTTATAAGTAAAGTTTCTAGCGCATCAGGTGTATGAGCATAATCAAGTATTACCTTTGAATTGTTTTTTAATTTTCCAATTTTTTCAAATCTACCTTTAATTGATTTAATTTTGCAAATAGATTTTAATATTTTATCTATATTCAATTTGGATAAATATGCAGCTATAATAGCAAAAATTAAATTTTTAATTTGAATTTTACCTATAAGTGAAGTTTTAAAAGAGTACTTTTTTTTATCAAGAACAAAATCTATTTTATTTTGATTATTTATTTTGCGAAAGTTTGTAATTTTAATAAAAGAATTTAGACGTCCAAATGTAAATTTTTTTAATTTTCTTTTTTTTGAAATAATATTTAGTTGCTTTGCTAATTTATTTTCATTATCAAATATTATATTTCCTCCTAATTTTAACAATCTGTTAAAAAGTATAAATTTAGAATTAAGGTAATCTTTAATAGTTTTATGATAGTCTAAATGATCCCTAGTTAAATTAGTAAATATCGCTGTTTTAAAATTAATATTATTTAACCTACATTGTTTTAAACCATGACTTGAGGCTTCTATAATAACATTCTCAATTTTTAATTTTTTAAGTTTTTGTAATGTTTTATGAAGGCTTACAGGATCTATTGTTGTATTAAGTGTTTTTAAATTATAATTTTTTGACAAAACACCAAGTGTACCAATTGAAGCTACTTTTTTTTTGTTTAAAGATAAAATTTGTTGGTAAAAATTTGATATTGAAGTTTTGCCATTAGTGCCGGTCACACCTATAATATTGTTTGGTTTAAGTTTGTAAAATCTGCTAGATACATATGAAAGCAATTTTCTAGGATTATTGCTATGAATATATAAAATTTTTTTTTTACAGAGTCCCTCAAATTTAAGGTTTGATACTATTATTTTAGCACCATTATTTATAGCATTCTTAATGTAAGTGTTGCCATTTGCAGTATTTCCTTTTATGGCAAAAAAAATATCGTTTAATTTACAATCCTTGCTATTAAATTTAATATTTTTAAATTTAATATTTTTATACTCATTGTTAATATTTTTAAAAACTTCACCTAATAACATTTAATTTAAATTCTTAGTACTTTGTGGCTAAAATTGGTCCTATTTTGTCAATAATTTTTCCTGATATTTCTACCGATGTCCAACCAGCAGTATTGTAAGGAGTGCCTTTGTAAGACCCAGTTTTATTACGATATTTGTAAACATAATCTTTTGAAAGTTTAGTATCCTCTAATAATATAATTAAAACATATTTTGGTTTTGATGTGGGGAATACCGAAGCAAAAGTATTAATTTTTTTTTTCGTATATATACCATTTTCAACAATTTGGGCTGTTCCAGTCTTACCACCCACTTCGTAACCTTCTACATCTGAGAGACTAGCGGTACCTTTTTCAACTACCTTTCTAAAAATTGGATTGATTTGAGAACTAAGATGTTTATTTAAAATTCTTTTCTTTTTTACATTGCTAAATTCTCTTTTTACAAGAGTTGGGTTTATATCAAAACCCCCATTAGCTAAAATTGCGTAACCCTTTGCTAATTGAATAGGAGTTGTGGTAATTCCATGACCATAAGATACAGTTTTAAGTTTACACTTTCCCCACTTGAAAGAAATAGGTTTGCCTATTTCCTCAATATCAAAATTCAATTTATCTAAAAGACCAATTTTTTCCAAAAAGCTTTTTAATTTTTCTTTACCTACAATTTGACCAATTTTTACTGATCCAATATTACTTGAGTATATTAATATATCCTCAACACTTAAATCATTAGGTAAATTTTCATCATACTCCGAAATAGTCCTACCACCACATTTCATTTTTTTTTCTAAATTTAGGAACATATCTTCTGGAGAAACTAAACCATAGTTTAATCCAGCTGCTATAGTAAAAGATTTAAAAACTGATCCTAACTCATAGATACCTTTTGTTGCACGATTAATATAATTATCGTCAGATATATCTTCCCTGCTATTAAGATTAAAGTCTGGTAAAGATACTAAAGATAAAATTTCTCCAGTGTTTATATTCATTAATATTCCTGCACTACCAATATTATTAAAAATTTTTTGGGCTTTTAATAATTCATTTCTAATTATAAATTGTAAATTTTTGTCTAAAGTGAGTGTTAGTATTTCTCTTCCATCTTTTAATTTTTTATCAAAGGATTTCTCTAAACCTGAAATGCCATTGTTATCTTCGTCAATTTGACCTACTACATGTGCAAAAAGATTTTTATCGGGATATATTCTAGTAATTTTTTGTTCAATTATTATTGACTTTTCACCTAAAAGTTTAATTTTTTTATAATTGTCAGGGGTTATTTTTTTTTCGATATAAAAGAATTTCTTTCCAAACAATTTATTTTTAATTTCTGTAAAATCTTTTTTTGGATAAGTATATTGAAGTTTTAATAAAAGTTTTTTTTTGTCTTTAACTAATTTTGGGTCAATCCCTACATTTGTAGTAAATACAGTTTTGCTTATATATTCTCCATACCTATCTGTTATATCTGCTCTGCTAATTTTATTTATTTTGTAATTATTATTTTGATAAGTCTTTGAAGATAAATATATTACTCTCGTCGAATATAAAATAGTTATAATAAATATAATTATAAAAATAAATGCAACTCGATTTAAATTTAACTTAAATTTATTTTTATAAAAATTAACGAAATTTAAATCAGATTTATTAATAATTATTATATTGTTTTCATTCTTATTCATAATTTTCTAAATATATAAAATTTTTTGGTTTTAATTCGTTTAAATTTTCTCCAAAAAAAGTTTTTTTTAATTTAAATAATCTTTCTGGCGAACTCAAAAAATTATTTTCTAACAAAATTAATTCTTTTTTATCAATTAATATTTTTATTTTTTCTTCCTTATTAAATATTTTTGCTTCAAGTTCTCTAGTGGAATTTTTAACTAAAGAAGTAAATATAATTAAAATTACTATAAATATTACAATAATATAAATTTTCATAATTTAGAGGCTATCTTTTCTATTTCTAATAAATGTCTAAATTTTTCATAAATAAAATTTGTTTCTACCCAATTAGTTCTTTTTCTTTTTACAGCTCTTAATTTAGCGGATCTAGATGGAGGGTTTGTTTCAACTTCTTCTGATGTTGGTAAGATTGGTTTTTTATTAATTATATTGAAAGAAGTGTCTTGAACACTATTAATCGGTAAATATCTTGATAATTTTGTAGGATTAGAAATATTATTAAAAAAAAATTTGCAAATTTTATCTTCGATAGAATGAAATGTAACAGTCAAAATTATACCATTCTCTGAAATTAAATTACATGATTTTGATAATCCATTTATAAGTTCACTAATTTCACTATTAACAATCATTCTAAGTGCTTGGAAAATTTTTGTAGCTTTATTTTTTTTTGAAAAATGCTTTTTTGTTGAATTTATTATATTTACAAGATCCTCCGTGAGAATCTCTTTATTATTTCTCTCTTTTGCTATTCTTTTTGATATTATTTTTGATTTTTTTTCTTCACCAAAATATTTGAATATTTTTTCTAGTTCACTTGCTGTTAAATTTTTAATGATATCATGTGCTGAAAATTTGTTATGTCCCATTTTCATATTCAATCTGCCTCTATAATTAAACGAAAGTCCTTTTGAAACATCCATTATTTGATTGTATGAAAAACCTAAATCAAAAATAATGCCCATAATTTTTTCCTTGGTCTTTAAGGTGTCAATTTCGCTAAATTTTTTATTATAAAACTCAAATCTATCCTTAAACTTTTTTTTAAATGTATTTGCTATTAGTCTTGATTTTTGATCCCTGTCAAAAGCAATTACTTTAGTTTTAGGAAATTCTAAAATTTTTTTTGTATATCCGCCTTGACCAAAAGTACAGTCAATAAAAGTGCCACCATTTTGAGGGGAAATAATACTTAATACTTCTTTAAGTAACACCGGATAATGTAAGTTATTTTCCAGTGCGTTGGTGGCACTCATTTATTTTTTCGAAAACAATTAATTTTTTTGTCTTCGTAAAAAAGCCGGAATTTCAAGTTCATTTTCTTCAGATACTAAATTAGTATTTTCCTCTTTTGTGTCATTTTCAATTATCGAGTCATTATTAAAGAGTTGTGGACTATGGTCATTTAATTCAAAGTTTTCTAGTCCATTTGAAACTTCTTCTTTTGATTCAGCATTGTTAGTATCAATATTATTCTCTAAATCTAAAGGTATATCCTGATTTAAAATTGTGTTACTACTCGTATAGTCTTTGGCTTCATCATTGGATAAGCTACCTAAAGCCATATTCTCATCAACCATAGAATTTAATAACTCATTTTCAGTATCTTTTATATTTTCATTATCTACTTGTAGAGCATTCGCTCCACTTGTGCTTTGTATTAATGTTGAATTATTATTCATAAAACTATTTTTTTGCGTAATTTGATTCTCATAATATCCCGCATTTCTATTTTGTATTCTATGTACCATATTAATTACTGACTTAGATTCAGGTTGTTGTCCATCAAGTGCAGTCGCAACAATTGAAACTCTCATGGTACCTTCTAAAGCAGGGTCAGTTATAGCGCCTATAATTAACTCTGCTTCTGGATCAACTTCTGATCTTACCTTATTAACAGCTTCATCAACCTCAAATAATTTAAGATCTTTTCCTCCTGTTATATTTACCAGTAAACCTTTGGCTCCTTTTAATGTGTAGTCATCTATAAGCTGATTTGTAATTGCCATTTCTGCTGCTTTAGCAGCTCTGCCTTCTCCTTCGGCTTCACCGGTTCCCATCATTGCTTTTCCCATGCAACTCATCACATGTTCAACATCAGCAAAATCTAAATTTATTAAACCGGGTCTAACCATCAAATCTGTAATACTTTGAACTCCATGCAGCAAAACATGATTTGAAAGTTCAAATGACTCCTCAAAAGTAGTCTTCTCGCTAGCAACTTTAAAAAGATTTTGATTTGGAATAACAATAATAGTATCAACGTGTTTTCTAAGTTCTTCTAAACCTTGTTGTGCTCTTCTCATTCTTGAAGGGCCTTCATATAAAAAAGGTAACGTAATAACTCCTACTGTTAAAATATTTAATTCTTTAGCTGCTCTAGCGATTACATGTGCAGATCCTGTGCCTGTTCCACCACCCATACCTGCGGTTATAAAAACCATATTTGCACCTTGCAGCACATTAATTATATCGTTTAAAGATTCATCTGCTGCTGCTTGTCCGATATCTAATTTTGAACCTGCTCCTAAACCCTTTGTTAAATTTAATCCAATTTGAATTTTTTGTTTTGCTTTACTGTGTTTTAAATCTTGAGCATCTGTGTTAACTGCAATAAATTCTACTCCTTGTAAACCATTATCAATCATTCCATTAATTGCATTTCCACCGGCACCTCCAACTCCAAGCACTAATATTCTTGGTTTTAACTCTCTAATGTCTGGTGTTTTAAAATTTATAGTCATATTTCCCCCTTTTTTAATTATTAAATTGGCGCTCCCATTTAAGGCTTGCTCTGTACATGTTTGATTTTCTTTTTGCATTTACCTTAAATTTTTCATAATCATTTGGTTCCCATATTTGGAAAGTTTTTCCTTGTCCTACAAATAAGATATTATTTTTAATTTTTGCGTGTTTTAAAAGTTTAGTTGATAACAAGATCCTTCCTTCGCTATCGAATTGTAAATTAATACTTTCTGAAAGAATTGAAGTTGCAAAATAATCTTTTTTTTCCTCAAACGGATTTAAAGAGTCAATTGCGTTTGAAATTTTCTCTATTCTGTCTTGCGGCCAGGCCTCTATACATCTATTATTAAATGATGGATAACAGATAACTCCATTATAGCCTAAATTTGACAAATAAGATCGAAAACTAGCAGGCACAGATACCCGTCCTTTTTTGTCTAATTTGTTTTGATAAGTAGATAAAAACATACTTCATATATTCCATTTTCCCTTTTATGGGATATCATGGGATAATATGGGTTTTTTACACTACAGTCAATAGTTGTTTCTTATCTTCTAAAAATTTACTTAATTAATAAAGAAATTGGAATTTTAGTTTGAAAATGCCAGATAAACTGTAAGCCGGGTTCTGTCATTCAAACTCATCATTTATCTAGGCTTTAAGTCTCCTTAAAGCTCAAGCAACCAACCCTGATGACTAACCAAAGACTGTTTTTTGTTTTTAACAATGTCATCTCTACTTGGTCTTGCTTCCAGTGGGGTTTTCCATGCGCTCATTGTTACCAATAAAGCCGGTGTGCTCTTACCACACCTTTTCACCCTTGCCTTGATAAGGCGGTTTATTTTCTGTGGCACTATCCCTAGGGTCGCCCCCG
>MDTE01028277.1_pt1 | contig 14397 bp, 12 predicted proteins | sample 811231 | NCBI WGS metagenome assembly MDTE01 (sample SAMN05326651, study PRJNA326480) | marine metagenome | isolation source: seawater | place: Indian Ocean: Red Sea | collected 2010 | reverse complement strand
TGATTATCTTTTCGGGTGAGCATATAACCATTCCACTACTTGCGAGCTAAAAGATTCTGAAACCGCGGGAATATGAGACCCATCTTGGATGGTCCATAGCTCGCTGGAGCCTCCTGGATCGCAATCTATTTCGAATAGCAACACTGAAGACTCATGGCCCTCTAGGTTTGTTTCTAGGTCTCTCAGTTCTCGTTCAGCACCCACAGGAGAACAGCCATTATAGTTGGCCCATTGAATAACAGTGCCTTCAGCGCTGGGATATTCATTTCCCTGAATATTTCCACCCTCGTATTCGATCGTAGAGTCATTAGTGCCATGAATTTGTAAAACATGTACTGGGCTTTCTGGCGCGTCACGGGTTTCCTGGTGTGTGGCTCCGGCAAGGCTGACTAGGGCTGCAATAGAGTCGGAATGGTTGTACGCTGCTTGAAAAGACATAAATCCGCCATTAGAGTGGCCCACTAGATACACCCGATTAGGGTCCACATTGTATTCTTCTTTCATCCTATTAATTATGCCGATGATATAAGCTGTATCATCGACTTCCGAGTCAAAAAAATTGCAGCAGGCTTCAGTTGCATTCCAGAATCTGTTTTGTCGATCACTGGCTTCTTGTGTGCCGTCAGGAGCGACAAAAATAAAGTTATAACGCTCTGCGATGCGACTGAATCCAAGATACATGTCTTGGCCACGCCCGGAACTGGAATAACCATGGAGCAATATTATTAGTGGGGTAGGAAATTCAGCTGAATAAGTTTCTGGTACGGTAATAGGTAATTCACCGCGACCGAAATTAATAGATTGAGCTGCTAGATGCAGAGGAACTAATAGAACAATAAATGTAAACAGAAGTGCTAGTTTTTTCATGGGCTAATCCAAATAAAAATTAAGGAGTAAGTATTAGTTTTCCGGTTGTTGCTCGACCTTCTAAATCGATATGAGCTTGTTGTACATCGACTAAAGGATAGAGGTGTTCAATTCTTAGGTTTAGGTTGCCATCAGCAATCCAGTTGAACACATCACTGCTGCGCCATTCTAAGGACTCCCGGCTAGCGGTGTAATCAAACAAAGTTGGTCTTGTAAGAAATAGCGATCCTTTTGGGCCTAACGTAGCAGGATTGAACTCAGTCACTGGTCCACTAGCATTGCCATACAAAACCATATAGCCAAGTTTAGAAAGACAGTCGACGCTTTTTTCAAATGTGGCTTTACCGACGGAATCGTATACAACATTAACACCAGCGCCATCGGTAATACGTTTAACTTCAGATTCGAAGTCCTGCTCCGAATATAGAATGACCTCATCCGCGCCAGCTTCTTTTGCCAGGACTGCTTTTTCCTCGGTGGAGACAGTTCCGATAACGAAGCCACCAGCATTTTTTACCATTTGAATTAGCAATAGTCCGACACCACCTGCTGCTGCATGAATTAAACAGCGATCACCTTCTTTAACCAAGTAAGTAGATTTACAAAGGTAGTGCGCTGTGCAGCCTTGCAACATTGCAGCAGCACCTTCGTTAAAAGAAACCCCATCAGGTATTGCTACGAGTTTATCTTCCGGTACCGTCGCATATTCGGCATAGGCTCCTGGCACGCTGGTATAGGCAACCCGATCTCCAGCTTTGAAATTCGTGACCGCCGAACCGACTTCTTCAACCGTGCCAGCCGCTTCGAGGCCAAGCGTGGTGGGTAGTGGTATTTGATAAAGCCCGGAGCGCTGGTATGTATCGATATAGTTGATGCCAGATGCTTCTACTTTTACTAAGGCATCACTACCACCTAGGCTGGGCATATCGACATCCTCATAGGACATCACCTCTGGCCCGCCGTATTCCGTGACTCTTACCGCTTTCATTTTGATACCTCTGCCAATCTTTTGCTGAAAAAGTGGTATTTATCTCAGAAATACCGAGCCCTGACAATTGGTTGTCTGATGCTGATTTAGAAGAAGCGATAAATGCGCTGGACCTACAGTAGACACGGGTTTATGCTCTGAAATTCCTCGAAAAACTATTAATGCTCTCGATGGAGGACCAAGCCGTGATTAAACTTCCTGTTCGCCGATTTCTTCAAGCATATTTACTGCTTGTATTTTTACCATTTTCTATTGCCGCTAACGCCCAGCAGGCGCGTATCGACTTAACCCAGGATATGGTAGATGCTACCTATGCATTTCTGGGTACCTTAACAGCGCAACAACGGAATAATGGTACTTTCGATTTCGATGATGAAGAGCGTTTTAATTGGCATTTTATTCCCCGTGATCGCAACGGTATACCATTCCGTTCTATGAACGATTCGCAAAGGGCGGCAGCCCATGATTTATTGCAAGTTTTCTTTAGTGCTAAAGGCTATCAAAAAGCTGAAGCCGTAAGAGGATTGGAATCAGTACTTGCCGAAATCGAAGTTAATGGTAGATTCGATCGAGATCCGGAGCTCTATTTCATTTCTGTTTTTGGAACGCCAGGATTAGATAGTAATTGGGCGTTACGTTATGAAGGTCATCATCTCGCATATAACTGGACATTTGTGCGGGGTATGGGAATTGCCAGTTCACCACAATTTTTCGGAACTAATCCGGCCGAGGTCCGAACCGGAGGTCAGATTGGCACACGGGTACTTTCTGCAGAAGAGGATATTGCCAGAGATCTGGTGACTTCCCTGGATTCAATTCAAATGTCTGATGCCTATATTGATATAGAAGTGCCAAGTGACATTTATACCGCAGCCGAGCAAGAAATTGGCCCGCTTGAAGATACTGGGGTTAGTTATTCCCAGCTAACTTCACAGCAGCAGCTTATATTAATTGCTTTGATAGAGGAATTAACCTCGACTCAACCAGATGCTATTGCAGCGGCAAGAATGCGCCAAATTCGAGAAGATGGACTGGAAAATATTAAGTTTGTTTGGATTGGAAGTCGGGAGCGCGGTGATGCTCACTACTATCGTGTTCAGGGGCCAAGCTTTTTAATCGAGTATGATAATACCCAGAACGATGCCAACCATGTCCATCTAGTGTGGCGTGATTTCACTGGGGACTTTGGTCGCGACTTAATTCGTCTACACTACCAGGCGGTGGCGTCCGAATTCGGTCCTGAACACAACCACTAAATATTGAAGACGAGAAAATAGTTTAGGAGATAATTATGGTGGGCTTAGGAACTAAGTTTAAAGCAACTGTCTTAATCATCACACTTTACCTAGGCCCGTTTGCAATTGCTCAAAACAGTGATGATATCCTGACGCTCTATGAACGAGGTCAGCCGTTCACCATAAATACATTCGAAGTTGAGAATGTAAGAGTTGTACCACTTGGTAAAGGGTTGGCTAATCCATTTGATTTTGCGTTCAGAGAAAATGGCGACATTTTAATCACTGAGCGTTACACCGGTAAGTTGCGAGTGATTCGTGATGGTCGCTTGTTAGAAAATGATCTTTCTGGTGTTCCCGAAGTTCTAACCGGGGTGTTTCGGTCTGGATTGTTGTCGGTAGCTCTGCATCCAGAAGATGACAATGTTATTTATTTCTCTTATCACAAAGCAATTGAAGTAGAAGGTGAAGAGGAGCGAGCTGTAACTTTGGTGCGAGCACGCATTCAGGAAGATCGTTTAACTGACGTTACCGAAATTTTTCAAGCAAAGGGATTGGACAGAGGCATCGCAGCGACTAAGTTACTGTTTACTCCAGATAACAAGCTTATGATGTCAATTGGTGGAGCCTATGTTTATGCAGGCTATGGCGATTACGCGCAGGATCGCACTAATCATTATGGTAAATTGTTACGTCTGAATGACGATGGCACTCCGGTGGAGGACAATCCTTTTGTCGAAAATGGCGAGTTTCTTCCGGAAGTCTATACCGTTGGGCACAGAAACATTATTGGTATGGACTATCACCCTGAAACTGGCGAACTGTGGGCAACTGAAAATGGGCCCCAGGGTGGAGATGAAGCCAATATAATTCAGGCTGGGAGTAACTATGGCTGGCCAATTGTTTCCTATAGTAGACAGTATCGTGGCGACTGGGTTAGTAACGAACAATGGTCTGGAGAGTTTGTCCAGCCCACAGTAATTTGGTGGCCATCAATAGCACCTGCGGGCATTTCTTTTTATTCCGGTGAACAATTTCCAGAGTGGCAGAACAATTTATTCGTAGGCTCCATGCAGGAAGGTCGCATTCCTGGTACGGGACACATTGAGCGCGTTGTATTTAACAGTCGTGGAGAAGAAATTCGACGCGAAGCAATTCTGCGTGAACTTAAATCTCGCATCACTGGTGTTAAACAAGGTCCTGATGGAAATCTTTACGTACTGGTCGATGAAGAAGATGGTGCGCTATTACGCATCGAGCCAGCGTTATAGCAGAAATAATAAGTTTCTTGCTAATCACCTAGATTGGTTTTAAACAAACACGTGGGAATAAATCATGCCTAAGCTAAAAAACTTCTTGCTGATCACATTTGTAGTTTTTCTTCCTGTCCAGTTCGTTTTAGGTGAAGTGTCACTTGTGAATACTGATGCGGGCACTTACCGAGGGCACTCTTCACAACATGCAGATGGTGTCACTGTTTTTCAGGGTATAGCTTTTGCCGCACCGCCGGTTAGAGATCTAAGGTGGAAACCGCCTGCACCAGTTATTCCTTTCGCCGGTATTCGCCAAGCTGATCGAGTAGGCCCAGCTTGTTGGCAAGCGCGTAATTCTGATGCATCGCTTTATGCTCGCGGTAATTTAAACCGTTCCGAAGATTGTCTTTATTTAAATGTTTTTACTGGTGCAGAAAATCCCAATGAGGATCTGCCAGTTATGGTGTGGTTTCACGGTGGCGGAAATACTGCTGGTCACGGTGGTCCTTTAATTTTTGATGGATCAAACTTGGCGGAAAGAGGAGCAGTAATAGTCACTGCAAATTATCGATTGGGTGCTTTTGGATTTCTTGCGCATCCGGCTCTGACCATTGAGTCAGAACAAAATACATCCGGTATGTATGGCATTCTAGACCAAGTAGAAGTGCTGCAATGGGTGCAAAACAATATTGAGGGTTTTGGTGGTGATCCAGATCGGGTCACGATCTTTGGGCAGTCAGCCGGGGGCACCGATGTTTGTATACTCATGTCATCTCCATTGGCGGAAGGATTGGTAGATGGTGTAATTGGACAGTCTCCGGGTTGTGTACAATCTTCTAACACTCTGGCAGGAAATGGTCATGTAGCAGGTGAGCGTTTTGCCAGCGCTTTGGGTATTACCGGAACCAGCGCAGATTCATTGGAAGCCATGCGGGATGTGCCCCCACAACAAATCATTTCGGCTATGAGTACGGCAGGTTCTGGTGGTGGGCCAGTCATCGATGGGTATGTCTTACCGGATCGTCCTTATGACATGTTGGAATCCGGCACGCAGAATCGTATCCCGGTTATGGTAGGTGGACTAGCGGATGAATACTTTGGTTTATCGCATTTAAGTTCGGAAATCTCCGAGGAGGATTTAGATAATTTTCTGGAAGCCTCATTCGGTGACAATGCGGGAGAGATAAAGGCTGCTTACGCTAATGTTATTGCCGAATCACCTTTGGATGCACGTAAAGTAATTTCGGGTGACAGGGGCTTTATTCTCTCTTCTCGCTTATGGGGGCGTCTGGTAGAAGATCGTGGTGATGATGCTTACGTTTATTACTTCACCAGACAACCACCGGTATTCAGACTATATGTGCCAGAAATGACTGATCTTAATAATGATGGCGGCCAAAGGACTTTAGGTGCCTACCATTCCGGTGAACTTGCCTATGTATTTGATAATCTCGATCTAGTTGGTCTAGGTTGGGATGATGCTGATAGACAACTTTCAGAGACTGTTGCTGACTACTGGGTAAATTTTGCCAGAACTGGAAATCCAAACGGGCCAGGTCTCCCAGAATGGCCAACCTATGATGCCAGCAAAGATACAGTTCAGATTCTTGATGGCAATATAAAAACAGCAGTACACCCGCGCAAAGCTGAAATGGATCGCATGGAGCGAATCTTTATGGATAGCCGATAACAAGAAGCGGTAAAGGAAGTTTGTAGTGAGTTCGACGGGATTTGTCTGGCACGAAAAGTATATGTGGCACGACACTGGTAATGCACTAGGTGTGTTGCCAGTTTCTGGTGATTTTCAGCCTTGGATTCATTTTGAGAATCCTGATACCAAACGGCGCTTAAAAAATTTGATGGATGCCTATGGTTTTACAGATAAACTCAAAACTATCGAACCTTTTTCTGCTAGTGTGGAACAAATATGCCGTGTCCATACTCCAGAGTATGTAGAGCACATTAAACAGTTAAGTGCAGATAAAGGTGGAAATGCAGGCGAATCTGCCCCTTTTGGCCCTGGTAGCTACGAAATAGCCTTGCTAGCAACAGGTGGTGTAATCGCTGCGGGCAATGCCATCCTCAATGGGGATATTAGGAATGCTTATGCATTAGTCCGTCCCTGTGGGCATCATGCTGAGGCAAATCAAGGTCGAGGATTTTGCATTTTCTCCAACGTTGCTATTGCGACGAAAGAATTTTTGTTAAGGGATAACATAAATAAAATCGCCGTGGTTGATTGGGATGTGCATCATGGCAATGGCACAGAGTCTGCATTTTATGATGAGCCCTCAGTGCTGACTATTTCGTTGCATGAGGATTCTTTATATCCTTATAACACTGGCGCAATAAGTGACCAGGGAGAAGGTGATGGCGAAGGATTTAATATAAACATTCCTTTGCCGCCAGGATGTGGAGGTGGCGCTTATAAAGAAGCCTTTGCTTCAATTGTCATACCTGCATTAAATCTATTTAAGCCTGACATGATACTAGTGGCCAATGGCTTGGACGCATCTACCTGGGATCCTTTGGGTCATATGATGCTCCTATCGAATCATTACCGACATATGGCAGCTGAGTTGGTAAAAGCCGCTAATGCATTATGCGATGGGCGCTTATTGGTTTGTCATGAGGGTGGTTACTCAGCAGGCTACGTACCATTTTGCGGGATCGCCATAATGGAAGCGTTAAGCGGCGAGAAAAGTGGTGTAATGGATCCCTTTGCACGGTACGAAAATCATTGGCATGAGGTGCAGGAAAATCAGCAAACAGCGATTGATGCAGCGAAAGAAGCCAGTATGGTTTTGCTAAATAATAAGTTGCAGTAAGCAGCTTAGTTAATATCAAAAATTTGGCCGTTAGGAATAGCGTTGTTGATAGTCATGGCATTATCGCCATTCCTACCGTAGATTTCAGCGAGGGTTTCACAGACCAAACGAGGAATTCGGCTGCTAGTGTGTTCTCTCATATAGCAGTGAACTCGTTCTTCAACCGGTTTGTCCAGATTGTAGGCTGCAAGTTCCTGGGCAGTCATGGATTTGAAGCTTGGTCCGCTTTGACAAGAAAGAAGCACTAAATTAATCATTAATAGTGAAAATTTTAAAAAGTATTTAGTATCCATAGCATTTATGGGCGAGGCGTTCGTGATTTCGGCCCTAGTTGCGTGGGAATAATCTCGTAGGCCAAGTTTACCCAATCGCAGAGAATAGGTCTTGTCTCTCTCGGGTCCACGACTTCCTCAATACCGAAAGCTTCGGCGGTGCGCAGTGGTGAGCGGAATTGTTCGAGCATGCCTTCCAGTTCACGACGCCTTTCATTGGGATTTGCAGCAGCTTCGATGTCTCTGCGATAAGCAGCTTGCACCCCGCCTTCAATGGGCAGCGAACCCCAGTCTGCAGAAGGCCAGGCATAGCGCAGGTTCAGTCCATCTCTGCCGTGACCGCCACCGGCCACCCCGTAACAACGACGAATAATGAAAGAAACCCATGGGATGGTGGATTGATACACTGCCATTAATGCGCGACTGCCCAATCTAACAGTGCCTTCTTCTTCTGCCTTAACACCAATCAGGAAGCCTGGGTTATCAACTAGATTCACCATTGGTAAATGGAAGGTGTCGCAGAGATCTACAAACCGCATCATTTTTTCTGATGCGGTTGCGGTTACAGCTCCGCCGTCATAACAAGTATCATTGGCCATTATGCCTATTGCATATCCGTCTAATCTTGCCAGACCAACTACGAGGGATTTTCCGTATCCAGGATTTATTTCAAAGAAGGAATCTTTATCGACGACTGAATTTATTATGTGTCTGACTTCATACATCTGACGGCGTTCACGCGGAATAACTGATAAAAGAGATTCATCGCGTCTATTTATTGGATCATCACAATTAATTCGGGTAGGAGCCTGCCAGACATTTTGCGGCAGGGAGGAAAGAAATCTTTTTATAACTTCAAAGGCTTCTTCTTCCGTGTCGACTTCATTATCAACTGCACCGCTTAAATTGGTGTGAATTTGTGAACCACCTAGTTCATTTTTTTCTACTGGTTTGCCGAATCCGCGTTCAACTACTGGTGGGCCGGCAACAAACAGTTGGCTGGTTTCCTTAATCATTAGAGAAAAATGAGAAATCGTGACGCGCACTGCGCCGAGCCCGGCTACTGAACCCATGCAGGCGCAGACTACGGGAACAACTCCCATTAATTGCATGGTCTTTTCGAAGCCTTTTAATGCAGGTACATAGGAGTGGCCAACCATCTCTAATGTTTTAACACTGCCACCGCCACCACTACCATCAACTAGGCGGATCAAAGGTAAACGCATTTCTAGCGCGTATTGTTCACCATAACCGGATTTATCTCCAACCTTGGCATCGGCAGCACCACCGCGAACGGTAAAGTCATCGCCGCCAAGAACTACACGACGGCCATTAATGTCTGCTGTGCCTAAAACAAAGTTTGAAGGAGTAAAATTTTGTAGGTTGCCTTCGGCATCATATTCAGCTTTTCCAGCAAGCGCGCCAATTTCATGAAAGCTATCTTTGTCGACAAGTTTTTCGATTCGTTCACGCACAGTCAGCCGTCCATTATCATGCTGGCGCTGGATGCGCTCCTCGCCACCCATATCCTGGGCCAGCTCTTCACGGTGTTTTAGCTCGTCAATCTCATCCTGCCAGGACATCCTGTATTCCTATTTTCGCTTCCTCGGGGACCGCCAAAGGTAATGGAATCCCAGTTTTGGCGCAAGCTAGAGCAATTAAGGTCCTTCAGCAAGCCAAGCAATCTAGTTGAAGAGAGCTCTGTGCCGCTAATTGATATGACACAATAGAAATTAGAAAAACTTACTAGAGTGGAGCGAAAGGATGGGTTTTATCTAAGCAAATATGTGTTTTTCGCTGCCCTTGGAAGTGGCATTTAAGTGTGCAAAGACTCTTGGAAAACTTCGGAAGAGATATTTTTGATACAAAAGAAGTTATTACTAGTTCCTAGGAGCGGCGCAGTAAAAATTTTCTGCATCATCAGTGCTCCCAACGCCAGAATAAGTAGCCACTTCTGGATACACACAGAGTGGTCGACTCCGAGTGATTTCTCCATCTTGAATTTTTGATGCCCGAATGGAATCAGGTGCTATTCCGTATTCTACCCAGTTTTCCAGGGCTGAGAGCGCATCGAAGCGATCGGGACCAGGACCACCCGAACAATGACCCATGCCGGGAACCATAAATAAGCGGAAGAAATTCTGGGTGCTCTGCAATGCGGTTTCGTAGTTTGGTGCACGTATGTCATCACCGATTAATTCCACAACATTTTCGAAGTAATTAATAGAAGCAACAGGTGAAATATCGGGGTCGCTCCAACCGTGATACACAATCAGCTTCGAGTCATTGTCGCGCAGAGCTCGAAGGTCGGGATTATTGGAATCTACAGCAGGACCAACTTTTTCTAGTGCATAGGTCAGATCTGCATCGAAATCGAAAGTGGTGAAGTCCCATTCGGGATCATCGAATACAAACCAGCGAAAGAAACCTTCACCGCCTAGCCAATGCAATGAAGTAAAGGGCTCGCCGCCGGTTACCCAGCGATCCCAACTGCCTGGATAGGCTTCACCGCCGGGAACTATGCCTGGGTAGACAAGCTCTCCATCGGATGTGTTAACACCAGACCAGATTTTTTCTACCGCTGAAACTTGTTGTGGAGTTAAGCATGAATCATTGTCTACGCCAGCAGGACATTGAATGGTTGCTGGTTCGAAGTTACAGGCCAATGGATTTTGCAAAATCCCGTCTTCAATCCCATCCAGTGCATCGCAGGCAGCATTCACAGCGTTACCAAATGCAGGAAGTTTGGATCTTGGGATCCAACCTTCATTGTTGTTATCCAGCATTGCTAACGAGTACCAGAGATGGGCGCCAGCATAAAAACGTGTCCAATCATTGGCGGGATTACCGGCGACTATGCCATCGAAATCATCAGGATAGCGTTGTGCTTCCATCAACCCCATCTGTCCGCCTTTGGAACAACCGGTGTAGTACGAATAAGCAGGAGCAGAATTGTAGAAAGCTTCAGTAATGGCTTTGGCGTTCACTGTCGTAATATGTAAACCGCGATGGCCAAAATCTTCGATTAAATCTGGTCGACCGGATGCCCAGGATGCATCGAATAACCCACCGCTAGCGTCATGGCCAGTATCAGTGCTTGCTGTCGCATAACCACGATTCAATGCGCCTGCCATCGCAGCATAACTAATCACACCTGCCATGCCGCCATTGCCAACACCATTGTATTTTCCGTTCCAGTTATCAAGAGGTAGCCACACTTCGAAATTTACTTGCGGTGAAGTAACGCCAACTACTCGGCAAAAAGCTGGAGTGATTAGCGTGCTATTTGAGCCTGATGAAGTAAAGCTATTAGCTTCGATTACTTCTGCAGATGAAATAGATGTATTTGGCAAAGAAGTATTGGTCAGCAATGCGCAGGATTGTCTTAATTCACTCGATTGTTGTGCTAGCAATGAATTGGAGAAACCGATTACTGCCATAGTGACTAATAAAGTTGGAAGGATTCGATTTGTTTCTTTCATTGTGAGTACCAGATAACTTTTTAAGATTTTTTAGGAAGAGGAATTATCATGGAAGTTGTTGCAACGTATTGCTGATAAGCCGGATCAGCCCCCCACCGTTTTTGGCCACCTTCTTCTAGTAGTCTTACTCCGCTTATTTTTACTAATAGAAAGATGACAAAGATTGGGGAGACTAATGTCATATACTGCCATCCCACCAGTGTAGGTAAGGCAATAATTCCGATCCCTAGCCAGAGTACAATTTCCCCGAAATAGTTTGGATGACGAGAATATCCCCACAAACCAGTTGTTATGAACTCTTCTGCATTATCCGGATTCTTGCGGAATTTAGTTTTTTGTTGGTCCGCGATTACTTCAATCGTGAATCCAACTAGCCATAGCAACATTCCTATAGCTAACCAGATTCCCAATGGTCGTTGACTCATTGAGGTGATAGCTGCCAATCCTGCAGCCATGGTTATAAAAACCCAGGCGCCACCTAATGTGAAAGTAAGCAAATAGCGCCAGAAGCGCTTCTTCATTTCGTCAAAGCGACGATCCTTTCCCGCTCTCTTAACACGGATAAAAAGAAAGCTACCAAGGCGCGCAGCCCAAATTGAGACGAGGATACAAATAATTAAGCCGCGCAGATCCAATGAAGGGTGTATCACCGCAGCAACGGTAACTGTGACGATATATGAAATGGAACCAGTTAGGTCAAAATAGTGTTCGGTTTGAAAAATAAAGCTCGGCACAAAAACAATCCAATGCAGCAGAAAGCCAATACTTGCGCAGATTGCGAACAGGGGGATGCGAGGAACATAAACACTCCCTTGGCTGCCAGCCCAGGCAAGGCCGCCACTAATGAGCAGAACTATGAGAATACCAATGATTGGTCTTAGCACAATGGGCTCCTATGTAGGTTAAAAATCCACGCGAGCTAGAGCTATGCCACTTTCGCCAGCTACTGCATAAAGCAGATAGACTACTCCGTCTTCAATGTGTAGCGCAGGATCGCGCAATTGGTTTACTATTCCATACGCTGTAGATCGCACTGATGGTTCAAGTGGGGCGTTTGCGCCTTCCCAGTCAAACTCTGGCCGCAGTACTACGATTTCTTCAGATTCTTCCCATTCCATCCAATCGCCACTAATGTCGATCGTACTAAGCATAATGCTTTCAGGCACATCGCCAACCCGTGTCCAGAACACATACAAATAATTACCGCGTTTCATTACTGCTGAATGTCGCATAGTAGGCTCAAACAAACGTGGCCCTTCTTCGAAGTCTGTGAATCCGTCTTCTGAACGGTAGAACTGTCCTGGCATTGCTAAAACATAAGTCATATCGTCATGTTCAAAAGCACGCATATAGGTGCGGCCCAAGTTTTCTTCTCTGGCGAAAAAATCGATACCATCTTTAGAAGTGGCTACCCGTGAATGTTGGAATGCAGGCCCTTCTAATCCATGGTAATACATGATGATGGTCTGAGTTTCGTCATCTACATGGACATCCGGTGATGCAATATGAGGAAGAGTAAATTCAAGGGCTAAGTCATGGGAAACTGGGGATCCTAGGCCGGAAACTCCACGCCGAGCAGCAGTAAGTTGGGCTAATTGTTCATCACTTATTGGTGGTGGAACAGGCGCAAAATAGGAGTGCTCAATTTTGAGACTTCCTGGTGCATAAATATTCCAGGGCCCTGTTAACTCGTCTGCGTAAGCGAGCCTAATGTAGAGGCCTTTGTGATCAGCGAAATATAAATAGTATCTGCCCAGAGGATTTTCAACCCACTCAGGAACTTTAATTAAAGAGGGTCCCTGAATGTTCACACCAATGCTTGGGTGGAGATCAGGCCCAATAATTGGTTTGTCCAGTAGTCTGCTTACTTTTACCGAAGTTAGGTCTGGTTGTTGGGCGTGCGCTAGAGAAATATTGATTAGACAAACAGATAAAAAACCAAAAGCTTTAAACAGGAATCTCAATTTGGCAGTCATAGCGACTCTCAGTATTTATTTTTGTTGAGCTAAGAGTAAAAGGGGAGGCCTTAAATGTCTACCAACCAATGTTTCCGGTTACGCCTCGAGTTTTAGATATCAGAAACGATTGATTGTGAGAAAATAGGGTGCTTGTGATATCTGAATCTATTTCGATAATGCTGGTTAACAAGATCATCGAAAAAATTTTCAACTTATCGGAGTGATAAGGGCAATGATTTGTGATGGGGGTTTATCGGGGTCATTGATCGGTCAAGCCAGAGCCCATCTTTTTGCGCGTCGCTGGTAAGTCAACAAATTTTCCTTCACGCTTTTCGCTCGCTGCAGTCATTGCTTCATTTATTTCATCTTGCTGCAGCATGCTGGCATTCCAAACCCCGATATAGTCGAGCGTATCCGAAGTGCTGTGGTCGCGGGCGTAATTAATAATCCGTTTACTCCCATAAATTGCCAGAGGTGCTTTGGTGGTAATTTCTTTGGCAATGGCCATAACCGCTTTTAGCATGGTTTCCTGATCAGGAAAAACTTCATTGACTATACCTAAAGACTTCGCTTCCTTTGCGCCCATAGGTCTGCCGGTGTAGGCAAGTTCTTTTACAACGCCTTCCGGTAGTAATCTAGTGATTCGTGGAAAAGTGCCGACGTCAGCGGTCATGCCAATATTTATTTCGAAAATAGTTAAGAACGCATCTTCGGTCATGTAGCGCATGTCGCAAGCTGTAATCATGTCGACGCTTCCGCCGATTGCCCCACCCTGAATTGCTGCAAGTACAGGAATTCGACAATCATCCAGACTAGTAAATGTGTCTTGCAGATACTTCACAGTGTCTAAGAACTTTGCACCATGAAGACGATTGAATTTAGCCTGAATTTCAGGATCATCACTGGTAGAAACACTACTGCCGAATACCGAAGTATCCATGCCCGCAGAAAAATGTGGCCCGGTTGAAGAAATGACAATTACTCGCGCGAGAGATTCTTTGTCGATCGTATTAACTATCCGCGGCAAGTCGTCCCAGAATTCCGGAATCATGCTATTGCGTTTATCTGGACGACTTAAAACGATGTGGGCAATATTGTTCTTGATGGAGACATCGAAACAATTCGATTCCATTTTCTACTCCTCAATAACTCAGTTTCTGTGACAATGAAAATCGACGGCTTCTTTTCCGCTAGTGACATTTTCTACTACCGCTCCCCATGTCATGGCGCCTGATGCCGCCATGCGCCGGCGGCGATCTTCCATGTATGAAGTAAGTCTAACCAGGCTAGGTGCTTCTAACACTGCTTCAACATCCATAAGTACGATGCGGTAATACTTGGCAATGAAGTCTTTGGTAAATTGCGCTCGCCATTTATAAGCTTCCAAAGCTTCTTTGTAGCGAGGGTCGCCCTCCAGTTCGGAATTGTTCCAGGCACTGCACATGGCGCGCACATTTGCCATTTCACTGTTGTTTATAAAACTTCGAGCATTAGAAATGGTGATAAAGATGTCT
>MDTE01146809.1_pt1 | contig 14398 bp, 10 predicted proteins | sample 811231 | NCBI WGS metagenome assembly MDTE01 (sample SAMN05326651, study PRJNA326480) | marine metagenome | isolation source: seawater | place: Indian Ocean: Red Sea | collected 2010 | reverse complement strand
TTTTATTTTCTCCATTGGGATTAGCCAGTTAAGGAGAATATCATGAGGGAAAATATTGTTTTAGGAGCAGAAGAATATTTCCCGGGTATACCAAAAATCAAATATGAGGGCCGAGATTCTAAAAATTCTTTGGCCTTTAAATTTTACGATGAAACTAGAATTGTCGCAGGTAAATCAATGCGAGAACATTTTAGATTTTCTGTAGCCTATTGGCACACACTATGTGGAACGGGTGGAGATCCCTTTGGCCCTGGAACAAAAGTTTTTCCATGGGACAAATCACTAGACCCTATGCAGGCCTCATTTGACAGGCTGGATGCTGCCTTTGAATTTTTTACCAAGCTCGGTATTCCCTTCTACTGTTTTCACGATAGAGATATAGCCCCAGAAGGGTCATCAATTAAAGAATCAGATAATAATCTCGATCAATTGGTCAGGGCCGCCAAAATCAAGCAGGAAGAGTCTGGCGTTAATCTTTTATGGGGAACAGCAAACCTTTTCTCACACCCAAGATACATGAACGGGGCTGCTACAAACCCAGATTTTAGTGTGGTGGCTCAGGCAGCGGCACAGGTAAAATCAGCCATAGACGCAACTATTTTTCTTGGTGGCAAGAACTATGTGTTCTGGGGTGGCAGAGAGGGCTACTTCTCGCTACTAAATACAGATATGAAACGTGAGCTTGACCACCTGGCTACTTTCCTCCAAAAGGCCCGTGACTATGGAAGAGACAATGGTTTTGAGGGAACATTTCTTATTGAACCAAAGCCATTAGAGCCAACCAAACACCAGTACGACTATGATGTGTCAACCGTAGTCGCCTTTCTGAAAGAATATGAACTGCATAAGGATTTTAAGATTAATATTGAAAATAATCACGCAACCCTTGCCGGACATACATTCGCCCATGAAATCCAGACTGCTTTTAATTATGATCTTTTTGGAAGCCTCGATATTAACCAGGGTGACCCTCACAACGGATGGGACACGGATGAGTTTTTACACAATATATATGATTCTACTTTTTTGATGATGGTCTTGCTATCAGAGGGAGGTATTGGAAATGGTGGGATGAACTTTGATGCAAAAACAAGGAGGAGCTCAACTGATTTAGAAGATATATTTATTGGCCACATAAACTCTATGGATAGTCTAGCTAGGGGCTTGTTGATCGCAGAAAAAATTCTAGAAAATTCTGACTATAAAAAATTAAAATCCAATAGATATCAAAGCTTTAATGAAGGAGATGGGGCTTCTTTTGAAAAAGGGCAAATAGACCTCAGACAACTTAAAGAAATTGCAGAGAAGATGGGAGAGCCTGAAAAGATAAGCGGGAAACAAGAACTTTTCGAGTCTATAGTAAATCAATATCTATAATTAATCTTCAACTTTTAACCACCCTTTAAGTGCCACATGAGGATATATAAAGTTTCTATATTATGCCTTTTTTTTATTGTTGGTTGCGATTCAAAAAGCTTTGTGTCAAACAATAAACGACTTCCTAATATTATATTAATTATTGGAGATGATCATGGTTACCCTTATTTTGGCTTTATGGGTTCAAAATATGTAAAGACTCCCAATATGGACTCCCTTGCTAAAAATGGGACCGTATTTACAAATGGTTATGTTCCCGATAATCATTGTAGGCCAGCATTAAAATCCCTTATAACAGGTCTGCTACCCTTGGACTACAAAAGGATAGAGCAAAAAATAAAATCAGATAAAATGATGGAGAATTATTTTATACGAATGGGTGAAAAAGAAAAGAAAGATTGGATCAAAAATTTTGAATATCACTCTCTTAGGTACTTTGAAACCTTACCTAAACTCTTACAGTCTAAGGGCTATAACAGTTTTCAATCAGGTAAATGGTGGGAATATCACTATGAGTATGGTGGATTTACTGATGGTATGACAAAAGGCTGGAAGAGAGAGAGAGTCGATGGTCGAAACTGGTTTCAACAATTTATGGGTGGGAAAGGTACCGATATTGGAAGGATTACAAACAAACCTGTTTTTGATTTCATAAATGAAAATAAGGATAGTCCATTCTTTATTTGGTATGCTCCACAATTACCTCACTACCCATTTGATGCTCCAAAAAAATATTTAGATTTATATAAAAATAAAGGCTTCTCAAAATCTGCAGTTAAATATTATGCTAACTGCACATGGTTTGATGATTCGGTAGGCGATTTAATCGAATTTTTAAAAGAAAATGATATGTTAGATAATACTTTAATAGTTTATGTTAATGATAATGGATGGGAACAAGAACCAAATCAAGAATTCATAAATCACCCGATTAGGTCGCACAATGGAGGAGACAAAGGAAAATTATCTGTATATGACCAATCATTTCGAACACCAATAATCTTCTCTTGGCCAAACCAGTTACCCGTTTCTAAAGAAAAGAAAGATCTTATTCACACTACTGATATCTATGCGACTATACTTGATCTGATCAATATTTCACCGCCAAAAGTTCTACACGGGATCTCATTCAAGGATGTAATAAATAACAAAATATCTAACCCAAGAAAATACATTATTGGTAATTCAAACAAGGTTCGTGATATTGGCCTAAACGCTGATCCAATGGGTAAAGATTCAGAAAACTATTGGGTTAGATCCGGTGAATGGTTTTTTAGAATTGATCTTACCAATACAAAACAATCACTATATAATTTGCAGGATGATCAATTTTGCAATCAAAATCTTGCATCAGAGAAACCAAATATTGCTAACGAAATGTTAAATAAAATAAGTAGGTGGAGGCAGGAAAGGTCATCTGACTAGAGTCTTCAATAGATATTTAAATATATAAACCTGGGCCTATATATGTGAGCATTTTGCTCTATATCATTCCAAAAGTCATATGATATGGTATTATAGCTGATCAAAATTCTATTTTCTTTTGACAAAACGGGATGAGCCTTTGCGTTATAGGTAAAAAGACCCTGTTTTGATTCGGGCGTAACAAACAACTCAGTAACTTCTCCAAATGGTCCGACCGGACTCTCACCCACTCTGCAGGCAACCTTATCTGATAAACCATCTAACTGAAAAATTAGTAAATATTTACCGTCTGTCATTGGAGTTACACTAAGCTCATTTGAGACCCGATTTGTAATCGGTCGTATTTTAGTTCTATCATCCTGCCAGATGGCTCCATCCCAATACTTCCATTTCGAAAATGATTCAAACTTTGAGGCTGCAACTCTAGCGACCACTAAATTTTTATCTTTACCTAGACATCCATATATATAAATATTTTCATCTGGCTGAGGTGCACCAGCCCATTTTGTATTAACAAAAATTCCGGCACCTAAATTAACATAGCCTAATTTTGGTTTTTTAATATGAAAGGGTGTCTGTAATACTTCATATTTTCCTTCTAAAAATTTGGGTTGATCCTCAATTTTGATAATAGACACATTTGGCTCAGTGAAATCAAATACATTTTTACCTGTCCATTTCACATGATATGCAAAAATATAAATTGTGTTATTATTATTTTCTTTATTGATAAAGCCATCACCAAGCCAAAAAAATGAATCGTCTTTATTTTTTTTTGGATCTGGTTCAAATAAAGATAGGGGATGTCCATAATTATCTTTCTTATAAAAAAATTTTAACACCATCTTACTTTCATCATAACCATCAAAAAGAGCATATGAATTATGGACCATTTTATAACCGGGTAGAGGCTTAGAGTCATTAACCTCTCCAATGAAAGTATCACTAAAATAGAATGTGACGGTATCTATAGGCTGTTTTTTTGATCTGATCCCCGTCTTTGATAAAGAAAAAATACCATCTCCTCCAAACCAGCCAGATTCTCTTTTAAAAAGCTCCGTCCACTTTTGAGCAATCTCAACATCATAGTTCTCCAGCTTAAGCATAATTTATTATTTCAGTTTAACCTCAACAAATTTCGGTCTATAAACATCCATCCCCTCGGGTGTCAAGAGATTGTCCATACCTCCAAACTCGTTAGTGGCATAGCTAATAATAAGTCTCTCGTTTTTGTCTGATAGCCAACCATGAATCCTCATCGCATAGGAGTGTACCTTAAATGATTTATTTGACTCTGGTACTTCAAAAATTTTAATTGGCCTATTCCATGGACCTGTGATTCTTTCTGCCCAAGTGAGTAATATTTCATTATCTTGAGGCCTATAGGTTGTAGTAAAAAATAATTTGGTTTTTTTATCAAAATAAATGTTTGACTCTGTACAACTAGGATAAAAACATTCCTGCGCATTAGAAAATTTTTCAATCCATGATTTTCCATTAAAAAACTTCATCCCGCTAGCATCACCATTAGTTTTAAAAAATAGCTTTTTTAAACGGCCCAGAAAAATACCATCTTTAAAAAAATTTCTATTTGTTAAAAAAGAATACATGTGCTTATTATCTAAATATAAGGCGGCATGTGGTATCCCAATATCAAACTTAAAGTCCCACATATCGAAGTTCCATTCCATCGGATCATCAAGATAATTTTCAATTTTTATGCAGACTGTTCCTGCTATATCAATTGATTGATCATCAGTTTTATTAACAGCCATACAAAAAATAATTAGAACATCACTTATGATTATTCCATTAGTTGGCCACAGAAAGTCTCCTGGTAGATGATCTTGAGATAAAAAAAAAGATTCTGGCTGAGAACTGTTTCCTCCCCAGTAGTAATTCATTTCTAGGGGAATACTATTTTTAAATTTCATTATGCCAATGGTATTATTTAGAAAGACCCAATTGGTTCCTCTACAATTTTGTTTACGCACACCAACAAAAGTATCTCCGAATAGCCATAGCACTTTTTTATCATTTAGTCGAATTGAGTGTGCAACATCTGAGCCAAGCCATCCATTTTTCTGTAGATCAAAAAAATGATCCAATTTGCGATGTGGTTTTACAGATTCTATTTCAATCAAATTAATTTACTTTCTCTAAATAAACCTTGATAAAACGGGGTCGATAGGAATTAATATTTGCATTTTTATAATCTCCAGTGTAACTAGTAATATAGCTGATAATAACTTCACCTGTTTTTTGACTAAACTCTGGATGAGATCTAACGGCATAGGTTTCAATACAGGTTTTTTCTGGACAATTAATAATCGGATTTTCAAATACAACCTGTGGATCGCTCCATGGCCCCTCTAAATTTTTTGAATAAGTTAGTAAAATTTTATTATCAATTGCAGTATAAGTAGTTGTTACATATAGATCCCAATCAGATATATATTGAATATTAGACTCCGTGTTCCCAGGCTCAAAAATATAAACTCTATTTTGAGTCGTTTTTGACCATATTTTTTGGTTTTCTTCCCACACCAAGTGTTCTAAATCTTTTGAGTCTTTATTTTTAATGAAATCACTCTTAAGCATCCTAGACAAAATAGCTTTCCTTTTACGATTTTCAATAATGAACCCCATGAAGTAAATATATAAATCTTTTTCAAAAAGTGCAGAATGATATAGTATTTGAAACTCATCTCCATGCCACTCAGGGGTTTTAAAATCATAATACCTTTTAATCCAGTTTTTTGGGTGATCTCCTTTATTTATAACCTCTATTATTACAGAGCCTGAAATACTAAACCAGCCATTTTCACCGTGCGCAACTGCCTGACAAAATATATATAAAGAATTATCCAAAATAAAACCATTCGTCGGCCACAAATATTTTCCTGGCATATTTTTCTGGTTGGGGAAAAAAGCTCTGCCCTCTTCATCTTTTCCAAATATAAATTCTATTTCGCTAGTTCCAGCGCTATCAAGATATTGGATCGCGATACTATTGTGTACATACCACTTATCGGGAGACAGTCTATTATTTTCGAATTTCCCTGTCCATGTATCTCCAAAAATCCAAAGAATTCGATTTTTTTCAAGCGGTATTGAGTGCCCTGCATCACCAGATAGCCAACCTGTCTCACGAGGCATAAACCAGCTATTTTTTTCCTTGTCTACTGTGACCTCTTTCACTTTGAAGTCGGAACCAAAAGAAATTTGGTATGATAGATTGAAAAAGAGCATAAAAATAATCAAATTTCTTTTCATTTTAGAAGAATAATTTTTTTTGTAAGAAACTTTTCACTGCTTTTTAGTTTTACAAAATAAACACCTGCTCCTGCAGAAGATCCATTATTGCGAATACCTTCCCATTTAAATGTTTTGAATGATAAAGTTTTATTATTATAAAAATCATTGAAAACTGTCCTACCCATAATATCATATATTCCTATATTGTATCTATCTCCTACATTTCCACCGACCTCAATTTTAATTGAGTTATTAAATGGATTTGGAAAGCACGATATTGATATGTTTGCTTGGTTTTGTTTTGGTAGAGATGATTCAGGCTCTACCTTAAGAGAAAAAACATCATCCACTGGAATCGAAATAAATCGCGGTCTATAGAGGTCTCCACGCTCGAAATGATACCAAAAATCTCCTCCTATGTTTGTGTTTACATTATAACTTATGAGAAGTCTATCTGGGCTTGAAAGATGCGGGTGAGCCTTAGCGTTATAGGCAGAAACATCATCAAACTCATTATATTCCGGAGCGTCCCAAATAATATTAAATAAGTCAAAAGGACCTGTGGGGCTGTTTGCTGTCCTATAGGCTACACTCCTACCTACACCGCCCTGCTGAAATATGGCTATGTAATTACCTAAATCAATCTGAGTGACACTAAATTCAGGAGATATCTGCTGAGTAAGGAGTTCGGCATCAGATATATCTAAAGTCCACTCAGAACCATCCCAAAACTTCCAACTATTATAATCCTCGATTGTATTTTCTTGGGTCCTAGACACTGTCATATATTTCATGTTTGAAGAAGATGAGTTATATACCCCATAGAAGTAGATATAATCATCAGGCGCTAAAACTTCAGAAGAATTAGTTAATGGCATTATTGCCTGTCCATACCAGACATAATCACCATTATCATACTGATAAAATAGGGGTGTATCATATTGTTCTATAGCAGAAAGTTGGTTTTCTTCATCTAATTGAAACTTTATAAGTGCTACACCATCAACTGAAAATGGAGGAACATCATAGTCCATCCTCAGCGCATAAAGATAAATCGTTTCGTTAATACTAATCCCATCCATAAGCCAATACCAGTCTTCCGGCTCTGACTCTGGAGTGTTTGGTATAAAGAAAGAGGTTGGTATGCTATCATTATCTAAATCATAATAAAATTGAATATTATTATTGTCTGGTTCATTACCATCTAAAATAGCATAGGTATTATTAACCATATATGTTGGTGATATCCTTTGATTTGTTACAGAGTCAACATCGCCAATAAAAGTATCACTAAAGACAAAGAGTGTTTTTTCAGAATAGGACTCACTCCCGCTGAGCGGAATTGAATATATCCCGTCTGCACCACTCCACCCAGTGTAGCGATGAAACAACTCTGACCATTGACTCTCGTGGGTTCCCTGTGGAGGGAAATTGCAGTCAGTACCGCTACCTACCTGAACATGATGAGGATAGCTTAAAGGTGCAAATGAATTTCCCGAACAAATTAGATTAGGCGTAGCCTTAGTTGTAAGATAGGCTAGAGCGAAACATCCTTCCGTAATACCAGATTCTAAATTCAATTCTATGGAAACGCTAATTTCATTTTCATAGGTATAGCCACTGTCAGAAATAAGCGCAATCCACTTCATGGAAGATCCAAATGAGGAAGCAGGGTAGCACGATTCAGTAGAATCTGTCCAAATATATGATTGTAGCAAAGTTCCAGAAAAATTAGTCGATGTATAGGATCCAGAAATAAACTCCCAATCTTCGGGGACTAATACCGAAAGAATACCTCTGTGAGGGTTAGTTGTCTCAGGAACATTATCAATAATATTTATTTGGATAGATACTGATTCATTTACATCTACATTTTCAGGCTGATAAATCTCATCAAAATAACACCCACCGAGAAGAATCAGTATTGAAGCGAAAAATAAAATTTTATCATAGCTGGGGATCATTTAATCCGTGCTCTAAAGATGAAGATCTAACAAAAGAATAAACAAGCTTACACTCATGATTTGTTTGGTTAGTTATTTTAATCAATTTTGAAGCTTCAGGAATAACCATTGTTTCATATAAGTTTAATTTCATGGTCCTACCATTTTTTGATTCAAGTCTAATAGTCCTTCCTTCTACTAAATTAATTATTAATCCTCTGTCTTTGGTCTCTAAAATACAAGTTGTCAAGAAATCGATCCGGTTGATATTATAAAAAGATTCTTTGCGATTATATATTTCAAAATCTTTCCAATCATCACCCTCATTAATAAGCTTAGGCCGCGGAATATAATTTTCATTAATGAAAGTACTTGTTCTTTCTTGTCTAATATTTTCGAAAGCACGTTCAATATTTAATTTTCTTAAATTTCCATTGAGATCTTTGCGTAGATAATCATAAATCTTGAAAGTAAAAATATATGGTGTCGCACTTATCTCTAATACAAGGCTTCCCTCTCCGCTACAATGGACTGTTCCATTAGGTATAAGAATAAGATCATGGGGCTTAACTTTAACTGAGTGAACATATTTTTCAATATCAACCACTGTACCATTTTTTTCAGATTCTAAAAGCTTTTCCTTAAACTCTAGAGTATCAACATTCTCATTTAGCCCAACATAGACTTTTGCATCCTCTTTAGCGACTGATATATAGTATGTTTCGTCTTGGGTATATGTTTCACCAAAATTATCCATCATAAACTCTGGTCTCGGATGACATTGAGTAGAAAGGTGACCACCATTAATTGTATCTAAATAATCCATACGAATAGGCCACTCATATTGGAACCTTCTTGCTGCCATTGCACCTAACATATTTTTATTTTCCTGAAACATAATAAAATCAAAAGAAAATTCAAGAATATCTTCCCCACTCTTTATTACCACACCATTTTCAGGAGCAATTAATTCAAAAGACCAGGCAAAATTTGGTTTTTCTGGATCTAAGCCCATATGCCCTTGCATAAATTTGCCACCCCAAGGACCGGGATAAAACCAGGGTCGGGGTCTAAATGGTGTCTGAGAAAGTAAACTAAGTGTAGCCCTAAAATCATCTCCACTTATAATCACAGGAAAAAACGGGTCAGAAAGGTCTACTAAAATATCAATATCAGGAAGAAGTTCTCTTTTCTTCCTATTTTGGGCAGGCCAATCAATAAAATAAGAACGCTTATAAAACTGAACAAACTTTAAACTTTCTTTAGAACCTATATTGGTCACCTTATTTTTTCTGGCATTTTCTTGTAAAATATCTTTAGGGATATCTAAATAAATCAGACAATCATAAATATCTAATATGCCAGAACCACAACCATAAATAATAAGGATAGAATTGTTATTTTTATTTTTTGCTGCTTGGATTCTCAATTTTGAAATTTTTAATGGGTCAAAGAAGGACTCCATACCAAATGGATAGTGGGAGCCCCAAAGTGGATCATCTTCTCCTAAAAAAGGTTCAATCAAATCCTTAATATTTTTTTCTGGTAATTGATAAGAATCAATTTTTTCCCATGTTACCTCAAAACCATCATTAGAAAATAAACGATTCAATGATTTGCGAAATTGAGACCAATCTAGACCATTAAACCCATCAATGAGAAAAACCCTAGAACTGTTTTGGTAGTTTTCTTTTATTTTACAAAATAATGCTTCATACCCTTTTTCTATTTTACCACTATCAATATCGAATGAAGGTTCAGGATTGTATAAACCTCTGGGAAAATTTTTCTCTCCCTTGGCTATTAAATTATTAAATTTATTTTCCAATTAATTCTCCAATTTTGGATGAAAGGCAGCACCAAGAAGCGGTGCGTGGTTACCTAATCTGGACGATAAGATTTGGCACCTTCCTCTAGGAATTGTAAATGCCATTTCATCTACTTTTTTCTTTACCCTTGGTAAAATAATTTCGGAACTGTTCATTATACCACCACCTAATATTAATTTATCAGGACTATAAACATGAATTATATTAGTCAAACCGATAGCCAAATTATTAATAAAATTATTAAAGATTTTATTTTCACCTGAATTATTTTCCCTGATATGAGAGAAAAATGATTTAACGGGATCTTCCTGATCTAAAAATTTTGATTTAGATAATCTAAAAATTCTTTTTAGACCATTCTTTGAACAAAACATTTCCAAACAACCTATATTCCCACAGGCGCATGCGGGACCATTCCTATCAATACTAATATGCCCCCCAAGCACTCCTCCAAGATGATCAGATCCATAAAATAATTCTCCATTCAAAATAGAAGCACAACCGACTCCAGTACCAAGGGTAACACAGGTAAGATTTTTTGTATCTCCCCACCCTCCAAACTTCCACTCACCCAATACATAACATCTTGCATCATTTTCAATATTAAACGGGACACTGTATCTTTCTGAAAATATTTCTCTTAAAAAAATATTTGAAAATTTTTTTGCTTCACCAACATCATCAACAACCATGCCGCTTTCAACATCAACTATCCCTTTTGAAGAAATTCCACCACAGGTGATTTCCTCTTTCCCTAGGAATAAATCTACTCTTTTCTCGATCTCAGCTATAAAGTCTTTTGAGGAAAAAAGTTTATTTATTTTAATCAATTCTATTTTTTTTAATTTGCCCTCTTCAGTGATTAAACCTAGTTTAAAATTTGTCCCACCTAGTTCTAGCCCTAATCTCATTTATTTTTTCCTCTTGAGCCCAGACTTTGTTAAATCAAATTCTCTTCCATGGTGATTTATTCCAAAAAGTTCAATATCCTTAATCACCGGATCAGCGGTAATGCCTCCATCAAATGTTGTTTTTATTCCAGCAAAACCATTAATTATTGCGTCAAACCAGTTCCCATTAGATGAACAGGTCCAATCACAAATCCATGGTTGTTCTGCGGATGATTTTCTAGCTCCATTTGAATCCATATCCATGATTGTCTCAGAGAAATGTGCTTGACCAAACGGTCCTTGGTTTGCACTTTCTGCTAACCCATTCAACCACTCTGTTGCGACTCCTACTTCACCACATTTTATCAAAGCGATTAAGGATTGAGATGGCCACGCAGGATAAGCACCATTCCACTGATGATCAGGTCTAAGACTGAACATCGCGTCATTATCTGACTCAGATAATGCTCGCATCCATTTTTCTGTTTTTAATTCTTTTAAAAAAAATGAGACCATCTCCATCTTTTGCTTATCCTTTAAAAATGAGCCTATAGTATTAATAACAGTAAAAAAATCATAAGCATGTCGCACGTCTAAAAGAGTCCCATCAGGCTGCCGCGCTCTCCAATAACCCTCACCATTTACATACAAATCGCTTAAAGCTTCTAGTATAGGAGAGCACGCATCTGAAAATGCCTCTGACTTTCCATTTTGTCCCAAAAAAGAATATAGGTCAGACGCATACTTCAAATTTGCAATATTCGCGGCATTTAGACTTGCAACCTCATGCACATAACTGCTTACACACTCCAGTAGATTATTGATCCCGCCATAATCAGCAAGTTTATTTTTCGTCATAAAATTTTTGTACTCATTCACATAAGTATCAAAGAATTGCGATACCGATCTTTTATTATCCGGCCTAGACTCTAGCCATTTATAATCACCTGTCCAGCGTAAATATTCTTTTATCATCATCACCATAGCGTGATCATTAATTGAATACCAGTTCCCGACTGGTTTCCCAGATATATATTCAGAACCAAAGCAAGTATGAGTATCTATTTTCATCCAATTTTCTAAATACTTTTTCATAACACCAGGATCTAACATTGCATGAACAGTACCGCTTAGATAATAATCCCACATAAAAGTGACGGTCTGCCAATAGCGAGGCATCAATGTATCGTAAGTTCTTCCCATACAAGAAATTGGGTTATCTCTTCTAAAATAAATAACGCCCATTATACCCATGTAATAAAGTTTTTCAAGCGATTTGTTTGTTGTTCTAATGATCGGCAAGTGACCATCATAATTAGAATTGTTTTTTTCAAAAATAGATTTTATCTCATCATCCCAAAACTTTGTGTTACCTTGGAACAAGGTTTCTTTTTTTTGATTTAACTGATCACACAAGTTTTGAGCCTTGCTTACATTTTCATCTATAATAGCAAAAAAATAAAATTCAACCTCCCTACCAGGTTTAATTTTCAAAGTTTTTTCAATACCAAAATGATCAATTTTATTGACTGGGCCCGTAACGGATTGTAATAAATAAGCTTTACTCTTTTTAGCAGAATAAATTATTGCATTTCTTGAGATATCAAACTCTTGGGAATTATCTTCCTCCATAGGGGGAATCCAATTGGCCCAGTCTTTTAAATTCCTTGTTACTCCACCATTTAGCTGGAGTTTGATTTTTTTTTCTTGTGCTACTCCACTTGTATTTTTTGATCTAAACCTAATTATTAAAGCATTGTGGTATCCTAGAAGCATTGTATCTGTTTGGTATTCTATACCATCGTGTTTTGTCTTTCTGATAATCCTATCTGGCCTCCACTGAAAGGAGACAGGAATATTTTTGCTTGGAAAATATACGCCATCTAGATAAAGACCACAGGTCCGGTTAAGTGAAGTCCCAAAAGGTGGAAAGTTCAACCCTCTTACACCTGTGAGATCATTATCAACCTGAGCTACTCCAATAAAATTTGTTAATCCAGGTGGGTTAAAATGGGTGTTAAGATCATGATTTAACTCATCACTTTGAAAAAATTTTGACTCTGGAATCATTTTTTTCTCCTATTTTATCCGTTTTTACTCCCGCCAAACATTAAACCACTTATAAAATATTTTTGAAATAAAACAAAAACTAAGATCACCGGTGCAATCATCAAAATCGATATCGCCATAACTTGCCCCCACTCGGTTTGATATTGGCCTACAAACAACATGACTCCTAGCGCTAGGGTACCTTTTAATTTATCTGATAAATATATTAAAGGTCCCATGAAATCATTCCAGGTGAACATAAATGTTAATATAGAAACTGTTGCAATAATTGATTTTGCCATTGGCAAAACGATAGTCCAGTATATTTGAAAGTGATTTAAACCATCCATCTTTGCAGCATCAATTATTTCACGAGGAATGTTTAGAAAAAATTGCCTGAAAAGAAATATATTGAATGCTCCGCCTCCTAAGAAAGCGGGAACAATTAAAGGCTTAAATGAATTAAGCCAGCCCAACTGCTTATAAATTACAAAAACTGGAATCATAGTGACCTGTAGCGGAATCATCATTGTGAAAATAATAAATAAAAATAATTTATCTCTATTTTTCCATTCTAGAATTGAGAATGCATACGCTACAAATGAACTAGAAAAAACCGTTCCTATAATTGTAAAAAAAGAAATAAAGATAGAGTTTTTTGTATATTGTAAAAGCGGAATTTTTTCCCAGATAGTAATATAATTTTCAAAACTTAAATTCTCAAAAAGCGTATCTAATGATATTCCGAGACTATAATTCCCTGATCTAAGCGAAGTAATTAACATCCACAAAAAGGGAATCATAGACAATAACATTCCAACGTATAAAATGAAGTAAATAATTATTTTTTTCATTTTAAACCTTCATAATAAACATACTTTTTTGATAATCTAAATTGTATTGTAGTTATTACTAATGTTATGATCAAAAGAATCCATGCTAAAGCAGATGCATACCCCATATTAAAATTTTCAAATGCCTGATTATAGAGATATAGATTATAAAAAAGAGTACTGTCCAAGGGCCCTCCTTTCGTCATAATAAATGCCTCGGTAAAAACTTGCATAGACGCAATCACTTCGATTATTGACCATAAAAATATAACTGGCGATATCATTGGTAAAGTAATATGAAAAAAAGACTGAAAATCAGTTCCACCATCAAGCTTGAAAGCTTCATATATCCTGGGACTTATATTTTGAAGAGCAGCTAAAAATACTAACATCCTACCCCCACCAATACTCCACAAGCTCATTAATACCATCGCGGGTTTTGACCATTGTGGATCTTGTAACCAGAGTGGCCCCTTTAGACCAAAAAAAGCAATTATTACATTTAGAAGACCTATTTGCGGATTAAATATCCATAACCAAATTACTGAAAGAGCCACACCTGATACTAAAGATGGAAGAAAATAAATCGCTCTAATATAACCTATTCCATTAATTGCTCTATTTAATAAAATAGCAAGTAAAAGCGAAAAGAAAATATTAAGAGGTACTCTAAAAATTGTATAATAAACAGTATTTGAAATTGCCTTAAAGAAGAAATTATCGTTAAAAAATATATTCCTGTAATTCTCAAATCCTATATACATTGGTATTTGCAAAACATCATACTGACAGAG
>MDTE01142410.1_pt1 | contig 14398 bp, 12 predicted proteins | sample 811231 | NCBI WGS metagenome assembly MDTE01 (sample SAMN05326651, study PRJNA326480) | marine metagenome | isolation source: seawater | place: Indian Ocean: Red Sea | collected 2010 | reverse complement strand
TTTCATTCACAGTTAATGGTGGAGTAATGGTTAACGGTGCTAACGTGACTTTAGCGGATGTTAATACCAGTAATGGTGTAATCCATGTAATCGATAAGGTACTATTGCCAACTGCAACTCCAAATGACATTCCAAGAACCGCTCAATGCACAGGTATTCACAACACTTTGGTTACAGCAGTAATCCAAGCAGGTCTTCTAGAGACTCTACAAGGTGAAGGCCCATTCACAGTCTTCGCACCAACAGACCAAGCATTCACTGATGCAGGAATTAATCTTTCAGCAGTGAATCAAAGCCAACTATCAGAAATTCTACTTTACCATGTTTTAGCTGCGAATGTAAATTCTTCAGCAATAACTGATGGATTGGAGCAAACCATGGTTAATGGAGACAATGTGACATTCTCAACAACTTCTGGTGTAATGATAAATGGCGCTAATGTAACACTGGCAGATGTTGTAACCAGCAATGGAGTAATACATGTCATCGATAAAGTTTTGATGCCGCCAGTAGATTCTACAGATGATTCTGAAAGTTCTACAGACGATTCTGAGAGTTCAACAGATGATGATTCAAGCAATTTACTTTGGATAATTATTGGTGTCGTCATAGTTTTAGCTGGTGGAGCCGGAACTGTACTTTTCATGAGGAATAGAAATTCAGCTATCTCTGCATCAAAGGATTTCAGTTCTCAAGGATTGATGAACCAACTTGAATCAGTAGACCAATCTGCCTATATCAGCCAATCAAGTCAACCAGTGACCCAGCAACCAATAACTACTCAAGCAGTTCAACAACCAGCAGTTACTGAAACTGTAGAAGTAATTCCTCAACCAGTAGTTTCAGAGCCAGTAGTTCTGCAACAATGGACAGATGAGTCTGGTTACACTTGGAGAAAAATGGACGATGGTAGCACCATGTGGTGGACTGGAACAGAGTGGCAGAAGTATGGATGATCAAATTTCTAATTATTTACAGCGACGAAAGGTTGCTTTTACCTTAGAATACCCGTTTGGTAAAGACCAACTTTGGCAACTTATCAGTGAAGGGGGTAATCTAAATCAAAGTCATCCATATTGTTTAGAAAATGAAGTAATTTCATGGGATGAAAATTCCCATGTTGATAAATTAATTTACCTAAATGGAATGACGTATGTAAGGCAATTTTTGAGTTGGAAAGAAGGCGAAGGTTATGACCTAATTATTGGACGGGAAAAAGGACCTCAGTCATATGTTGTTTGGGAGATTGTGGAGTTGGGTGAAAACAAATCGAGTTTAACGATAACCGTTTATCCATATTTACTCGTAAAAATGAATAAAATTTTATCATTCTTACCATTCATTTTTTACATACGACCGAAACTTAGAAATTATCTAAAATCAGTTCTAAATGGATTTTCTTACTATTCAAGTACGGGCAAATCAGTACCTAGAAATAATTGGGGTAAGCATTCGTGGTTTAGTTAATATCCTATTATAATCCAATTTCATCTGAAAAAAGAAAGTTTGGCGGGCGATGCAGGATTCGAACCCACGTCTCCGGCTCCGAAGGCCGGAAGGATATCCAGACTACCCTAATCGCCCGTGTTCAACCCACAAGCCGACCCCTCTTGAATAAGTTGGATGAATTAACAAATCGATACATTATTTTTCATTATACCATTTTATTGAATAAGTAATACCTTGCAGGAGGTTCATGGGTCGCTCATTACCATGCGTTCAAATGAGTTGCTCTGCATGTTGTAGAGAAACAACAATGCCATTAACTAAATCAGAAGCTTCAAGACTTGCAAGAAGAACTGGTATGAAGTTAGAACAATTTACTTGGTCTAATAATGGAGTATTGACATTATTGAATAATGAAAAAACCAAAGCCTGTGTTTTTTTATTGACTGATTCGCCTAATTATGATGCTGAAGGTATTTGTTCAGTTTATGATATTAGGCCAAAGGGGTGCTCGAAATATCCCTATGTGCTAGATTCATCAGACAATGTAATCATCGACCAAGGTTGCGTCCACAAGCAGAAATTTCCCGAGCCAACCGAAGAAGATGCGATGACTTTACTTAATCTTGAGGAGAGATTGTTGCGTGGAGAATAAGTCGGCTTAGGCTAGAGTGAACATGTTCACCCCACTTACCTTTGACATTCCACCCGCTTGTTGTTAGCATTGTCTTAAAATCATTCCATTCACCATGTAATAATTTGATTGAAGAATCATCTTTTAATTGGTTGTTAATATCAATTTTTATTGGCTTAATTGGTAAAATTAAAACAAGGTTTGCATCTCTAGTACAAATTTCATGTACGCTCAGTAGTGTACTTTCTAGTAAATTATAATGAGATGTGGTTCCATGAGAATTTCTTCCATAAGGTGGATCTAAAACAACCCCTGAAACTTCTTTATCGAATTGTTCGGGAATAAATTGAGAAAGTCTGGTTGCATCTCCTTGAATTACTTGAATTGTTGATTTCGGAATTTCTATCGCCCATTGGAGGTTTTTTTGTGTACCTTCAACCATTTCCATGTCCATATCTACTGCAATAATATTTCTGCCCATTGTTGCTGCCTCGATAGCAAATCCGCCAGTTCCAGTCATTGGATCGAGAATTATTCTCTCATCAATCGGCCCACCTGCCAGATTTACTGCCAATCTCGCTAGTTTAGGGTCTAGACTAATCGGTTTGAAAAAAGGCCTTTCAGTAGCCCTTCTACTGCTCATGCCACTGGAATCCATATTTGCATCAAGCATCCATCCACAAATGACTTTTTTAGAAAAACCATCAAGCATAATCCCAACTTTATGGTCTGGATTATCCAAATTTACAGAATAACCCAAATCAGTAGTAATTGCTCCAACAGAATTTGCCAATTCACTACCACTCAGTCCTTGTATTCGCCCTTCTTGGCGCCAAGAAAAAACCCCTATACTTCCACTTTTGTCGGATTTCTCAATTGTCTTTCCTATATTTGTGATGAACTTTCTCTTGGTATTATTATTACCATCCCAATCCATGATTATACAATCGGTTAGTATTGCTTGAATTCCACTACTCGAATTAACATTTATTCTAGCCTGCTCTAGATTTATTTCACCTTTTAACATCACAAGTCGTGGTGATTCCAATTGGACTAATTTGTTATTAGGAAATAATGATTCTAATTCAGCTTTAGCAAGGGCGGGATGCCAACCTCGTAAACAAACAATGCTGCCCGCCATGAGCCATGCTCCGAATTCTCCCTCTTGACAAATTCGGATTTTTCCCAATGCGAATATACACATACTATCGACTATAGTGTGTATCATGGGCTGCAATTTACGTGACTTGGCATCACCTGAGAATATTGAATTAGATAGTCTATCAGGTAAGAGAGTGGGGGTTGACGCATTTCTTACAGCATTTCAATTTCTAACCACTATTAGGGATAGATCACCTCAAGGTGATGGCGGACCACTTAAAGCACAGAATGGTAAAGTTGTTTCTCACTTGATGGGCTTTCTCAATAGAACCACCACTTTACTTTCAAAAGGTATCAAACCAGTATTCATTTTTGATGGTAAAGCACCGGAATTGAAGGCCGATGAAATCGCGATTCGAAGGGCTAGAAGAGAAGAATCTGAGCGAATTCATAAAGAAGCCTTGGAGGCCGGAGACTTTGCATTGGCACAAAAAATGGCGCCAAGAATAATGCACTATTCCCAAGAGATGGTTGATGAAACTAAGCATCTGCTAGATTTACTTGGAGTTCCTTGGGTTGTTGCAAAGGCAGAAGGTGAAGGACAGGCTGCAGTCATGGCTGCAAAGGGCCAGTTAGACATCGTTGCGACCCAAGATTGGGATGCATTGCTTTACGGAACACCTCATCTAGTTCGCAACTTGATGAGCGATGGCTCTAAACAGCATGGTCGTGTTGTTCGCGCCCAAACAATCGATTTGAACCAGATGCTCGAGACACATGGGTTAAACCGTGAGCAATTAATCGATTTAGCAATAATGATTGGAACAGATTTTCATCCTGGTATTAAGGGCATTGGACCAAAAACTGGAATTAAACTAATCAAGCAGTATGGTTCAATCGAGGCCATTTGCCAAGAGAAAGACAAACAAGTTCCTGAACGGCTGGATGAAATTAGAGAGATTTTTCTTAATCACCCCGCTGTAGATGTTGCAGACGAAGATCTTCAACTCGGACAAATTGACGTCAAAGGTTTGGTACAATTCTTGCAAGTTGAGCGTCAATTTAGCCAGCGTAGAATGGATAATGAATTAGACAAATTACGCGATGTGGGCCTAATTCGCGAAGGTGGACAACGTTCACTCTTCTCGTTTTGAAGGACTCATGAATCGTAATGGGCTTGCTAGAACATCAACACCTTTGTGTTGTGTAACCGCGTTGCGGGCAACACTTTGTGGATCATAAAGTGCTTCGAGAACCGTGTTTACTGGTGCGCAAGGGATACCGGATAATTTCTCCTCCAGTTCCTTTCTCTCGTATTTAGAGACAGCATTAGATACAACTGCTTCTACATCCTCTCTGCCTTTAACACGGCCTTCATTTGTAGACCAAGAGTCTCTATTCTCTATTTCAAGTGCAGCAACCAAACTTTGCCATTGGTTGTCAGAACCAACACCGATGACGAACCAACCATCCTTTGCTTCAAATGCCCGATATGGAACTAGATTAGGATGAGCTGAACCCATCGGTTCAGGGTTTTTACCACTCGCTAAGGCATTGTGCGCTTGATTAACTAAAGCTGCAATCGCACTATCCCATAATGAAAGGTCAATATGCATACACTCACCAGTTTTCTGCTTGTGGAATAAAGCAGCGAGAATTGCATTTCCTGCATTTAATCCGGTAATGACATCAATCCATGCTACACCGACCTTAACAGGCGCTCCTCCGGCCTCCCCGGTAATCCCCATAATCCCGCTTCGAGCTTGTAGAGCAACATCATAACCTGGCTCATCACGTCTAGGGCCTGTTGCACCATATGCGGAAATCGAACATATGATTACATCTTTTGGAAGATCTCCGAGTAATCGCTTAAGTGTTCCAGGACGAAAGTTCTCAACGACAACATCTGCGGTTTTGATTAGCTGTAAAACTTCATTTGCATCGCGTTTCAAATCAATCGTTACAATTTCCTTACTGCGATTACATGAGAGGAAATATGCAGCAACCTGTTTCCCATCAAAACCAGTTGTAAAAGGTGGCCCCCAGTTTCGGGTATCATCGCCCCATGGTGCCTCAACTTTGATTACTTCAGCACCAAGGTCTGCGAGCATTTGTGTTGCATAAGGACCAGCCAATATACGCGAGACGTCGATGATTCGAATACCCTCAAGAATTCCGCTCATATACCCCCGAAGTGTCCGAAAGAGTTGAACCTCTCGGCTCGAACCGTAGACCATGGAGAGATTGAAATTCAAAGATGAACGTCTTTGGAAAGGCCTCCTAGTTTTGGGTATTCTTCTCAATATACTTGTTTGCTTCACCAGTGATTTAGGCTTAGACACTCAAGTGAAAATGGCAGTTGATGATAACGGATCCTTACCTTGGGGGGATTTACGCCCAGACACGCTCGGTGAGAGTGACCCAGAAGATGGAGGACAGCGAGTTGTATTGCCTTTGTATGGACTTTCAGAGGCGGCTATTAAGGCAACAGCGCTTCTTACATTCTTTGGTCTTATCGGATGTTTACTTCGTTGGACAGGAGTGCATTCAGCAGCTATTATGTCACTATCTCCAGCATTCATTTTTTCCATAGGTCGCGGCTATGAAGAAGTATACTTAGCAGCTTTCTGCTCACTCTCGTTTATTTTATTGACTGGCATTGCGTCAAACAAAAATAGAATTTTGCAAAACTTCTCTGGGGGGTTAATTTTCATGCTCATTCCTTATGCCAAAGGTTTCGTAAATCTAAATTTTATTTTCTTTGGTGGTTTGATATTAGGGTTACTAGCAACTATGTGGGGTGAAATCTATGCACGAGGTGGTGAGAAAACTCGTTGGATGTCAAAACCTCATATTGTAAGTATTGTAGTCTTTTCAATCGTTTCACTTTCTATGGTGATTCTTGGCATTATTGGCTATAATAGTACATTAGCCATACTTGCCGATAATCCTATTCGCTACATGACAGCCATTGGCTTTTCATTCCTGGATGTCGTGATTCTGTTTACCTTGTTTGGCATGGTAGCATGGCCATTTGTTCGACCGATGATGTCTATTATTACCTCAATCGAGGATTCAGATATTGCAATAATGGCAGGATATATTGTTGGAATCATGACGGCTATTGTCTTGTATGTTGCAGCACTTTGGACTTATGAAGCCAGTATTTGGAATGCAGAATGGCCAGGCATAGTTTGGACCATGGGTAATAATGGAAGGTATATCACCATGCTGTTTATTCCATTTGTATTACTGCTTAAGCATCTCTCTAATCAGGTTGATATTCCGACCTATGACTCACCAGGCTCTAAAATCAAAGTTGTTGCAGTAACTCTATTCATATTACTGCCACTTTCTCTCCTTGCCTCTGTTCATGGGCAGACCATGTGGACCGATGAGGCTGCTGAAGCAATGAATCTTGGTGAACAAGAACATTTCCTATTTGTGTCCGAAGATACACTGGCAATGCACTGGCTCTACACTTTTTATGCTCATTTAGATGCTGAAGAAAAACAAATCACTGGACATTGGCGTTCAATAGACTCGTCATGGGAACTTGATCTAAATACTTCATTGTCACAAGTCAATACACTAGTCACCTCACCTGATGTAATGTTTACACCGGAAGGGTGGATTGTTCGATCAAGTGGAGAAGTTGACTTTCTCAACGGCGGAGGTGAATGGCGCGTTTTGACGCGCTCTTAACCTCAAGCGTTTTTGTCGGATTGAACCTGAACACGAACTGCTTGAGCAGCAGCTTTGCAATCTTGCATTGCTTTGCGTACTCTTGTACCAGCAGCGGAGTTGCCCTTATCGTGCTTAGCAGCGTCGACTAGAGCGGCAGTTAAATCGTCAATCATTCCTTGTACCATGGCTTCTACAGACATAGACCGCTCGCAGCGAAATCGGTCTTTATGTCTTGTGCCGACATGGTTATTTTTCTAATTACATCTAAAGGTATCCAGTATTGCGATTTTAGCCAAAAAACGCAGAAAAAACCTCTGATTAATCATAATTTTAACAATTTTTGACTTAGAAGGGTTTGAAAGCCGAGAGTATTAGGAGTAACACAGGGGAGTTAACATGACCTTTGAGTCTGAAAGCGTTTTACCGGACCCTGACCCAATTTCAACACAAGAATGGGTTGATTCAATACTGGCTGTTCAGGGGCAACAGGGGAATGAAGAAGCAAGAAGACTACTACTTGCCACAATTAATGCCGCTAAATCTGCAGGTGTTGATGTTGATGTAATCAACACTCCATATTTTAATACAATCTCACCTAGTATGCAGGGCGATTACCCCGGCGATTTAGAGATGGAAAAGCAACTTCATGGAATCATTCGTTGGAATGCTATGATGATGGTTACTCGGGCCAACAAACATTTCGAAGGAATTGGCGGACATATCTCCACCTACGCCTCAACCTCTCACGCTTGGGAATCGTGTTTCAATCACTTTTTCCGAGGGAAAGATGGAGACGGTTCAGGTGACCATGTGTACTGGCAAGGTCATGCTTCTCCCGGAGTATATGCAAGAGCGTGGCTTGAAGGGAGATTAACTAGAGAACAAATCGATATGTTTCGTCAAGAGGCGGGAGGTAAAGGCCTATCCTCCTATCCCCATCCTAGGTTAATGCCAGATTTTTGGGAATTTCCTAGCGTTAGTATGGGTCTAGGTGGTATGACAGCAATACATCAAGCCAGATTTAATCGGTATTTAGAATCTCGAGGATTGTGCAATACTACAACATCGCGTGTTTGGTATACAATGGGTGATGGCGAATCTGATGAACCAGAATCACTATCTCAATTATCGCTTGCAGCTAGAGAAGGTCTTGACAACATAATCATGACAATGAATTGTAATCTTCAAAGATTAGACGGACCTGTACGAGGAAATTCAAAGATTATTCAAGAACTCGAAGGACGCTTTAGAGGATCTGGTTGGAATGTAATCAAGGTACTATGGGGCAGTAGTTGGGATGATTTGTTTGCCAAAGATACTAATGGCCTACTTATAGAGAGATTAAATTCTCTCGTCGATGGTGACGAACAAAGAATAATGACAGCAGATGGAGCAACAATCCGTAAAGAATTATTCAACTCTAGCGAACTATCTTCTTTGGTTGAAGATTATTCAGACAAAGATTTAGAAGAGCTTTGTCAAGACGTTGGTGGCCATGATTTCATTAAATTACATGCAGCATATGCTCAGGCTGCTGCCCACAAAGGGCAACCTACAGTTGTAATTATTAGAACAATCAAAGGCTATGGATTAGGGCCATCTTTTGCTGGAAGAAATACTACTCACCAAAAGAAAAAAGCCGATATGGAAAGCATGAAATTCATGCGTGATGATTTGAATTTGTCTTTTAGCGACGAGCAACTTGAAGATTATCCTCTAATTGATCCAAAGGATGTACCAGAACTAGTAGCTTATGCCAAGTCTAGAAGAAAAGCATTGGATGGACCTGTTCCTGAAAGACGTTCACCAAAATCCAATTTAAAGATGGCAGATAAGACTACATTCTCTGAATTTGATGAAGGCACCAAAGGTAAGATGCAGGTATCTACTACTATGGCATTTGTGAGATTGTTAAGATCATTGATGAAATCCAAGGAGTTAGGCGATAGAATAGTTCCTATCATTCCAGATGAGGCAAGGACTTTCGGTATGGACCCACTATTTTCTGAATTTGGAATATATCACCCCGAGGGTCAACTTTACACACCTGTAGACCACAAGGTTTTGATGAAATATAAGGAATCTGAAGCAGGACAATTATTCGAAGAAGGAATTAATGAAGCGGGTGCGACATCAACATTTATTGCTTCAGCAACCTCTTATTCTACTCATTCATGTCCGACAATTCCATTTTACATATTTTATTCGATGTTTGGATTCCAAAGAGTTGCTGATTTAATTTGGTCAGCTGCTGACCAAAGAGCAAGAGGATTTCTCATGGGTGCCACCTCTGGTCGAACTACACTTAACGGCGAAGGACTGCAACACCAAGATGGACATTCATTGTTGATGGCACATACTAATCCTTCGGTTAGAGCATGGGATCCAGCCTTCGCATACGAACTTGCAACAATCATCCAGCATGGTATTAAAGAAATGTACCAAGACGATATTGATGTAATGTATTACATTGCTGTGTATAACGAGAATTATCCAATGCCCGTTAAGCCAAAAGGAGTAGATGAGGGAATTATCAAAGGATTGTACAAACTTCGTGCAGCGCCTAAAGGAGATGGGCCCATCGTCAAATTAATTGGCTCTGGTCCGATTATGCTTCAAGTTCTTGATGCGGTTGAGAAATTAGAAGAGTTTGGCGTTCGTAGTGAAATCTGGTCTGCAACCTCATATGGTGAGTTGAGGAGAGATGGACTTGAATGTGAAAGATGGAATCGATTAAATCCAGATAAGCCTGAAAGAAAGTCATGGGTAGAGGAAATGCTTTCCTCCTCTTCAGAATCAATTGTTGCGGTTTCAGACAATATGGCTGCAGTTCCTGACATGGTAAGACAGTGGATGCCTGAAGACTATACTGTTCTTGGTACCGACGGTTTCGGGCGTTCAGATACCCGAGAGTCATTGAGAAGATTCTTTGAAATCGATGGTAAGGCAATTACACTGGCCACATTATCGCGTTTAGTGAGAAGAGGAGAAATAGATTCTAAGGTTTACAACAAAGCGGTTAAGAAGTTCAATGTAGAATCAGAAAGGAAAGATATTACAGAACTTTAATCGACTAATCAATAATCTATACCTTCTAGGAATGGCATGGGCCTAATCTTGGTTTTAGTGACTTTCCCCAGTGAAGATTCAGCAACGAAAATTATCGATCAAGTCTTAGATAGGAAATTAGCAGGTTGCATCTTAACCACGGATATTAAATCAGCATATATATGGAATGAAGAGAAGCATAATGATGATGAAATAATGTCATTATTCAAAACTACCCAATCAAATTTAGAAAATTTAGAGCGGTATATTTTAGAAAATCATCCATATGAAGTTCCAGCAATTATCAAATTAAATGCTTCAGCAAATACTAGTTATGAAAATTGGATTACCAATGTTTTATCCTGATTGGAAATTCTTCAGGGGTGCAAAAACGCGCGTCTAATCATGCTAGTTATCCGATTGGATTATGAAGCCGCGCGACACAGATGAGACTATGACAGTTAATAGAGGCTCAAAAAAATCAGCCTCTACTAAGACCTCTAGTTTTGGAGTTTCAAAACGTGAAGGACACGATTCATCAAAATATTATGATTCGAAAATGTATCGAGAGATTCCCAGTGAATCCGATGTAGGTGACCCGCAAGAATTTCCTGAATTTCTTAAGGATAGCCTAGTTTGTGGAGATTCAAGAGATATGAGTATGATTCCGCCAAATAGCGTTCATCTTATGGTCACATCTCCCCCCTATAATGTTACCAAAGAGTACGACGAGGACCTCAGTTTACAACAATATCTCGACATGTTAAGAGATGTTTTCAAGGAAACATACAGAGTTTTAGTGCCGGGTGGTAGAGCGATAGTGAATATAGCAAATGTTGGAAGAAAACCGTATATTCCTCTAACTAGTTATGTAAATATGATCATGGTCGAACTTGGATTTTTGATGCGTGGAGAAGTGATATGGGATAAATCTGCTTCTGCAGGATCTAGTACTGCGTGGGGTTCATTCAAATCCGCATCCAATCCCTGTCTTAGAGATGTTCATGAATATATTTTGATTTATTCAAAGGGCTCGTTTAAGCTTGATAGAACAAAGCAAGAAAGAGAAGAGGGACGTGAAGATACAATCGAAAAACAGGAATTTATCGATCTAACAAAATCGATTTGGCGATTTCCAACCGCATCTGCTAAAAGAATTGGTCATCCTGCGCCTTTCCCTAATGAACTGCCACGTAGATGCATAGAATTTTATTCATTCAAAGGAGATATTGTCTTGGACCCATTTATCGGATCAGGTTCCACTGCTTGTGCAGCTAAGCAAACAGGTAGAAATTTCATTGGCTATGATATAAATCCGGATTACATTGAACTGGCACAACAAAGAATTGATTCAGAAATGTAACTTTCTTTATACATTGTCGAATTATTGTTGAATCATGAAATATACTATTATCTCAGATGAAACCTTGCAGCCAGTAGACCATGGTCTGATGAACTGGAACATTTTAGATAAAGAATCAGGATTGATTGCCAAAGTCTCGAATTTTATTTCTAAGGGATGGAAACCTCAGGGAGGAGTATCTTTTGGCGCAGGTAAGTACCTTCAAGCAATGATAAAATGTGAAGAGGAATAATCAATCTTCATCGATTAACTCAGCCTCAACGCTAACTTGGTAATCCTTATCATCACTCGTTTCCTTTGATGAACGAATTACATAACCCACACCTGCGGCTGAAAGAAGAATGATAATACTAAACATAGTCATAATTATTCCATGCTCTGCAAATAGATTGCCTAGTGCTGAGAAAAACCCTTCTGAAGAAGAATCATCGTTAGTTAATTTTGGAGTAATCATTCCAACTATGGTTTGTTGATCATAGACATTTCTGGTAAAGGTTAGCATCCCATCCATCGAAGAATCATACTCATCTGAAGGGGATGTTGGGTCTAAATCTGAATAAAAGTCAGGTCTTTGTTCAAATGAAATATCAACAGGAGAATCCAGATCTAGTGTTAAAATGACGTCAACCGTATATGGAATACGTGATTCGAAGAATTCTTGGTCTTCAACAATTCCAAGTATTGTCATAGCCTGGCCTGATACATCAAAGTGTGTCCACTTGCCCCAATGAGAGGAATCAACATCTAAGTCGTAATACCAAGTATCTGCAATTCTATTTCCTTGTCCTTGGTCATTACTACCATCTTCTCCTAGGTCAATTTCTAATTGTATAGAACCTGCTTGAAGTGAATCTAATTCAAATTCCGTTGCAGTAAACATCGCTTCCAGTCTAGTGGTACCATTAGGAATCCAAACATAATGAGAGTCTTCGGTATAATATAGTGCTCCTACATCACCGTTGTTAAAGTGATTCCAATCACCTTTCCAAGAGTGTCTTACACGGTCGGTATCTAGGCTGATAGTTTTCTCAGTCATCATATTTTCATATATTTCCCATGCATCCCATACGTTATATTCTGGATGGTCAACGATTCCATTTCCATCCTGATCTCTCATCAGTTCGAGTGTTCTCGCTAATGCCACTGCAGCATCAACATTGGTTAGTCCATGTCCAATTCTCCAGTCATGGCATTGGCCAGTCGCACTCAAATAACATTGCTCAGGTATATCGCTACAGGCATCATCTGCATTTCCATCCTCACAAGAATTAGCCATCCCTTCATAATCTGCAGTTAGTTCTAAGATTAACTCTAATTCATGAACTCGACTGAAATTCTCATTATCCCAGTTCTCATATTGGCCATATGCAGCGGTACCTTCTCCTCCGACCAAACTATCGCCAAAATCATGATCGTCTCTATGGTAATCTGCAACTCCTAAAGATGGTGCAATATCAAGAATTAATCCTGCCATCCCGCCGACATGGGGTGTAGCCATGGATGTGCCAGAAATTGACATGTAGTACAAATCACCCTGAAGTTTAGTTGTAGCATCAATAGCGGTTCCTCGAGGAGCAGTTGCCCATATATCTCGTCCCGGAGCACCCACATCTGGCCAGGTGTGTTGTTGATTCATACAGCCACGTGATGAGAATGAGGTTACAGCAGTACCGTCATGAGTTAGAGCAGCAACTGAAATTGCAGAAGGTGTATTTGCATAGACATTGGTTTTTAGTCCGCCAGAACATTCACCACCATTACCTCCAGAATTTGATGCAGCAAAAATGACAGCAACACCATTTTCATATGTCAGTCGATCGGTTAATTGGGCAATTACACCATTCGGATCATAATCACCGTCGGTTCCCCATGAATTGGAAACTACTCTTATGTGGAATTGATTTTGTCCGGGTATGGAATGAGCAAACGTCCACTCAAGGCCTTGTTCAGCAGCGAAAATGGAGGCTCCATCACCAGTTCCCAATGCTACCATTTGACCACCTTTAGCAACACCTGCTCTTCTACCAGCAGAAGCATCACCATTGCCGGCAAGTGTGCCACCTACGTGCGTGCCGTGTCCTGAGGACGTGTCGGAATTTGTTGTCTCGGTCCAAACGCCGTCCCATTTGGCTGAGTAAATGACTTTATCACCAGTCCAAGGTTCAAGGTAATCGAAATCAGGATGGCCTGCATCAACACCTGTGTCAAGGTCAACAATTGCGGTTCCGTCTCCATCCCACTCAGTAAATTTCTGATCAACTTCGTATTCGATTTCGCCACTCGGAGATACAATTACTCTGTCCCAAGCATCGGTTGCCTTGACCACGTGAGTAGTTTCGTGCATCATTATTCCAGGGTCCGTTTTTATTTCTCCGCCCCATTCTTGAGGCAGGTAGAAGAATTCTAGAGTCCTATCTAACTCTAAATATTCTATTCTATCCCAAGTTGAAATTACTCTAATATCTCTAATACTTGCTTCAATAAGTCCTCCATCAACCAATGGAGCATCCCCTAAAATTGTTGCACCGAGATTTTCCAAAATAGATTTGTCATCATCCAATACTTCAGATTTAAGTTGAAAAATTACTGGGACTATATCATCTTCAGAAGATGAAGATAGCGAGTCTCGAAGGGCCTTGTCCATTTTTGTGTAATCGCCCATTGGATTTAATCCATCAGCGAGTGGTGCTGCAGTCGCTCCAATCATCAACATTTGAAGGGCCAAAGCTACAAAAAATGTGACATTAAGTCTAGAAGACATGATATAGGCTAACACCCATCATTCAAATGCCTTATTCATCCATGTTCTATTCTGGTGCAGGCTTGGCAAAACCATCTTCTTTTACAGTATTTAGAACAACATGGGTGAATGAGCGTGTAACTCCTTCGAGAGTAAAGACGGTTTTTGTTAGGTCATCCAGGTCGGCACGATCCCTAACTCTAGCCATAACGATTGAATCCCAATCTCCGGTTACGTCGTATACTGAGAAGACTCTTGGATCTGCAGCAATCTTTTGCTGAACATCAATCATTTTACCCTTAGAAATCCTTAATCCAGCCATTATAGTCATACTCCATCCTACACTTTCAGGGTCCAAAACTACAGAGTATCCCTGGAT
>MDTE01170609.1_pt1 | contig 14399 bp, 13 predicted proteins | sample 811231 | NCBI WGS metagenome assembly MDTE01 (sample SAMN05326651, study PRJNA326480) | marine metagenome | isolation source: seawater | place: Indian Ocean: Red Sea | collected 2010 | reverse complement strand
ACTGGCGTTTATCCCAATCTGAGGCTATAACACGCGTCCGAAGACCAGATTTATGGCAAAAATATAAAAAAGATTAAATTGATAAACCTAAAAATGAAAAATATAGAAGAAATTAATCAGTCGATTGTTAAAAAAATTTCAGCAGAAAAAAAACTGCCTGAATTTTCGCCAGGCGATATTGTGAAAGTAGGTGTAAAAATAACAGAAGGAAAAAGAGATAGAATTCAATATTTTGAAGGTGTTTGTATTGCAAAGAAAAATAGAGATTTAAATTCTTCATTCACAGTAAGAAAAATCTCATTTGGAGAGGGTGTAGAAAGAACTTTTGCACTTTATAGTCCTATAGTAGACTCTATTAAAGTAATACGATCTGGAAAAGTAAAGAGAGCAAAACTTTACTATTTAAGAGACAGAACCGGTAAATCAGCAAGAATTGTAGAAAAAATTAAAAAGAAAATAGGAATAGAAGTTGAAGCGAAAACTCAAGAAATTAAAACAGATGATTTAAAAGAACCCACAATAGTTGCTGAAGAAAAACCAAGTCAAGAAAACAAAGAAAAATCTAAAATCTCTACGGCAAAAGCTGAAACTAAAAAGGAAGAAATTAAAACAAAAGATACACCTAAAAAGAAAAAATAACTTTTTTCTAAATGCCTAACACTCTTTACGATAAAATTTGGAATGATCACTTGGTTCATGAGCAGAGCGATGGCACTTCTTTAATATATGTTGATAGACATCTTATTCATGAAGTTACTAGCCCGCAAGCATTTGAAGGTCTTAGAAATTCTAATAGAAAAGTAAGACAACCAAAGCTTACATTAGCAGTTGTAGATCACAATATCCCAACTACCGATAGATCAAATGGAATTGATGACGAAGACTCAAGAATTCAAGTAGAAACTCTAGAAAAAAATTGTAAGGAATTTGGGGTTGAACTATTTGGAATGCAAGACAAAAGACAAGGGATTGTCCATATAATTGGACCTGAACAAGGATTTACTCAACCAGGAAATGTTATTGTATGTGGAGATAGTCATACAGCTACCCATGGAGCATTCGGGGCATTAGCATTTGGTATAGGAACTTCCGAAGTTGAACATGTATTGGCTACTCAAACTTTAGTGCAAAAAAAAGCAAAAAATTTCAGAATAAATGTAAATGGAAAATTAGGTCTTGGAGTTAAATCTAAAGATGTAATATTGCAAATAATTGGAAAGATAGGAACAGCAGGTGGAACAGGATGTGTAGTTGAATATGCCGGGACTTTAATTTCAGATCTATCAGTTGAGCAAAGAATGACAATTTGCAATATGACTATAGAGGGTGGAGCTAGAGCTGGTTTAATCAAACCGGATGAAAAAATTTTTAACTATTTAAATGGTAAACCTATGTCTCCAAAAGAAGAAAAGTGGGAAAAAGCCCTTGAGTATTGGAACTCACTTAAGACCGATAATGATGCAAAGTTCGATAAAGAAATAAATATTAACGCTAATGAAATTTTACCTATGGTAACCTGGGGAACATCACCTGAAGATGTTGTGCCTATTAATGGAAAAGTTCCAAATCCTGATAATGAAAAAGATATAAATAAAAAAAATTCAATTAATAGATCTTTAAAGTATATGGGATTGAAGGCTAATACAGATATAAAAGACATTAAAATCGACAAGGTATTTATAGGAAGTTGTACTAATGGAAGAATTGAAGATTTAAGAGAAGCTGCTCAGATTTTAAAAGATAGAAAAAAAGCACCACATGTTCATGCTATGGTTGTGCCTGGTTCAGGTTTGGTAAAAGAACAGGCAGAGCAAGAAGGTTTAGATAAAATATTTATTAAATCAGGGTTTGAGTGGAGAGAACCAGGTTGTTCAATGTGTTTAGCTATGAATGCTGATAAATTAAAACCAGAAGAGAGATGTGCCTCAACATCTAATAGAAACTTTGAAGGCAGACAAGGTAGAGGTGGAAGAACGCATTTAGTAAGTCCAGGAATGGCTGCAGCAGCAGCGATATCAGGCAATCTTGATGATGTGAGAAAGTATCAAAAGAAATGAAAAAGTTTAATAAACTAAAAAGTATTCCAGCTTATTTACCAATAGTAAATATTGATACAGATATGATAATTCCCAAACAGTTTCTAAAAACAATTAAAAGAACAGGATTAGGAAAAAATCTATTTCATGAGATGAGATATGATAATTCTGGAAAGGAGATAAAAGAGTTTATACTAAATAAATCTCCTTATAACGTGTCAAAAATTTTAATCGCTGGAAACAATTTTGGGTGCGGATCATCAAGAGAACATGCACCATGGGCATTGTTAGATTTCGGTATTACATGTGTAATTAGTTCAAGTTACGCTGATATTTTTTATAATAATTGTTTTAAAAATGGAATTCTACCAATAATTTTGAAAGAGGAAAAAATTAAAGAACTTGCAGAATACTCTGATCGAAAAGAGGAAATTTCAATAAATTTAGAAGAGGAGAAAATAATTTATGGCAATAATGAAATAAAATTTAAAATTGAACCATTTAGAAAAAAATGCTTACTTAATGGATTAGATGATATTGCATTATCATTAGAGAAGTCAGAAAAAATAAAATTTTTTGAAGATAAATTAAAAACCTCAATGCCATGGATATTTCATGATTAAAGTTAAAAAAAGAAAATTTTTATTGTTGCCAGGTGATGGTATTGGACCGGAAGTAGTTGAAGAAGTTAAAAAAATTATTAATTGGTTTAATTCCAAAAAATCTTTAGATTTTGAAATTGAAGAAGGACTAGCGGGTGGTGCATCATATGACAAACATGGTACACCAATTACTGATGAAGTTTTTTATAAAGCATTGGAGTCAGAAGCAGTAATTTTGGGAGCTGTGGGAGGTCCTAAATGGGATAACTTAGAATTTTCAAAAAAACCTGAAAGAGCTCTTTTAAAGTTAAGAAAGGAATTAAAATTATTCGCAAACTTAAGACCTGCAATATGTTTTAAACAATTGGTAGACGCTTCCACGTTAAAACCTGAAATTGTCTCAGGTTTAGATATAATGATTGTAAGAGAATTAACTGGTGGAATATATTTTGGTGAGCCAAGAGGCATTAAACCCATCGATAATGGTGAAAGAAAAGGTATCAATACCCATACCTATACAAGTAGTGAGATTATTAGAGTAGCAAGAGTAGCTTTTGACTTAGCAAAAAAAAGATCGAATAAAGTAACATCGTGTGAAAAATCAAATGTTATGGAGGCAGGTCAACTTTGGAAAGAAGAAGTTCAGTCTTTACATGAAAAGGAGTACAAAGATGTTGAGCTTAATCATATGCTTGCTGATAATTGTGCAATGCAATTATTAAGAAATCCAAAACAATTTGATGTTATCGTTACAGATAATTTATTTGGAGATATGTTGTCTGACCAAGCATCAATGTTAACTGGTTCACTAGGTCTGTTACCTTCAGCATCTTTAGGTGCTAAAAATAAGGATGGAAAAATGAGGGCAATGTATGAACCAATTCATGGATCAGCACCAGATATAGCTGGAAAAGGTCTGGCTAATCCGATAGCAACTATTTTAAGTTTTGCTATGGCGTTAAGATTCTCTTTAAATTTGGACAAAGAGGCTGATGGTTTGGAATTAGCTGTTCAAGAAGTATTAAATGAAGGTTTAAGAACAAGAGATATTATGTCCAAAGGAACAAAAGAAGTATCTACAAGCCAAATGGGAGATGCGATTATTTCAAAATTGAAATAATTTGTTAATTCACCTAAAATACTGTAATGCCAATTTATAATGCACCTCTTCAAGACATGCTTTTTCTTTATGAGAAGCTAAGAAATAACAAATATTATAATGAAATTGAAAAATATAAAGAAGTTACATCTGATCTTGTAAAAGATATTTTACAAGAAGCTGCAAAGTTAAATGAGAATATTATACTTCCTTTAGCTAAAATTGGAGATGAAAATCCAACTGTATTAGAAAATGGAATAGTTAGAACTCCGCCTGGATACAAAGAAGCTTATAAAAAGTTTATTGAAGATGGTTGGACATCTTTATCGTGCGATCCCAAATATGGTGGACAAGGTATGCCAAAGACCGTAAGTGCATTCTTTGATGAAATGATGTCTTCGGCAAGTCTTTCTTTTAAATTGTATAGTGAGCTTAGTATTGGAGCTTATAATTGTATAAATCATCATGGATCAGATGAATTAAAAAATAAATTTTTACCCAAAATGGTTGAAGGTAAATGGAGTGGAACAATGTGTTTAACAGAACCGGTATGTGGGACTGACTTAGGACTTCTTAAAACAAAAGCAATTGAACAACCAGATGGAACTTTTAAATTAAATGGTCAAAAAATATTTATAACTTCAGGAGATCATGATCTTACAGAAAATATTATACATTTAGTTATTGCTAGAGCAAAAGACTCACCACAAGGAACAAAGGGAATAAGTTTATTTTTAGTACCAAAATTTATTGTAAACGATGACGGAAAAATTGGTCAAAGAAATGGAGTTTCAACTGGATCAATAGAAACTAAAATGGGAATTAAGGGTTCAGCGACTTGTGTGCTTAATTTTGATGAAGCGGTTGGATATATGATAGGTCCTAAAAACAAAGGTCTTAATTCAATGTTTACCATGATGAATCTCGAAAGGATTGTTGTAGGAATTCAAGGTCTAGGTATTTCAGAGATTGCATACCAAAATTCTTTAAATTACGCAAAAGAAAGAAAGCAGGGGAAAAGTAATAAAAATAATTCCCAAAATGGTTCAGCAGATTTAATTATTGAGCATGCAGATATTAGAAAGTCATTACTTAATATGAAATCAATTATAGAAGGTGAAAGAGCTTTGTGTTTTTGGCTATCTCAACAAACAGAAGTAAGTTTAAATCACAAAGATGAAAAAGTTAAAAATAATGCTGCAGATTTGGTATCTTTAATGACTCCAGTTGTAAAATCTTTATTTACCGATCTGGGAATGGAAATTACCAGTGATGCAATGCAAATACATGGAGGATATGGATATACTAAAGATCAGGGAATTGAACAGCTGTACAGAGACAATAGAATTACCCCAATATATGAGGGAACAAATTCAGTTCAAGCTATTGATCTAGTATTTAGAAAATTAGTCACAAAAAATGGTGATGTAATTGATAAATATATTACATCTTTAAAAAGCGATCTAAGCAAAGGTAATGAAAAAGTAAATTCTTTTTGCAAAAAATTGCAACAATATGTTAATACGCTTGAGGATTTTTCCAAATGGATTAAAGAAAAAGTTAATTCCTCAAAAGATGATGCTAATGCAGCTTGTAACGATTATTTAAGAGTTTTAGGTTTAGTTGCTGTTGGTCATTCTTGGATCAAAGTCTTGGAAGTAAGTTATGACGATTATGAGAATAATAGAGATTTTTATGAGGATAAAATACAAACAGCAAATTTTTATTTCAATAGAGTTTTGCCTAGAGTAGAAAGCCACTATTTATCTGCAATCAGTGGAACTAAATATATAATGGATTATAAATTCAAATAATTATGAGCAATTTTGAGAAAAATCTAGGTAAGAACAAAGCAAATTTTGTACCTTTAACGCCTCTTTCTTTTTTAAAAAGAGCGAAAGATATTTATCCAAATTATGAAGCATTAGTTTATGAAGATAGGAAATATACTTGGAAAGAGATTTATAAAAGGTGTATTAAATTTGCAAGTGCATTAGAAAAAATTGGAGTTCGTAAAGGTGATACAGTTTCATTTTTAGCTTTTAATACCCCTGAAATTTTTGAGGCTCATTATTCAGTTCCTATGACTGGTGGCGTTTTAAATACAATTAATATTAGATTGGATGCAAAAACAATTTCTTATATTTTAGAACATAGTGATGCCAAGGTTTTAGTTGTAGATAGACAACTGCATAAAGAAGTAAAAAAAGCTTTAAGCACAATAAATAAAAAAATTGTTGTAATTGATATAAATGACAAATACGCTGACCAATCAAAATTAGAAAAAATTGGTGACTTAGAGTATGAAGAATTTTTAAATTCAGGCGATGAAAATTATATTTGGAATATGCCCGAAGACGAGTGGCAAGCAATTTCATTAAGCTATACATCGGGAACAACAGGAAACCCAAAAGGAGTTGTTTACCATCATAGAGGCTCTTATTTAATGTCAACAGGTAGTGCCACAGCCTGGAATATGCCAAATAGATTAAATTTTTTGACTGTTGTGCCAATGTTTCATTGTAACGGGTGGTGTTACCCTTGGACTGTTCCAATGTTAAATGGAAAAACAATTTGTTTAAGAAATATTGATATTAAAAAAATTTTTGAATTAATTGATAAACATGATGTAACTCATTTTGGAGGTGCACCAATTGTTCTTAATATGATTACGGGTGCACCAGAAAATGATCGTAAAAAACTGAAACAAAAAGTTTATGTTTTGACTGCTGGAGCTCCACCACCAAGTATTATTTTTAAAAAAATGAAAAGTCTTGGTTTTGAAGTTATGCATGTTTATGGTCTAACCGAAACCTATGGACATGTAACGCAGTGTGCTTGGAATGAGGAATGGAATGAATTTGAAGAGGAGAAACAAAATGAGATTAAAGCAAGGCAAGGTGTAAGATACCCTAATACAGAGGGAGTAACAATTATGGATCCAGAAACAATGAAAGAAGTTCCCAGAGATGGAAAAACAATTGGAGAGATAATGATAAGAGGTAATGTAGTTATGAAGGGTTACTTCAAAGATAAGGATGCCACTGATAAAGCAATGAAAGATGGTTGGTTTCATACCGGCGATTTAGCGGTGATGCATCCCGACGGATATGTAAAAATTCAAGATAGATCTAAAGATATTATTATTTCAGGAGGTGAAAATATTTCATCTATTGAAATTGAAAATACTTTGGCTAAACATCCGTCAGTTTCAATTGCGGCAGTAGTTGCTAAACCAGATGAAAAATGGGGTGAAGTTCCTTGTGCGTTTATTGAAATGGTTAAAGATAAGCCGGTTACAGAGAAAGAATTAGTAGATTTTTGCAAGGAGACACTTGCAAGTTTTAAAGTGCCAAAAAAAGTAGAGTTTTGTGAACTCCCAAAAACTTCTACAGGAAAAATCCAAAAATTTGAATTAAGAAAAAAAGCTAAGGAGATTTAAACTGATACTTCACGTAAATGAAAAAAACGTGTTCGTCTCAACTGGCGGCATGGAAATAGATAAAAAAAAACCAACTATTCTATTGATGCATGGAAGTGGACTTACACACATCGTTTGGTCTTTACATGAACAATATTATGCTTCTAATGGATATAATGTATTGTCGATTGATCTACCAGGTCATGGCAATTCCGAAGGACCAGCGCTAAAAACAATTTCAGATATTTCTGATTGGGTTCAAAAATTGGTCGAAACAATTGATGTTGAAAAAATCAGTTTTATTGGTCATTCGCAAGGCTGCCTGGTTGGAATTGATTTTTGTTCAAAATATCCGAAGTTAATTGATAAACTTATTTTAGTTGCTGGATCTTATAGACTTCCAGTAAATCAGGATTTAATCGATCTAGCTGAAGCAGGAGATGAAAAAGCTGTAACATTAATGATGAAGTGGGGTTATGAAGGATCTAAAGCGTTTATAGGTGGAAATCCCGTAAAAAAAATAATCAATTCCTCAAGAGAAATAAAAGAAATATTGGCAGTAGACTTAAAGGCTTGTAACAATTACAAAGATGGCAAAGAGTCTTTAAAAAAAATTAATTGCCCAACATTATGTATATTTGGAGATTTAGACAAAATGGTTTCCAAAGAGACTGGAGATAAAATTGTAGAGATATTGAAGAATAGTGAAATTAAAATAATAAATAATTGTGGACATATGATTATTTTCGAAAAAGCATTTGAAATGAGAAAATTAGTTAAGGAATTTTTAGACAAATAAAATTATGAAAAATTATGTAATTGTAAAATCGAGAAGGATTAGAAGCACTCCCTACACTTCTAGAATTGAGAAACAAGGTGTAACTGCTTATACAGTTTATAATCATATGCTACTTCCGGCTGCGTTTGGATCATTAGAGGATTCATATCATCATTTAAAAAAAAATGTTCAAATTTGGGATGTTGCTGGAGAGAGACAAGTTGAAATTAGTGGTGTTGACTCGGCTAAATTGGTTCAATTAATGACTTGTAGAGATTTATCAAAATCAAAAGATGGCAGATGCTATTATTGCCCAATTATCGATGATAATGGTGGTGTAGTAAATGATCCTGTAGTTTTAAGATTAAATAAAGATCGATGGTGGATTTCTATTGCTGACTCTGATGTAATTTTATTCGCCAAGGGTTTAGCAATAGGACAAAAGCTTGATGTAAAAATTTTAGAACCTGATGTGAATATAATAGCCGTTCAAGGACCAAAATCATTTAAATTGATGGAAAAAGTTTTTGGAGAAGAAATTTTAAAATTAAAGTTTTTTGGCTTTGACTATTTTAGTTTTAAAGGAATAAAACATCTAATAGCAAGATCAGGATGGTCAAAACAAGGTGGATATGAAATCTATGTTGAAAATACAGAGTCTGGACAAGCGCTTTATGATTATTTTTTTGAGGTAGGTAAAGAATTTGATGTAAAACCAGGTTGTCCAAATCTTATAGAGAGAATTGAAAGTGCACTTCTCTCTTATGGCAATGATATGGATATCAATGATAATCCTTTTGAGTGTGGATTTGATAAGTATGTAAATCTCGAAGCTGAAATTAATTTTTTAGGTAAGGAAAAATTAAAAAAAATTAAATCTGAAGGAATCAATAAAAAATTAATGGGTATTATTATCGATACTGATAAAATCAATATTACTAAATCTTTAGAGATCAAAGATGAAAAAAACAAAATTATTGGAGAATTGAGATCAGCATGTTTTTCTCCACATTTTAAAAAAGTAATTGGAATAGCAATGGTAAATAAACCGTTTTGGAAGCTATCACAACCAGTAAAAATTGATATAAACAACAAAACTTTCAATGGTAAGGTTTGCGATTTACCTTTCATTTAGTATAAACATAAACAACAATGAATATTACAATAGTCGGAGCGACTGGAAACGTTGGCAGAAAAACACTTGAAGTTTTAGAGAAAAAGAAACTTCAGTTTGATAAAATATTTTTAGTTGCATCTGAAAAAAGTGCTGGAAAAAAAATAAACTTTAATGGTCAAGATCTTGAAGTTCACAATCTTGATAGTTTTGATTTTTCAAAATCAAAAATTACTTTTTTTGCAGCAGGTGGAAAAATCTCAGAAAAATTTGCTAAAAAAGCAGCTAAATATTCAATCGTAATTGATAATTCAAGTTTTTTTAGAATGGATCCAGATGTTCCGTTAATTGTTCCACAGGTTAATTCTGATCATATGAAAAATATTAAAAAAAATATTATTTCAAATCCAAATTGCTCAACTGCTCAATTAGTTATAGCTTTGAAGCCCTTGCATGATATATTTAAAATAAAAAGGGTTGTCGTTTCAACATATCAATCTGTATCGGGAGGAGGAAAGGCTCCTATGGATGAGTTAATCGAACAATCTCAAAAATATTTAGATAGCTATCAAAAAACTGGGTATGGGCTAAATAATATTGAGTCAAAAAACTTTACTAAACAAATAGCATTTAACATTATACCCCATATAGATGTCTTTGCAGATGACGGTTACACAAAAGAAGAATTAAAAATGATAAACGAAACTAAAAAAATTCTTGATAATAAAATTGAATTAACAGCTACTTGTGTGAGAATACCAGTTTTAATTTCTCATGCTGAGTCTGTTAATATTGAATTCGAAAAAATATTTTCTTTAGAAAAAATTATAAATGCTTTAGAAAATGCAGAGGGGTGTAAAGTTTATGACAAAAGAGAGAATGGAGGTTATAGCACTCCTTTAGAGGCTTCAGGAAAAAATGAAACTTTCATATCAAGAATAAGAGAAGATAAGACAAAAAAAAATTCATTAAATATGTGGATAGTTTCTGATAATCTTTTAAGAGGTGCAGCTTTGAATTCTGTTGAAATAGCAGAAACTCTTATTAAAAATAATTTTTATGGAAAATAAAAAACCATTATCACCTCACATTCAAATTTATACATGGCATATTTCTTCTCTTGTTTCTATTTCACATAGAATAACGGGTGTTATAAATATAATTGTCTTTTCTATAATATGTTTGTGGGCTACTTCATTGCTTTTGGGAATAAATTTTTATGTTTTAATTGAAAACTTTTTTAATTCTTTTGTAGCAAAATTTTTTATTATAGGAATAATTTGGTCATTTAGTTTTCAAATTTTAAGTGAAATAAGACACTTTATTTGGGATCTAGGTTACGGTTTTGAGTTAAAAACATCTAATATAACTGGTCTAATAGTTATTTTTGGATCTGTAATATTAACTATATGTATTTATTTTATATCAAGGAATTTACTATAATGAATATTTCAACAAAAAAATGGTTATTTTTGAAAATTAGCTCATTAATTCAAATTCCTTTAATGTTTTGGTTTGTTTTAAATTTAGCGTCTTTTTATGATAAAAGTTTTCAAGAAGTTTTAAGTTTTTTTACTTCACAACCATCTAAATTTCTTTTCTCAATTCTTATAATTACTGCATTTTTTCATTCTGCCCTCAGTATAAGTGAAATATTTGAGGATTATCTGAAAGATGAAAAAATGAAAAATGTCGCAAATAAAATGCTGATTTTATCTGCTATAATAATACCTACATTAACAATATTTGTTATTTCAAAACTATTATAATGAGTAAATATAAAATTATAAATCATGAATATGATGTAGTCGTCTTAGGAGCGGGAGGCTCTGGATTAAGAGCTGCAGTAGGCCTAAGTGAAGCTGGTCTAAAGACAGCATGTATATCAAAAGTTTTTCCAACAAGAAGCCATACATCAGCAGCGCAGGGAGGTATTTCAGCGGCGCTTGGTAATATGGGAGAAGATGATTGGAGATGGCACATGTATGATACAGTTAAAGGATCAGATTGGTTAGGTGATCAAGATTGCATTGAATATTTATGCAAAGAAGCTCCAAGAGCTGTATTGGAACTTGAAAAATATGGAGTCCCCTTTAGCAGAACCGAAGATGGAAAAATTTACCAAAGACCATTTGGAGGAATGACAAAAAATTATGGAAATGAGACAGTTCAAAGAACTTGTGCAGCGGCTGATAGAACAGGGCATGCAATACTTCACACTTTGTACGGACAAGCCTTAAAACATAATACAGAGTTTTTTATCGAATATTTTGCTTTAGATCTCCTAATGAAAGATGGTCAATGCAAAGGGTTAGTAGCTTGGAATTTAAATGATGGCACAATTCACCGTTTTAGATCTCACATAACTATAATTGCCACCGGAGGTTATGGAAAAACTTATTATTCTTCAACTTCAGCGCATACTTGTACCGGAGATGGAAATGCAATGGTTTTAAGAGCTGGTCTTCCATTACAAGATATGGAATTTATACAATTTCATCCCACAGGAATTTATGGTCATGGAACGTTAATATCTGAGGGTGTAAGAGGAGAAGGAGGGTATTTGTTAAATTCTAACGGTGAAAGGTTTATGGAACGTTATGCACCAAAAGCAAAAGATTTAGCATCCAGAGATGTGGTAAGCAGATCAATAGCTATAGAAATAAATGAGGGAAGAGGAGTTGGAAAAGAAAAAGATCATGTACATCTTCACCTTGATCATTTAGATCCAAATGTAATAGAAAAAAGACTTCCAGGAATATCTGAGTCTTCAAAACTTTTTGCAAATGTTGATATTACAAAAGAGCCAATACCTGTTGTACCAACTGTACATTATAATATGGGAGGTATTCCAACCAATTATAAAGCAGAGGTATTAAATTTTAATGGTTCAGAGAAAACAGTTCCTGGTTTAATGGCAATTGGAGAGGCAGCATGTGTTTCAGTTCATGGAGCGAATAGACTAGGGTCAAACTCACTAATTGATTTAGTAGTTTTTGGAAGGGCTGCTGCTAAAAGAGCGTCAGAAATAGTTAAACCTGGTATGCCGCATGAAAAATTATCTGAAATTGAAACAGACAAGTGCCTAGAGAGATTTGATAAATTAAGAAATGGCAATGGAACAAACAAAACTTCAGAGTTAAGACTTGCGATGCAAAAAACCATGCAGTCAAAATGTGCTGTTTTTAGAACTGAGAAAACTTTAAAAGAAGGGGTTGATGAAATAAGAAAACCTTTTGATGGCATGGATTCGATATTTGTAAAAGATAAATCATTAATATTTAATACAGATTTAGTCGAGACATTAGAATTTGATAATTTAATAAGACAAGCAATAACAACCCTAGACTCCGCTTATTCTAGAAAAGAAAGCAGAGGAGCTCACGCTAGAGAAGATTTTCCGAAAAGGGATGATGAAAAGTATATGCAACACACATTAACATGGTGTGCTGGAAGTAAAACAAAAATTAGCTATAGACCAGTCCATAGATCAACTTTAACAAATGAAGTTCAATACTTTCCACCACAAGAAAGAGTTTATTAATGGTTCAAATAAGTTTACCTAAAAATTCAAAAATTAAAAAAGGAAGATATTATAAAGATCAAACAGGATCAAAAAATATTAGGAAAGTAAATATATATAGATGGGATCCATCAAGTGGCGAAAATCCAAGAATAGATACTTATGAAGTTGATATGAATAATTGTCCATCTAAAGTACTTGATATATTAAATAAAATTAAAAATGAAATAGATTCATCTATTGCATATAGAAGATCTTGCGCCCATGGAGTTTGTGGATCATGTGCTATGAATATGAATGGAAAAAATGGTTTAGCTTGTACAAAACCACACCTAGAATTAGAAGGTGATATTAATATTTATCCATTACCACATTTAAAAGTTCAGAAAGATTTAATTGGCGATTTAAGTACTTTATATAATCAATACAAGTCAGTAGAACCTTGGTTAAAAAATTCTAAAAAAGATGAAAAGAGTGAAAATTTACAATCAATAGATGATAGATCTAAATTAGATGGTCTTTATGAATGCATAATGTGTGCATGTTGCTCTACTTCATGTCCAAGCTATTGGTGGAATGGTGAAAAATATTTAGGTCCAGCAGTATTGTTACAAGCTTATAGATGGATAGTTGATAGTAGAGATGAAGAAAGAAAGGAAAGATTAAAAAAAGTTGCAGATGAATTGAAGCTTTATAGGTGCCATACAATAATGAATTGTACAAATGCCTGTCCAAAAGGGCTAAATCCAGCAAAAGCGATTGCATCTATAAAAAAAATGCTTGCAACAGGTTGATTACTTAATTAAATAATTTTACCGATGAAATTAATTCAACATTTTATTAATGGAAAAAGTGTTTCCGGTAATTCTAAAAAAGTTGGAAAAGTATTTAACCCAGCAACTGGTTTACAGGAGTCTGAAGTAATTTTAGGATCAAATGAAGATTTAAATAATGCAGTTAAAATTGCTAAAGATGCATTTCACGAATGGTCTTCCAAACCACCAATTGTTAGAGCAAGAATAATTTTTAAATACAAAGAACTAATTGAAAAAAATTCAGACGAAATTACTAAGCTAATTGTCTCTGAACATGGAAAAGTTTACGAAGATGCAAAAGGTTCTTTAACCAGAGGTTTAGAGGTAGTTGAGTTTGCTTGTGGAATACCACAAATGTTAAAAGGTGAGTTTACAGAAAACGTTGGAACTAATATTGATAGTTGGTCAATAAGACAACCATTAGGAGTTTGTGCGGGAATAACTCCATTTAATTTTCCTGCAATGGTGCCGATGTGGATGTTTCCAATGGCTATTGCCTGTGGAAATACTTTCGTATTGAAACCTTCTGAAAAAGACCCTTCATGTTCAATAAAACTAGCTGAATTATTTATAGAAGCAGGACTGCCTGAAGGCGTGTTTAATGTTGTTAACGGTGATAAAGAAGTAGTCGATGCTATTTTGACAAATAAAGATATTCAAGCTGTAAGTTTTGTCGGATCTACGCCTGTTGCAAAATATATTTATGAAAATGCTGCAAAAAATGAAAAAAGAGTCCAAGCATTGGGAGGAGCAAAAAATCATTGTGTTGTCATGCCAGATTGTGATTTAGATCAAGCTGTAAATGGCTTAATGGGAGCGGCCTATGGTTCTGCTGGTGAAAGATGTATGGCACAATCTGTTGCAGTAGCAGTTGGAAACATAGGAGATAAGCTTGTAAGCGAATTATCAAAAAAAGTTGAGGCTTTAAAAGTTGGACCTGGAATGGATAAAAATTCAGAAATGGGTCCTTTAGTTACAAAGGAACACTTGGAAAAAGTTAGAGGCTACGTT
>MDTE01002282.1_pt1 | contig 14399 bp, 10 predicted proteins | sample 811231 | NCBI WGS metagenome assembly MDTE01 (sample SAMN05326651, study PRJNA326480) | marine metagenome | isolation source: seawater | place: Indian Ocean: Red Sea | collected 2010 | reverse complement strand
TAACCAACTGAGCTACACCCCCACTAAAGTGGTGGGCGGTAAAGGACTCGAACCTATGACCCTCTCGGTGTAAACGAGATGCTCTACCAACTGAGCTAACCGCCCCTACTCAAAATAACGAAACTATATAACAGTAATTTAGCAAAAAATACACAAAATAATATTTAAACATTGTTTTTAATTACTTTGATTTGTTTTAAATTTTATTTCATTTAGTATTTTGTAATATTTGATTTAAAGGATATCAATAAAATATGGATCGTAAAAAACTTCAAAGTTTATTTTTTTTATTAATACTAATTGTATTTGGGTCCTTTTTGAGAATTTATAATATTAATTACGATGATATGTGGTCAGATGAAATGATTTCATTTTGGACATCTGATCCAACAATTCCTTTGACAGAAACTTTTAAAAGAATTTTCTCTTCACAATTAATGGTATCATATGAAATACTTTTAAAATTTTATCACTATTTATTTGGATATGATGTGTATACATCAAAATATTTTTCTTCTTTAATAAGTGTTATATCTTTATTGCTTTTTTATAACTTAATTAAAAAAAACAGCTCAAACAATTCAGCAATTTTCGGATTATTTTTATTAATAATTAATATATATCATATAAAGTATTCTTTAGAGTTAAGGTCATATATTTTATGTTTTTTATTAGTTATTATTCTTATTGATCAAATTTTTAATAATAAAAAAATTAAAAAAGATTTTTATATATCAAACTATTTTATAGTTTTTTTAATTACTTTTGTCTTATTATTTAGTCATGCATTATCCATAATAGTAATTATTTCGTTAGTTCTTTTTTTGCTAATAAAATTAACCATATCTCCTTCGAACAACAAAAGTGAGAGAAATTTAATATCAGTGCTACTTTTAAGCTGCTCTTTATTTTTATTTGTATATTTGAATAATATTTCTCATTATCCAGAGTGGGTTGAGCAAGTAAAAGCCTCTTTTTATACAAACTTTTATTTCTCTAAGTTTTTTGGTTCTAGAATTTTAGGACTGCTCTACCTAATAACTCTACTTTACTTAATAATTAAATTTAAAGAAAAATTTATTAAAGAATTTAATATTTTGACTTTACTATTAATTATAATTTTTAATTCATATTTCTTGCCATTACTATTTGGCTATTTAATAAAGCCAATCCTTGTTGATAGATATATTTTTTTTGTAATTATTCCTGTAATATTTTTAATTTCTCATCTTATTTTCTTAATTAAAAACAAAATGTTAAAATATTTTTTTGTAATCGCTTTATCATTGATTACTTTGTCTAATCACTTTTTTCAAGAATATGCCTTTAGGCAGATATATACTAATATTTATCCAACCAAACCTGAAATTAAAAAAACTTTGAATATGATAAAATCTTCAAATATTAAAAAATATACAATCAAAATGAATGTTGAAAATAGTGAAAATATTAATGATGTTAGACTTAATTATTTAAAAAAATACGACGATAAATTTAATTTTCAGACTCAGTTATTTAATTATTTTGATAAAGACAAATACCCGGAAATATTTTGGATAATTTATTTTACTGATATTACCAATGAGAAATTTAAAATACCGAATAATTTTGAAAATTATCAGATTTCTAAAATTGAAAAATTCAATAGGATTGAACTTTATCTATTAAAAAAACCTTAATTTTGTAATATTTTAAAAATATTATTTAAATTAATAATTATTATATGTATTATTAACCAAGATGATTATTCAGTGTGCTACATGTAAAAAAAAATTTGATGTTCCGGCATCAGCTATAACGGCTTCTGGACGTTTAGTCCAATGTAGTTCATGTGGTAATAAATGGACTCAATACCCAATCAAATTAAAAAAAGAAATTAAACAGCCGGCCATTTTAAAAAAACCCAAAAAGAAAAAAACAACCCCCATACCTTATTCTGCAGAATATATGAAACAAAAATGGGGAACTACTGTTCAATCTTATGCTAAAAATAATCAATTGATTAGTGCCGTTAAAAAAGATTCATCAATAAAAAAAGCTAAAAAGAAAAAAGTTTATAAAACAAATGAAAAGCCGAGTTTTGGTTTTTTTAATTATATAATAACATTGTCAATTTTTTCAATTTTCTTAGTAGGTATTTTAAATTTTGAGAGAAGTAGACTTTCAAGAAAGTTTCCTTTTTTAGAGCCTTATATTAACCATTTTTTTGAGACCTTAGAAAATTTTAAAATTTTTATTTTAGATTTTTATAATTAAAGAATTAATGTCTAAGGATTCTTCATCATTGTGGTCAGCGGATGATGAAACACAAAATAAATCAAAACTGAGTCTATTTCTTAAGCAGTTAGACAAAAAAAAACTTCTAAAGTACAAAAAAGATTTTAATTATATTTGGAAATGGTCAGTTAATAAACCCGACATTTTTTGGTCAGAAGTCTGGGATTTTACGAAGATTATTGGGGTTAAGGGAAAAAGAATTTTAAAAAATAATAAAATAATTTATAAAAGTCAGTTTTTCCCTGACGCAAGGCTTAACTATGCAGAAAATCTTTTGGTGAAGAGAAATGATGAAACAGCAATAAAGTTCTTGTCAGAAAATAATACTGAAAAAAAAATTTCATGGAAACATTTATACGAAAATGTTTGTAAGTTTTCTTTTTTCCTGAAAAAAATAAAGCTTAAAGAAAAACAAACAATTGCTGCTTATGTACCTAATTCAATTGAAACCATAATATGCTTTCTTGCGGCATCTAAGAATGGTCTTGTTTGGTCCTCTTGTTCACCTGATTTTGGCACCAAGGCTGTAATAGATAGGTTTTTGCAAATAAAACCTAAAGTTTTAATTACCTGTGATCACTACTATTACAATGGCAAAAAAATTAATATTTTAGATAAAATACCAAATATTTTAAAAAAAATTAAATCAATAAAAAAAGTTATTGTTTTTCCATATGACAAAAAATTTGAAAATAATATTGATCATCAATATGAAGATTTTTACTCAATAATTAAAAAATCTAAAATAGACTCTGTATTTAGTAAATTTAAATTTAGTCACCCGCTTTATATTCTTTATTCAAGCGGGACCACAGGTACTCCTAAATGTATCACACATGGTGCTGGTAATGTTCTTATTGAACACAATAAAGAGTTTTCTTTGCATTGTAATATCAAAGATAAAGATAAAATTTTTTACTATACTACAACAGGCTGGATGATGTGGAACTGGTTGGTTGGAGGTTTATCTTCTGGAGCTTCTTTATACCTTTATGACGGATCACCAACTTATCCTTCAGAAGATAATTTGATTAAGTTTTGTTCAAGAGAAAAAATTAATCTATTTGGGGTGAGTGCTAAATATATTGATTATTTAAAAAAAGAAAATTTGGACTTTAATAATTTGCAATTTCATAATTTAAAAATGATTACGTCAACAGGTTCACCGCTTGTAAAAGAAAGTTTTGAATATGTGTACAATAATATCAAAAAAGATGTTCACTTAGCATCTATAAGTGGTGGCACTGACGTCGTAGGTTGTATTGTTTTGGGAAATATTTTTTCAAATGTTCATTCTGGTGAAATACAAGGAGAAAGTCTTGGTCTTGAGGTGGATATATTTGACGATGAAGGAAAGCATGTCGATAAAGAGACAAAAGGAGAGTTGGTGATTAAAAAACCGTTTCCTACAATGCCAATTAAGTTTTGGAATGATAATAAAAATATAAAATATAAAAAAGCCTATTTTTCTAAATATAAAAATATTTGGCATCATGGAGACTTTATAGAAAAAACTAAAAATGGAGGATACATCATAACAGGAAGATCTGATTCAACATTGAATCCGGGTGGGGTTAGAATAGGAACTTCAGAAATATATAGACAGGTAGAAAAAATAGATTTTATAAGAGAAAGTCTAGCAGTGGGGCAAATGCATGGTAATGATGATAGAATAATACTTTTTGTGGTTCTTAATAAAAAAAATGACCTTACGATTGAAGATGTAGATTTTATAAAAAAAAAGATTAAAGAAAACTGTTCTCCAAAGCATGTTCCTCATAGAATTATACAAATACCTGAAGTACCAAGGACTAAAAGTGGGAAGATAGTTGAATTGGCAGTAAAAAAAGCTATTCATGGTCAAAAAGTTGATAATTTGGAGGCTTTAATAAATCCAAATAGTATAAGTTTTTTTGAGAAACTTTACAAAAAAAAATTGTTAGATGAATAAATATTATAAAATAAAAGATATACTTTCTGCTATTGATAATTTGTTAGAAGATAATGAAAATAAAGCTCTTAAATTAACTGATGAGGTAAAAGAAAAAAAGCCTATCATTAATAAAGTTAAAGAAGATAAAAATAAAGTCCCTAATGAAACAGAAAATATTATCTTACAAGCTGAAAAATATTTAAAAAAATAGTTTAGTTTTCCAAATCTTTTACGTTAATAAATTTATCAGATAAGTCTTTATTGTTATTTTTAATATCTTCATAAAAATTCCACGCAAAAACTATAATATTATTATTTTTATCTGTGATTTTATCTTTACTAGCAATTGGTATTTTAACTCCAGGAATATATTTACCATGTTTTAATTTATTGTCTTCAACAATAAAATCGATTTCTGAAGAGACTCCAAAAAAGTTTAATGATGTTGTTGCCTTTGCAGTAGATCCATATCCGATAAGTTTTTTATCTTCTAATTTTAATTTTTTTATATTGTTTTTAACATTTTGTTTTATGATATTAACTTTATCAGCAAAATTTTTATACGTAGAAAATTTCTTAATTCCATAACTGTCCTCTTCTGCTAAAATATTTTTAACACTTTTATCTATTTTTGAATTTTTATCTTTTTTAAGATAAATTCTCAATGAACCGCCGTGAGTATTAATTTTTTCAGCTTTTGTTATTTTTGCATCAAACTTTTTAAAGAAATTTACCAAAGATGTTAATGACCAGTAGTTATAATGTTCGTGATAAATGTTATCAAATGTGACATCCCGTAATGTATTGAGAAGATATTGCACCTCAATTATTATTGTACCCTTTAGTTTTAAGAGTTTAAGCATACATTCTGCCATTTCTTTCAAATCATCTGAATGCGCAAAAACATTTGACGCAAGGATAATGTCTGCATTTTTTTTAATTTTTTTTAAATTTTTTTTATTTAAAAAACAGTTTATTGTTTTAATTTTATTTTTATTTGCTTGTTTCGCTAAATTCTTAGCTGGCTCAATTCCTAAAATGTTTTTGAAGCCCATATCTTTATAAGGTTTTAAAGCTACACCATCATTACTACCAATATCAATTATATATGACTTTTTCGGAGATAATTTAAATTCGCTAAAATATTTTTTTGCAGCTTGTTCAAAATGCTTCCTAAAAGTTCCTGAGGTCGAAGATGTATACAAATAATTTGAAAACATTTTTTGAGGATTTACTGCTACTGAAAGTTGACAGTTGTGGCAGTTTTCACAATAATTTAATTCAAGAGGATAAAGTTCACAATAGTCATCTTTATTATTTAGTAGATTATTAGCAAGTGGTTGGTATCCTAAAGACAAAATCCTTTTTAAATTTTTGTTATCGCAGGATCTACAATGAAATTTATAGCAACTAAGTAATAAATTTTTATCTTTTTCACTTACTAAATTATGCTTAATAGTGTGTGTTGTGCCGTAATTTTTGTGTTCTCTTTCGCCTCTTACTAAATTCATAAAAACAGTATCTTTTGTAAAAACCATTGTATGTGCAACATTAGGTTTGATTGTAGAAATTTGACCTTCATTTACTACCTGTGTAATTTTTGGCGAGTTTGGATTAAGTAGATCTTGAAAAACTTCGATTATTTGTCCTTTTGTAAATAAACATTTCTGTTCTTGTTGAGGATGATAGTGATTTGCTCTCATTGTTCCCTTTTTGGAATCTATTAGTCCAATTAAGTTTATAGGTTCAGAAAGTTCGTGATTACTTATTTTTCCCCTAGAGTCCTCATACTCATCTTGACCATTTTTTACATATTCTAAATCTTTAATTAAATCTTTCTTTGACCATTTAAAAATCATCTCTTTTATACTTTCCTCAAGTGCGTAAAGAAACTTAAAGCCAGTATGTAAAAGTTTTTTATTAGAGAGAGAATATCCGGGATTAGGTACTTTGTCGTTAGTTTTTACGATCTTGACTTTAGGATTATATTTTTTACATATGTTGGAAATATCTTCGACTGTTAAACTTTCTTTTGACACGTTGAAAATTTCTTTTTTTATATCTATTTTCTCTTCCATAAACTTAAAACATCTAGCAACATCTACCAAAGGAACTAAACTTTTTAATTGTTTGCCACCACCGAAAAGTCTTAGCGTTCCATTTTGTGAGGTAATCATAGAAAATAAGTTAGGCATAATGTTTAATCTTGTAGCATCATTTGAATATCCGTAAACAGAACCTAGTCTTAAAATTACGTAGTCTTTTCCGGAATTTTTTAACTGTTTTTCATTTTTATCTTTGCCTAAAGCATAAGGTAACTTTGGTAAAGTTTCATATTTTTCATCTATACCATCTATTAAGTCAGTTTTACCCTCGAATACTACGTGTGTTGATGGGAATATTATTTTGGTTTTTTCTGAAGTCAATGAAAGTACATTTGATGTTCCGTTTTCAGCAACGTCGTTCATTTCATTGTCTCTTTCGGGGTTTATTTCATCTTCGGTTCTAGCAACATCGGTTATACCTGCTAAGTGATGAACAACGTCTGCGTTCTCTAAAAATTCTCTTACCACTTCGGTATTTCTTATATCAGAGTGTACAAAGTTTATGTTCCAATCCCTTAGTTGGCTCACTCTTTGAGATATGAAGCGGTTATCTATTACTGTGATATGATTATTCCAGCTTTCACCAGAATATATTTTACAGAGTTCAGTACCGATATAACCAAGACCACCAGTAATAACTATTTTTTTCATATTACTTTTTGTTTGTTGTGAATATCTAAGATATTAATCAATTATGTTATTAATGTGTACTAGTAGCTTCTGATTTGTCTTTGTTTTTGTTTGAAACTTGATCAATCTCAGCCCATTTGATGGGTTTAAGTTCTTTTATAAGTGCATGTTTTAGTACCTCGTCAACAGTTTTAACACTTACAATTTTAATACTTTTTCTAATAACCTCTGGTATTTCCACTAAGTCTTTTTGATTGTCAGAAGGAATTAAAACTTTTTTTATACCAGCTCTATGTGCAGCCAAAAGTTTTTCTTTCAAACCGCCGATTTGTAATACATTTCCTCTTAACGTAACTTCACCGGTCATAGCAACATCCTTGTTAACAGGGACACCTGTAATAGACGATATTATAGATGTAACGATTGCAATACCAGCTGATGGCCCGTCTTTAGGCGTGGCTCCCTCAGGCACATGTATGTGAAAATCTTTTTTTTCAAAAAGTGGCGGTATAATACCATATTCTAATGATTTAGACCTTACGTATGACTTTGCAGCTTTGACCGACTCTTGCATAACCTCACCTAATTTGCCAGTAATTTGCATTTTACCTTTTCCTGGCATGTTAACCGATTCTATTTTTAATATTTCTCCTCCTACTTCGGTCCAAGCAAGACCGGTTGAAACTCCAATTTTGTTTTCGCTCTCAATTTCTCCATAATTAAATTTTTTAACTCCTAAATAACTATTTATATCTTTTTCGAGCAGATTGCTGTTAACCTTTTCACTAGAGTCAATTTTTTTAACAAGCTTTCTAGCAATTTTTGAAATTTCTCTTTCAAGATTTCTAACTCCAGACTCTCTAGTGTAATCCCTGATAATTTTTTTAATTACTTCTGGTGATATTTTCCACTCGTCATTTTTTAATCCATTATCTTTACTTTGTTTGGGGATTAAAAAATTTTGTGCAATATTCGTTTTTTCATCTTCTGTATAACCAGGTAATCTTATTATTTCCATTCTGTCTAAAAGTGGCGGTAGAATATTCAGTGTATTAGCTGTTGTAACAAACATTACATCAGACAAATCATAATCAACTTCCAAATAATGATCATTGAACTGTTTGTTTTGTTCTGGATCGAGAGCTTCTAAAAGAGCAGAGGATGGATCGCCTCTGTAATCACTCCCGACTTTATCAATCTCGTCTAATAAAAATAGAGGATTTTTTGTGCCAGCTTTTTTCATCATTTGGATTATTTTTCCTGGTAGAGAACCAATATAAGTTCTCCTGTGCCCCCTTATTTCAGCCTCGTCTCTAATTCCCCCGAGAGAAATTCTAACAAATTTTCTGCCTGTAGCTCTGGCTATTGATTTACCAAGTGATGTTTTTCCGACACCTGGTGGTCCAACAAGACAAAGTATAGGGCCTCTAAGTTTTTCTATTCTTTTTTGAACAGCCAAAAACTCAATAATTCTTTCCTTAACTTTGTCTAGACCATAATGATCTTCATCCAAAATTTTTTGTGCAGATTTTAAGTCTTTTATAATCTTACTTTTGATACTCCACGGTAGTTCTATCATCCAGTCTAGATAGTTTCTAACAACTGTAGCTTCTGCAGACATTGGGCTCATCGATTTCAATTTTTTTAACTCTGCTAAACATTTTGTTTGAGCATCTTTAGACATTTTAGCTTTCGTTATAGATTTAGATAGATGAGATATTTCGTCTTTACCCTCTTCAATTTCGCCCAATTCTTTTTGGATTGCTTTTAGTTGTTCATTTAAATAATACTCTCTTTGAGTCTTTTCCATTTGGTTTTTTACTCTTCCTCTAATCTTTTTCTCCATACTTATCACACTTACTTCTTTGTCAAGTGTTTCATAAATTTTTTCTAACCTATTTTTTAGATTAGTAAGTTCAAGGAGATATTGTTTGTCAATTATTGGTATGTTTAAATTTGATGAAATATTATCAGCAATATCACTAGAGCTTTTTAAAGTTTTCAGTGTTTTAATAAAATCAAGAGAGTCTTTTCTGTTTAAATTAGATAGTTTTTCGAACTTTTTTATCAAATTAAGTGCATAAACTTTATTTTCTTCTGTATCTTTATCATTTGATAATTTTTCTGTATCACAACTTAAATACTTCTGATTAGCGTAACTAACTTCTTTGATTTTAACTCTATCTATTCCTTCGACCAAAACTTTTACTGTTCCATCTGGTAACTTCAATAATTGTAAAATTTTACTTAAACAACCATATGAAAAAATATCCTTTTCTTTTGGATCATCAACCTCAGAATTCTTTTGAGTGACCAAAACAATAGATTTGTCACTTTTCATTACCTCTTCCAACGCGTTTATCGATTTTTTTCTTCCTACAAATAAGGGGACTACAACAGATGGAAAAATAACTATATCCCTTAATGGTAATAGGGGCTTTTTATTTTCAAAAGACATATTTCTAATATGGCATTAAAGTTTACTATTTCAAGCTAAATTTATGTCTCTATTTAATATTTAATTATGAAATGCGTTATTATGCAACAGATGTTGATTTGCTTTTTGAATAAGCAATAATTGGTTCGGTTTTACCCTTTACAACCATTTTATCAACCGTAACTGACTCAACATTTTCCATATCTGGCAAAGAAAACATTGTCTTTAATAAAATTGATTCTAAAATAGATCTTAAACCTCTAGCTCCAGTTTTTTTATTAATAGCCTTTTTTGCAATCTCTGTTAACGCATCTTCTCTAAACTCTAAATTAACATCTTCAAACTCAAATAATCTTTTGTATTGTTTTAAAAGTGAGTTTTTTGGCTCTTGCAATATTCTAACTAATGATTTTTCATCTAAGTCTTTTAATGTGGCAATTATAGGCATTCTTCCAACAAATTCAGGTATGAGTCCATATTTAATCAAATCCTCGGGTTCAAGTTTCATAATTATTTCAGAAATTGATTTGTCTTCAAAGTTTTTTACTTTTGCGCCAAAGCCAATTGAAGTTCCTTTGCCTCTACTTTCAATAACTTTATCTAAACCAGCAAATGCACCTCCACATATAAATAATATATTGGTTGTGTCCACCTGAAGAAATTCTTGTTGCGGATGTTTTCTTCCTCCTTGCGGCGGGACACTTGCAACTGTACCCTCCATAATTTTTAAAAGAGCTTGCTGAACACCTTCTCCCGAAACATCTCTTGTTATTGATGGGTTTTCTGACTTCCTGCTAATTTTATCAACTTCATCAATATAAACTATACCTCTTTGTGCTTTTTCAACATTGTAGTCAGCTGCTTGAAGTAATTTCAATATTATATTTTCTACATCTTCTCCAACATAACCTGCTTCGGTTAAAGTCGTTGCATCAGCCATTGTAAATGGGACATCTAAAATTCTAGCTAATGTTTGTGCTAGAAGAGTTTTTCCACATCCTGTTGGGCCGACTAACAGGATATTTGATTTTGATAGTTCAATATCCTTATTTGTTTTTGACTCATGGTTGAGCCTTTTGTAATGATTATGAACTGCAACTGATAAAACTTCTTTCGCAAACGTTTGCCCTATAACATAATCATCTAAAATTTTGCAGATCTCTTTAGGTGTTGGAACACCCTCTTGATGTTTTATTAAACTGGTTTTGTTTTCCTCTTTAATAATGTCCATACAAAGTTCAACGCACTCGTCGCAGATAAATACTGTTGGACCTGCTATTAGTTTTTTTACTTCGTGCTGACTTTTGCCACAAAAAGAGCAATACAATATATTTTTATTATTTTTTTCTGACATAACGAATCAATAATCTAATTTAAATGTTGAGAATAACTAAGGCAAGTATAAGTTGTGCGATAATCTATATCTTGTGTATCAAATTCTTTTGTCAACAACTTTGTCTATTAGACCAAACTCTTTAGCTTCATCAGCGGTCATAAATTTATCTCTTTCGAGGGCAGATGAAATTTCTTTAACGGATTTACCAGTGTGTTTGGAATAAATTTTATTAAGCCTCTCTTTTAACAAAAGAATTTCCTTGGCATGTATTTGTATATCTGTTGCTTGACCTTGAAATCCGGCTGACGGTTGGTGAACCATTATCCTTGAATTTGGTAATGAAAATCTTTTTCCTTTTTCTCCTGCAGCAAGTAGAAAAGATCCCATCGAAGAAGCTTGTCCAATACACAAGGTTGACACTGGTGATTTAATATATTGCATAGTATCATAGATTCCTAAACCGGAAGTTACTAATCCACCAGGACTATTGATATAAAAATAAATTTCTTTTTTAGGATTTTCTGACTCTAAAAAAAGTAATTGTGCAGTTACTAAAGATGCAACACTATCATTAACAGCTCCGACTAAGAAAACAATTCTTTCTTTTAAAAGCCTTGAATATATATCGTAAGCTCTTTCACCTTTTGTTGTTTGTTCAACAACCATTGGAACAAGATTATTTAAATGTTCTTCTAATTTACGAATCATAGCAATTAAGCTTATACAATTTTAAAGGAGTTTTTGCTAATTTTTTTTATTTTTTCTTTTTGTTTTTCAATTTTTTATGGTTTTTGCTGATATTGGATTTTTTTGGCTCTTGATTTGCTTGCGAAAACTTTTTAATTATTTCTTCAGCTTCTTTTAAACTAACACTTTTTTTCGTTAATTTAATTTTTTCTTTAATGAAATTTAAAATTTTCTCTTCATATAGAGCGCCTCTTAAAGTATCAGCTGCACTTGGATTTTTTTGGTAATAATCCATAACCATCTTTTCTTGTCCAGGCATATTTTTAATTTGTTTTTGTATTTCATTTCTAATTTCATTCTCATTTATTTTTAAATTATTTTTTTCAGCAATTTGATTTAAAATTATTCCAATTTTAATCCTTGATTTTGCTACTTTTAAATTTTTTTCTTTTAATTCATTCGAGTCTTCTTTTTTTTGATTTTGAGTAATCATTTGCGTTTCTTGGTCAATTAAATTTTTAGGTAATTCTAGATCATAAGACTTATCGAGTTGATCCAAAATATCTTTCTTCGTCATAGCCTCTAAACTTCTTTTGTACTCACTTGAAATTTGTTTTTTTATCAAATTTTTTAAATCGGCTAAATCTTTGGCACCAATTTTTTTTGCAAAATCATCGTCTATTTTAGATGCAATTGGTTTTTTTAAATTCAATATTTTACAAGAGAACTCAGTTTTTTTATTTGATAAATTTTTATTAGGATAATTTTCTGGTAGTTTAACTATTACCATTTTTTTTTCATTTTTTTTAACTCCTATAAGCTGTTCATCAAAACCTTTTATAAATAAATCTCTACCTAGTACTATTTGGACATTCTTTCCTTCGTTTCCCTCAAAACTTTTACCGTCTATTTTTGCTTCATAGTCGAAAATGACCATGTCTTCTTTCACAGATTTTTCGTTTTGAGATCTTTCTAAATAATTTTTTTGATTTTTAGCAATATCATCTAATCTCCTTTTTACTGAATTCTCATCAACATTAATTTGATAATCTGTTGTCTTAATATTATCTAACGATTTTATTTTTACATCGGGGAAAGTTTCTACATCTATTGTATAGTCAAGATCTTTTCCCTCACCAAATGTTTTAAGATTAATTTTTGGCTGCCCTGCTACTTTCAACTTGTTTTCCTCTAAAGCTTTTATTGAAGTTTCTTTTAAAATTCCGTCTACAACTTCGCCGTATATGGCTTTTCCAAATTGATCTTTAATAACTTTTGTTGGAACTTTTCCTGTTCTAAAACCCTTCAGCTGAACTTTTGACTGTAAATCATTTAGTTTTTCATCCAGTTTTTTCTGTATAGTTAATTTATCAACTATAACAGATAAGCTGGCTTTTAAACCTTTTTTCGAAGTTACTTTTACTTTCATATTCATTTAATGGTGGGCAAGAAGAGACTCGAACTCTTAAGCCTTGCGGCACTAGTTCCTAAGACTAGCGCGTATACCAATTCCGCCACTTGCCCAATATGTTTTTTTGTATAGTATTTAATCTAAATTTAATTTTTTTCATCCTTAATTATATTTGAAAGTACGCCAATTTCACTAATTTCTACTTCAACTTTGTCTCCATCTTTCATAAAAATAGGAGTTTTTCTCTTAAAACCAACTCCACCAGGAGTTCCTGTAACCAAAACATCTCCTGCTCTCCATGGTACTGCTTTGGAAACGTATGAAATTAAATTTGGAATATCAAAAATTAATTGGCTGAGTTTAGCACTTTGCATCACATTACCGTTAAGTTTAGTCTGAATTGAAAGTTTTTTATAGTCTGAAATATCACTAGATAGTACCATGTGTGGTCCAAAGCTTCCTGTTTTTTCAAAGTTTTTTCCCATTCCAAATTGTGAAGTATGAGCTTGCCAATCACGAACTGTACATTCATTATAACAAGAATAACCGACAATATGATTTAATGCATTTTCAGGTTCTATATATTTTTGAGTTTCTTCCATTATTACTGCCATTTCGCACTCATAATCTAAGTGATGTGAAATTTTAGGTTTTTGAATTATTTCACAGTGCGCTGTTTGGCTTTCTGGAACACGAAAAAAAATAACTGGATTTTCTTCGGTTTTACGCCCAGTTTCTTTAACATGCTCACTGTAGTTTAGGCCAACACATACAATTTTTCCTGGATTTGGTATAACTGGCAAATACTTAATTTGTTTTAAACTAATATTGCCGGGATTTTTTAAAGCGTATTTTTTTGCTTCTTGAATGGATTTTTTGGAAATAAGCTCTTTTAAGGTACTTGCGCTATTTATTTTATTAGTTAGGTCGGTAACAGTTTTTTCGTTATAGATTCCAAATTTACTCTCACCATTTAAAATAAAAGAAAGAAATTTCATAAAAGTTTTAGTTTTTTAATAAATTATATAACTATTTTCGTTTTTCAAAATTATAAAGTAAGAAATAAAATATTATATAGGATAACAATAAGCTGAAAAATAAATATCTGCAAATAACGGCATTATCATAAAAGAAAATTCCTGGGGAAATTAAGAATAGATAAACGGTATTCAAAATTACAGAGTTGATGTAATTACAATCCTTAAATTTGAGAGATTTTTTTAAAAAATAATATGATAACATATGTAGATGCTTTGTATCAGGTTTTAGGGGTGATATCCTTAAATACAACTTTCTAAAGAATGAAAAAAATACCTCAAAGAATAAATAAAATAACAATATACCAAAGAAGAATGATGATATTCCAGGATTTAAGTTGTTAGTTAAAATTATATTTAATGCTGACAAAGAACCAAATAAATATGAACCACTGTCCCCTAAAAACATTTGAGCCTTGGGAAAATTGAAAACTAAAAATGAAAAAAGGACTACAATCTGAGCTATTATTATCCATGCAAGGTCGTTATTGGTACTTTCAAAATTTAAAAACACTAAAATAGTATTAATAATAATTAAATGAATTG
>MDTE01087114.1_pt1 | contig 14400 bp, 10 predicted proteins | sample 811231 | NCBI WGS metagenome assembly MDTE01 (sample SAMN05326651, study PRJNA326480) | marine metagenome | isolation source: seawater | place: Indian Ocean: Red Sea | collected 2010 | reverse complement strand
CGGGCAATGAGTGGCTGGAGCTGCTGATCTCCCACGGTCTCAGCGCCTCTGATCCGGTGGACCGCGGCCGGGATGCGACGCGGACGCTGGACTACCAGCTGAGTCAGGCCGTAAAGCGGGGTATGCATGAGCGCGCAAAGCTGCTGCTGGAGCACGGGGCGGATGCCGCCGGAATTGATGGCTACAACGGGCGCTCCAATTACGAAAATGCCACCATGGAGGGACTGCCCGAGATCGCCGCGCTGCTGGTTCAGCACGGCGCGGTTCCGATGGCACTGCCGATCGAAGATCGCTTTCGCGGCGCGGCATTGAGCGGCGATCGCGCAACGGCGAACGATTTGCTGCGGGAGAAGCCGGAAATGATCGAAGATCCCGCCCTGTTAATGGGGGCGGTGCACAATCCAGAAGCGGCCAGGCTGCTCCTCGATCTGGGCGCCGATCCCAACCGGCCCGACGGGGAAGGCGGTCGGGTGCTGCTGCACGAAGCCGCCTGGTTCAACAGCCGGGCGGTGGTCGAGTGCCTGCTCGAGGCCGGCGCCCGCTGCGATATCCGCGAAAAAACGCACCATGCCACGCCGGTCGGTTTTGCCAATCACGCAGGCCACATCGAACTGCGCGATCTGCTCCTCGACAACAGCCGGGACATATTCGACCTCGCGCATTTCGGTCGATTGGTGCAGGTGACGGCCCTGCTCGAAGAAGATGCCGCGCTCGCTGCAGCTACCGTGCCCGATGGCTCGACTCCTCTGGACTTCGCCACGGCGGGAGGCCAGGAAAAGGTAGCCTCCCTTATCCGGAGATTCCTCGACGGCTGAAGCGGTTCACTGCCGGGCCCGGATCTGGCTCATGAAGCGAAGGGCTCATCCGCATGCGGCCCCGCAATCGGGGCAGACGCCGACAGCGAGGCGAAATACCGCTCTCCACATTCTCATCGCGGACCGCTGACGAGGAGATATCCCTCGCGATCGTAGTCGCCCTTGTCTTCCTGTGTCAGCCAGTTCATATCGGGTGAGGGTGATTGTGCCGATTTGTTCATGCTGTCATGGATCCGCAGTTTCCCCTCGCGGCTGAATGTGTATCTTTTGCGATCAGGTAGCACAGTCTGCGCTCTTACAGATGCCGAAAGGATGATAACGATGCCGAAGGTCATAGTTAGTTTTCAAGTCAAGGATTGGGATTGTTGGGAAGCCGCATTCAACGGCCATAACGATGCGAGAGAAAACGCCGATATAAAGACCGTCTACTACGGACACGAGCTTGAAAATCCTAATAATGTCCACATCGTAATGGCTGTGCCGAGCGTAGGCGCCCTGCAGAATTTCATGCAGCAGCCGGAGAACCAGAAGGTCATCCAGGAGGCTGGTCACATTCAGGAAACGACAAAGATGGTCATCTGTTCGGATTAGCAGGCGGCAGGTGAGTCCGGAGCGCCCTATTTGACAACCGATCGCCCCCGCCGCATCCAGGCGACGGGGGCGGTTTGGTTACTACCGGATCAGGCGTATCGGAAAAGTTGATCCGGTTCTGTTTTGTGGCAGCTATCCCTGCAGTCGGGAGTATCTTGAGCCGCTACAAGTACGATTGCAAGTCAAATAGAGCGAAAGCGTTCTCCCGCAGAATCTTGCGTTTGTCTTCCGCGCTCAAGTCAGTGCATACAACGCGGGCCCATTGCATTGGGGCGTAGTAAACGGGCGTATCGGTGCCATAGAGGATGCGGTCCACACCCACTTCCTTTATCGCCCATTCCAGCAGACCAGGGAGAATGCTGCGGGCGCTGGAGGTGTCGATGAACAAGTTGTCCCCTTTGGCACGTTGCAAGGCGCGGACCTGAAGCTCCGGAGAATCACCTGCAGCACCACCATTGCCAAGATGGGCGAGAATGATTCTGGCTTCGGGGTAGCGCTCCGCGAAGATTACGTAATCGTCCGGGATGCTGTTGATGTCGCCACTGTGAGCCAAAACGACCGTTCGGTGTTTGGCCGCAAATTCAAAGACTGGGTCACCGTGCTCGGCAATGGGATATTCGTGCGATTCGGGATGGATCTTGATGCCAACACATTTTGGTCGCTGCAGGATATCTTCTGCCTGATCATACGATTCTCGCTGCAGCGGATTAATGATCGCGTACTGCAGTAAGCCCTCATTCTCGTCGACGACCTTTGAAGCTTCTTTGTTCGCCTTAAGGACATCCAGACGACCCACTGGTGTCAGCCCGGATAGCGGCGACACGATTGTAAACTGCGTGCGCGCATGCCGAGCACGCCTAAGGATCACCTCAGCATTTGCACCAAAAAATTCGCGCTGGAGTTCGGAAATCTTGTCGTGGTCGTAGTCTCCGTAATGCCCGTGTACATCTACCGCTTGCACCTCACCAGTAAAGAATTGGTCAGCCATCTTCTCTCCTCATTGCAAAAAGCGAATTTCAGCGCGGGACGCCTTTTGGCATTTCCGCGGTCTTCCTCACGGCGCGCCAGTGCCGTGTTGGCCAATTTTCCGTCCTCGTCGTAAAAGCCATCGGGCGGTGTACTGGTGAGCGAACTATAAAGGCCCCTTTAGGCTTTCGAGTCAAGCAATTTGGTCGTGTGCTCGTCCCGTTTGTCGCTGGGTGCTCGGCTTTAGGGCCTCTCTTCTTAGGGCGTGGCCAGCCAGCGGAAGACAAAGGAGGGGCCCGCTGGGCGAAAAGGAACTGTAAATCTACATTGAAAGTTTCCACAGCCGATTCTGCTTGGGCTATAAAAGCATAGAAACCTTTATCTTAGATCAAAATCTCTCAACCTAAACGGACTAAATTCTGCTACCCGGTCACAGCGGGCGGTTGTGTTTTTCGGCGCAGGGTTTTTCTCTGCATGTGGCCACGCGGATAGAGGCGGCGGAATACCTTGGAAGCTGGCGTTAGAATTTCCTATACTTTGTCGGTCTTTGGGTCGAAGGGTTGGATCCACGTAGGTCTGTTATTTTTAGCGCCGACACAGAGCCTGGACAGGCCGTCTGCACAGTACCGGCGGTCCTCATGTCCCCGAAGCCGGCAATCAACGCGCGGAGAGTTTCGCGGACGGCGGGAAGGGACTGCCCGGGTTCGTGCTGAAGCCGCTTCACCACGGAGGAAACAGTATATGACAGGCAACCTGCCGCTGAGCGAGGAAGATCTGCGGTTCTGGAAGGAAAATGGCTACGTCGTTGCCCGCCAGGTCATTCCCATCGAGAACTGCCGCGCGACCGAAAGGGCGATATGGGAGTTCGCCGGGATGGACCCGGACGACCCTGAAACCTGGTATCTCGATCCCCCAGTGGGGAATATCATGAAGGAGATTTACCAGCACCAGGCGTTGTGGGACAACCGCCAGCACCCCCGCATGCACGGGGCGTTCAGCCAGATCTGGGGAACGGAGAAGTTGAGTGTGAGCCGCGACCGGGCCAGCATCAACCCGCCGGAACGCCCCGGTTACGAGTTCAAGGGGCCCTGGCTGCACTGGGACCTCAGGATCGAGGAGATTCCTCCCCTGGAAAAGATCGGCGTCCAGGGGATTCTCTACCTGACGGACACGGCCGCGAACCAGGGTGCCTTCTCCTGCGTTCCGGGATTTCACCTGAAGGTGCACGAGTGGCTGCGGTCATTGCCCGAAGGTGCGGATCCGCGCGAGGCCGTCAGGGAGGAATTCGGCGATCAGGCGGTGGCCATCGAGGGTGGGGCCGGGGACCTGGTGATCTGGCACACCGCCCTGCCGCACGGCAGCAGCCCGAACAGCGCCCAGGTGCCGCGGATCGGGCAGTACATCACGATGAGCCCGGTGCGCCGGGAGCCGAGCGAGGAGTCGCGGGCCGAGAGCGAGCGCTGGTGGCGGGAGCGGCGTACCGGTCTGGGGAAGAACGAGAAGGCGCAGGAGCACCGCGAGGGGACGACGGCGACGCTGACGCCGCTCGGGCGCAAGCTGCTCGGCGTCGATTCGTGGTAGTCTCTCTGGTCGTCCCACTCGATCCCGGGCGCGTCGCTGCGATTGCCGAATTTCGTCGTCGACGAGCCTTCCGGCGTCTTATCGCCCCACGTATCGAAGATCGCTTCCCCGAGAATATATGCCGCTGCGACCAATATGGTCGTGTGCCAACAGCGATTTGGGTATAATCTGCCCTCAGCTTAGCCACTTATAAACCGCATAGTAGTCCATCATAAGCCTTTGGCAGGAGGAATACCATGAAACATTGTGTCACTTTCGTCAGCATATTGGCTGTCGCCGTAACACTTGCACCGCTGGATGCGGAAGAGCCAAACGAAACCGCGGCGGCTCAAGAGGTTCGGGATATATTGAACGACGTATGGGATAAACTGGAATCGGCCGATCCAGGCCATCATGACCACTTTTCCGAGGATATGATGCGAATTTCGGCGAATGGGCCCCCGGTCGATTGGTCAATCACGAGTACTAGTCTTCCAAGCAAAGAAGTATTTATCGAGTGGGCGCGTGGAGCAGCAGAAAAGTGGAGTGATCGTGCTGATTGGCAGAAGAGCAGAGAGATATTGCATGTCGATGTCAATGGCAATCGGGCATTGGTCACGGCACGGCAATCATTTTCGATGCCAGACTCAACGAAGCATCTTACGGTAAACAACTCGTTTTCTGAAGTGATTTTGTTCCGCAGAGTTGAGCAGCAATGGAAACTAACGCACAGTCTGGTGATGGACTACGAACAAAGTATCTGGCATTGGGACCCTGAATAAGAGCCTCGACAGTATTGGCCTGATTAAGCGGGACGGCGTTAACGGCCGCCCCGCTTTTTTTGTACTCAATATGCCTGACCTGTCAGAGGAAAGCTGCGCCCTTCGCGCCGCGGCACCGGGATATTTCGCATCGCCTGGTGGATATTCTCCATACTTCCTTCGGCCTGACCGGAGATGGCAACGGCCGATGACTGAATACCGGATTAATTTGGAGGAGACCGTTTGAATGTCCTATATTTTTGCTTATGCTGCGGCAGTGGTTTTCATCTCGCTGACGCATTCCGCTCTAACGACATGCTTCTAAACCTTTGGCAGGAGGTCTGCAGTGAAATATCCTTTTGACTCGTGAATGATATGCCGGGCGCTGTTATAGTGGCACCGCTCGTCGATGTGCGTCCCTAAGTAGCTCCCGCCGCTTGGATGTGACGGGGCCGTTTGCTGGTGTGGCGTGAGCAGGTTTCGTAACTTACGCCTCCACGTTTTTCGAAGCAGTACGCGACAGCAACTATTCCACCAAGTTTTTTCAAAACGGAGCCAATGCAATATGGCAGGCGACACTCCTTTTGTATTAATTGCTCGAATCCACGTAAAAGAGGGTATGGTAGATGAGTGCTTAGATCTTGCGGAAGCCGCAGATCAAACTGCGTGAGACGGCGCTGGGCGAAGACGTCGACTGCTGCTGAGGAAGTTGACCTGTAAATCGGAATTTAGATCTTGAATTCTACAGATAAATCGCAGCCTGTCCAGTTGCCGCGCTGCCCGCGGCGTTTCGAGCGGGACGCGAACACGGTAGTACTGTACCGGTTCGACGAGGGCGTCGGCGACGAATGCCACGAGGTCACCGACTCGGCGCTGACGCTCCGTGCCCACAAGCGGGCGCTCTGGGGCTCAGTCGAAGGGCTCGGCCCCGTCATCCGCTTCGAGCGCGGTAGCAATGACGACGCGAACGTTTTGGTGGGTCCTATCGATCACGACGCGCTGGAGCTGCGTCGTTGCCCCGACGAGTACACGGTCGAGGCGTGGGTCCGCTACACCGGGCCTTGGGGGGCGGAACTCGGCGGTGAGTTCCCTCGCACAACTGCGCAAATTTGCGGCACCGACGACGACGGCTTCAGCCTGCCTAGCGGCCGGCGTAGAGGCTGGAGTTTCTCGTTACACGACGGCACTCGCGAGCAACCGCAGGACGGCCGGCTGATGCCACAGGCGCGCAATCTGGGTCAGGCTGGTTATCGCGACTTTAGCGATCTTACCGGGCTTGAGGGAACGCGCGGGCCATTTTATTGCGGATTGGCCGATGCTGCCGCCGTTAGTCGCACGGGGATAGAGGGCGAGGGCTGGCACCACATTGCGTGGCAGTGGCGCAAGCTCGACGAAGCTCATTGGCTCTTCGTTGACGGGGCGGTGGTCTGGTCGGGGCGCGCGCCAGAGACGCGTGTCGTCGGCCCCGTAGTTGGCAACACTATTCCGTTCATGGTGGGTGGGGTCGTTCACTCACAGGACCCACCGTTCTACCTCGGCTGGTGTTCGTTCGAAGGCGAGATGGCCGGCCTCCGGATCTCAAACGTGCTGCGGCTGCCGGTCGCGCGTGGTTTGCGGATTGTGCCGACCTATGGTCGAGTGCACTTCAACGAGCGTAGCGGGCCGTCCACCGAAGAACAACGTGTTGCTGCACGTGCGCACCCGGCCAGCTTGTCGGATGCCACCGTCCAAGTGCCTTACCGTGCAGCAGTGGTTGTTGAAGGTGGAACGGCCGCGTCATTTTCGCTGGTGGACGACGGGCAACCGGCAGCGCTACCGCAAGGTCTGCACTTCGATCGGTTGCAAGGGGTCGTGCACGGCGTGCCAACGGTGCCCGGGACGACAGCCTTCACCGTGCTGGTCACTGCGATCGACGGGCAGCAGGCACGGCAGCCGTTTACGCTCAGTGTGGTCGAAGGGCGGCTGGGTACGCGCTCGCTGCCGCCAGCCTTCGGTGGTCGGCCATACTGCGCCGCCCTCGATAGCGGTACGCTCGGTCCCTCCGTACGCTGGCAGGCCACGGGCATACTCCCACCGTGGTTATCGCTAGAGGAACGCGATCACGCTGATTTCAATGACGATGGCGGCTGGTGCATCATAGGGACTCCACCCGAGAGCTGCAGTGGAACCGTTGAGCGGTTGACGCTCGAGGCGAGTACCATCGCTGGCACCGCTGTCGACCAGATCACCCTCGAGCTGCGGATTCTGGCTCCTCGCTTGCGTGAGCTTGAGGTTGACGAGCACACGCAAGCGCTGTGGGATTGGCAGGGTGACGATGGCAAGATGATTGTGGATCGCGCCGGCTTAGCTGGAGATGACTCTTTAACGTTGAGTTGGGTAAATATGGCTGGCGACACGCGCGAGTGGTTTCCCGGCTGGGGTCGCTACCCGTGGGAGTGCGGGGGTGGCGAATGGGGCTTCGCGACCCCCGGAGAGGCGGGCGATATAGCCGACTTGCGCGGGTGCACAGAAGCCTGGTGTGTGGAAGCGTGGTTCCGGGTCGGTGACAACCAGATCAAAGTTGATCGCTACGGCCGCATCTTTGACTTCGGTCATATATGCGGCTCCTTTGACAGCTCCGAACAAGGCGTCTGGGAGCTCTTTTTCTCAACGCATGGCTCGCCGAATGGCCGCACCTTGGCGCCGGGAGTCACCTTTGCGTCAGCGGGTTACCGGTGGGAGGCTCTCGGACCGTGGAAGTACCCGCAGGGCATCGTTGCAGATGACCATGGTGCCTGCTGTGTGTTTGACTCCGAATGGCACCACGTGGCATGGCAGTATGAGTACGGAACGGACACCCACGAGTTGTGGTTGGACGGGCGGCTGATCTGGAGTCTGGCAAACGCGGACGGCGTGCCACTCGTAAATGACAGGGTCGGCCATGGCGCGCAGTTCAGCGTGTCGACACGGCCCACTGGGCATTGTCGTTTCGGTGGCGAGTTCAATTTCTTGGGGTATGGCCACTGGTTTGGTCATATCGGCGACCTTCGTATCAGCGATACGCGGCGCCTACCGTATTCGCCGAAACCAGCACGATAAATGCAAGCTCGAGGAATAGAGCTGCAAAAATCATAAAAGATTGTACCAGCGAGAACGAAAGGTGCACTCAGATGTTGCACTCAGATTCTTCTCGCAGAAAGGAGCTCTATGAATCCGTCTCAAGAGCAGCCGCTCTCAATGGATCCACGCGGTACCCGGCGTATCCACTTTGTCAGTGATCCATCCAGCATCGCCGTCGGTCTGCTGCCCGACCCGGTAGAGGCTGACGATCTTCGGCGGTGGGTGGATATGCTCGCCGGCAGCGGCGTGGACATTTTTCAGCAAGATGCCTATCATAAGGGGTGCACAGTCTACTGGCGCTCAGACCAGTTTCAGTACGATCCGCGCCGGCAGCACCGGCGGTTTCTCCCCATGCTGGACGCGGGCATCCAACCCCTGCAGGTACTCCTCGACCAGAGTCACAAGCGCGGTATGGCATTCGTAGCCGGTTTCCGCATGAACGACAATCACGGACGGGCTCATTTCCCCGATCGCGCCGAATTTGTCGAGTCGCACCCGGAATGGTGGCTGCCGGATACTCGCGAGGACGGGCCCAACCGAGATCTCTATGAGGGAAGGCTCCTCGACTTCACCTTCGACGAAGTGCGTGAGTTCATCCTCGAAGTGGCGCGGGAACTCGTGAGCCGCTTTGATGTGGACGGCCTGGAAATGACCTTCCGGGAGCCGGCGTACTTCCCCTTTCCCGAAGGCAGGCAGCGCGCGCACCTGATGACCGATCTGGTGCGTCGCCTGCGCGGCCTGCTGGATGAGAACAGCCAGACCAGGTCCCGGGGAAAGATCCAGTTGGGGGCTCGGGTGTTTTCCTCGCTTGACCAGTGTCTGGATATGGGGCTGGATGTGCCGACCTGGATCGCCGAGGATCTCATAGACAATCTCAGCCCGCAGAACACGATGTATTCCGATTTTAACGCTCCGTACGCGGAGTTCGGCATTCTGGCGCGAAACAGCCAGTGCATGTTGTATCCGGGACTGCATCCCTGGGTCAGTGATCGTAGAAGGCGGATATTGAAGAGCACGATGACTTCGTCCAATAGCAGGGCGCTGGCCCACACCTTTTATGGAGCCGGTGCCGATGGCCTCTCCATCTACAATCACTATGTCGGTTTCCTGCGCTTTCCGCCGTTTTATCCGCAAGCGTTGCAAATATTCCACGAACTGCGCGACCCGAGCCGAGTAGCCGGCGGCGAGCGGCACTATGTATTTGACCCTCCTGAGGAAAACTGGGCGCAAGTACTGGCCAATCAGCCGGAGGGAGATTTGCCCGAAGGCGAATGGAAGCGCCTGGCCTGGAAGCGGGATGCTAAGACCGGCCTGGATAGTCGGCCGACCGGGGCACTCAAGGCACCGAGGGTGATCCTCGATCGCAATGTACCTGAGCCATCGGGCGTGTACCGGTTTCGATTGTATGAGCGTACGGGTGACTTGGTCCAGGCCACTCTGATTTTGCGAGGCAGCCTGACCGAAAAGGACGAAATTGAAGTTGAGCTCAACGGCTCGCCCATGACGCCCGCGCTGTTGGGCACGTCCGACACTACCTATATGACCGACCAGCCAGCCGACCTCCGTTGGTACCCGGTGCCACCTACTGCAATGATTTTCGGCGAGAACCAGCTGAGCATCACGCTGACCAGCGGGGATCCTGAGGCCTCCGGGGAGATCGTTATCGACGAGTTAGAAATCTGGGTACAGCCGAAGTAGCTGTCGGTATTTTTTTACGCTGCTGTCAGTGCCTCGCCTGATCGGAATGAGTCTGAGTCCAGCGGTCGCTGCCGTTCACGATCTCGAGCTCAGTGCAGTACGCGTCGATGGCCATCAGCGGGGATAATGTTCCTGTGCGGCCTCTTTTACCAGACGATAAACTCTCATGAATTAGCTTCCAGGAAGTGGAATATTAGCCACCTCTTTTAACGCAAAAAAAACGAGGAGTCGATATGATCAAGGTTGGAATGTACGCGTCGATGTTTGGCAAGAATGAGCCGCCGAAACTGGATGATGTAGAGAGCTTTATAGAATTTGCCTACGAGTTGAAACTGGATGCTATCGAATTTCGCAGCGATGTGGGTTTTCAGTCCAGGGACCCAGATTACCTGCGCGGTATTAAAATGAAATGTCAGAAATACGGTCTGCCCATCGGCTATCTGGCATCGGGTGGGCATTTTGTCGGCAGCGAAGAAGAGTTGCGTGGCAAGATCGAGCGCATCCGCGAAGACGTGGACATGGCGGTTTTTCTGGGGGCGCCATTAATTCGGGTATTTTGTGGTGAGCAGCCCGAGGGCGCCGAGGCACAGGCGACAGAGATCGGTTGTTTGCAGGAGGCCTGCGATATAGCAGCTGCGAAAGGCATAATCGTAGGTTTGCAGAACCATCCCTGTACGGGTGAGAATATGCTGCGTCTACTGGAGCAGACGCAGCGCGACAATTTTACCTTGATCATGGACACTGGCCAGTGGACCGGATCGCCGACCCAAAAACAAGGGGTGCCCGACCCGAACTACGACACCTACGAATTTATGCGACAGATCGCTGCCCATACCTCCTATGTGCGCGCCAAATTTTACAAGATAGACAGCGGTCGCGAGGAATGGCTGGACTACGGCCGCATCGTAGATATACTCAAGGAGGTAAATTACAACGGTGCTATGGGGATTGCCTTTGAGGGCGGGACAATCAATGAGTGCGATGACCGGGAGGTGATGCGGCGAGCAGCCGCGCATTTGCACGAGTTGCTGGCTGCTTGAGGATTGAGCTGAGGTTTTCTTATCGGAACGGTGCTGGGAGTCCAGCATCTGGCTGGGGTAGGCCGAAAGCAGCACGTACCGGGGCCGCCTCCGCGTGTCTAGGGCCGATGCCCGAGCTGCCCCCGGTAATGATGGCGACGCGGTCTTCAAGACGCATGTGGCTTCCCTCTCCTTGGCTGCAAAAGCAGGATGGCGGCGGCGGGCAAACAGGCAAAGTCCGGTCGCCGACTGGCCACGGGACTTGTGCGCGAGAAGGTGCGCAAATTAAAAGTAGTAGCTGAGGCCTGCTCTGGCACCGAAGGGATTGCCAGGGGTGAAATGCAGCTCCGAAACGGGCGTCGCCTCGTCTCGCAATTGCGATTCGGTGTCGAATTGCGCCTCGTTCCATTCGCTGTCCAGTATGTTCTCCACGGCGAATTCTATCCCGTAGCGCTCCGTTCGGTAGGCCGCGTTCAGGTATAGTACGGTATGACCGGCGGCAGTGACGCTGCCGTCCTCGTTGGCGGGACGGTCGCCGATGTGGCGGTAGCGCAGCGCGCCCTCCAGCCCGCTTTGGTGCCGCGCGGTCAGCCCCCCGGTCGAGGTCAGCCGCGGCGCCAGCGGGATCGCGTCGGCGCCGGGTGCCGCATCACGGGTTTTGCCGCGCGAGAAATTTATATCTGCATCGGTCCACAGCCACGAGAGCAACTCCAATCGCGCCTCGAGATCGAGCCCGACTCGCCGGCTGCGTCCGCTCTCCTCGGTGGTGCCGGCGTCGCCGACATAGACGAATTCGCTGTCGAGGTCGAGCCACCACAGCGCCGCGCCCAGATTGAGCCGCGACGACAGCCGCGTTCTGCACCCGACCTCGGCGCCGATCGCCCGCGGTAGAGTTCCGGTGTCGAGATGACCCAAATCGAAATGGCGCGCGGCCAGTTCGGCCGCGATCTCGTCGCGGCTGCGCCCCTCGGCCGTGAGCGCGCGCTGCAACTCGGCTACCCGCTGGTCAATGATCGCATTGCGCGCGTCGTTGGAGTGGAAGCCCGTGCCCGCGTTGGCGAAAAAATCCAGCGACCGGCTCGGGCTGTAGGCCAGCATCACCTTCGGGCTCAGCACCCGGTTCTGGGCATAGCCCGAGGCGTGCGGCAGATCTGCGGGCTGACCTTCGAGCCGATCGGCGACATTGAAGGTGAAATAGTCGGCGCGTAGTCCCAGCATCAGTCGCCACTGCGGATTGAGGAAAATCTCTTCGCGGCCCCACATGTGAAAGTTGCGTTCCAGTACCCGCGAATCGACCAGGGGCCGCGCTCTTGCGCGGCCGTTGTTCTTCCACAGTGCCACGTTGGTGTCGTCGCCGCGCATACCGCCGCCCAGCGTCGCTCGCACCAGCATCGAGCCCAGGTTGTGGTAGAACGAGTAATCGCTCTTGAAGCCGAAGAGCTGGCGGTCATCGACTTGCTCGATCATATCACCATGTACTGGATCTTCCAGAAAAAATGTAAAATTAGAGAACAACTTGAAATCGTAGCGGCTGAGATAGGCCTGGGCGGTGAAATCGCTGTTGTTGCGGCCTATGGAGCGAAAGGTGAGGTTGAGATTGCGTCGGCCGGTGGCTCCGCCCTCCAGATCGTCGATCGCGCCCCAGCGCCCTAGCGCCCCACTGGCGACCGCGCGCTGAGGCAACTGCCCCGATGCATCCCAAGCCGAGCTGAATGCCCCGAGGTCCAGCGTCAGCGTCGAGCGCTCCGATAGATGGGTGTGCACCTTCGAGAATACATTGAAGCGCTGGAAATTCTGCGGGCTGTCGAAAGGTCCGTCGCTATGGTAGTAATTACCGGCGAAATAGGCAGTCTGGCCGGGATCGGCCATCGGCAGCTGGTACAGCATAGTGTAGTCGACGGTGCTAAAGCTGCCGCCGGCTAGGCGAATCTCGTTGCGCGGCAGGTGGTCGCGGGTGTGGAAACTGACCGCGCCGGCCGTGGCGAAATTGCCGTATTCGGGGAAATAGGGCCCCTTGGCCACGTCGACGCGCTCGATCACATCGGCAATCATGAAGTGCAGATCGGCGTAGCCCTGCCCATGCCCGTGCGAGACCATATTGACCGGCATCCCATCGACGTCGATGGCGACGTCGGTGCCGTGATCAGCATCGAAGCCGCGCAGGAAGATTTGCTCGGCCTTGCCGCCGCCGGCGTGCTGGGCGATGACCAGCCCCGGCGCCATCTGCAGCATCTGGTGCGCGGTGCGGCTGGGCCGAATCTCCAGATCGAAGGCGCGCACCGAGCGCGAGGAGGCCGCCGAATAGGCGCGCTCGGATTGCACCAGCACTTCGCCGAGATGGATGGGACTGGGATGCAGGTGGAAGTCGAGCTGCGTCTCGCGTCCGGCCCGGATCGTCAACTTGTGTTTGTAGGCCTCGTAGCCGATGATGCTCGCGCGGAGCACGTAATTGCCCGGGGCGATGCCCTGCAGGGCAAAGCGCCCTTCCAGATCGGTGCTGGTACCCCAGCCCGTGTCTTCGAGCATCAGGTTGACGCCGGGCAAGCCCTCGCCGGATTCACCGTCGGTGACGCTGCCGATGAGCTGGCCATTGGCTTGGCCATAACCGGCCGCTGTGCTTAAAACGAGCAAAACCATGCAGTAGATCGTGTTTTTCATATCTGTAAGATTAAGGTTATATAGGTATTTATAGTGAATCTATAATTTAGCTAGTAGAGGCCGTATGAGTAACCCCCTAATCTAAAAATTCTATCGCTGCTGGAGTCCCATGTCCTACACCCTAGCGGGTTTGTTTTTACTGGCGGCGTCTCCCGCCGCCGGCAACGCGCTGCACACCGAGATCGAGGCTAATTCGCGCCGCTCTAAGGACAGCCCGCTCAAAGACCCTGAAAGCTCGTTTCTGCTCCCCGTAGACCGGGACCGGTATTGCTGGACTTTCGCCTGCGGGGCGCATTTCACATTTACGGGCGCCAGCGCCAGATCAATGTGCTCAAGCCGACTTAAAGCAACCCTGGTCGGATAGTGCGACCCACCTGATCTTATCTTCGTTGGAACCGATCGAGGAGTTGGTTGCGCTGGTTCCTTCGCCCCAGCAGCGGCTCGTTCTTCGCCGACCGTTGCGCTAAGCGATCGGAAGGGCTTTTGTATCTGCTGGGTAGGAACCCATCGGGTTTAGCTCGTTTTCCGGTCCAGATCCGGATCTTTGGATCTCCGTCCGGACTCCCGATGGTTCCATCGGTTCTCCATTACGGCTCAATGCTTCTCTACATGTGCTCTATGGCCGAATTAACTTGGAAGAGGGCGTTTGAATTTCCTATACTTTGCGACAATTAACCGTTGCTGAAGTCGCGGAAGAGATTTAGTGATGAATTTGAATACGCGTAATTATCCGCCGAAAAGTGGCGTTCGCGTGCCTGCCGAAGAGATGAAAGCATTGCTGATCAGACTCTTTGCAGCCGTTGATATGTCATCTTCCGACGCAGAGATTCTGGCGAATATTCTAAATATCAATGATCGTCGCTGTCTCTTCAGTCATGGAATGGGACAGGTGCCTTATTATTTGCAAAAAATTAAAGATGGCCTGGTGAATCCACGCCCTGATATTTCAATTGTACGTGAAGCACCCGGGGCTCTGGTGATGGATGGCGATGGCGGGTTGGGATATTTTCCGTGTTATGAAGGGACAAAGCGGATAATTGAAAAGGCCAAACAGGGTGGAGTAGCGGTGTTGACGACCCACAACCATCAGCACGTTGGATCTGCTGGAAATTATACGCGAATGGCGATTGCTGAAGATTGCATCGGCATTTCTGCTTCGTCGTATGCAGACCATCTAGACCCGGATGTCTTGATTTACAGTGTGGTTGATGCATCGCCGATGAGCATTGCCTT
>MDTE01133798.1_pt1 | contig 14401 bp, 11 predicted proteins | sample 811231 | NCBI WGS metagenome assembly MDTE01 (sample SAMN05326651, study PRJNA326480) | marine metagenome | isolation source: seawater | place: Indian Ocean: Red Sea | collected 2010 | reverse complement strand
TGATGTGTGCGGTGTGGGGCCTCCAAGTTCCGGTGGTCTAGCTGTGTTGCAGATATTGGGTTTGGTTGAGCGCTTGCAGATTAAGGATCTAGAACGGTGGTCACCGGAAGCCGTTCACCTATTTATGGAGGCAAGCCGAATAGCTTTTGCTGACCGCAATCGTTATGTAGCGGACCCCGATTTTGTAGATGTTCCTGTATCGGGGCTTCTTGACGAGACTTATCTCAATGGCCGCGCCAAGCTCATTGATAGAACGAGGGTGGCTGCGGAAGTTTTGCCGGGCAGCCCTCCTGGATTGATATCTAGCTTTGATGGAGATGATAATTCTTCGGAAAAAGTTTCTACTACTCATCTAAGTGTGGTTGATAGATGGGGCAATGTAGCGTCAATGACAAGTAGTATCGAATTTGCCTTTGGTTCGGCTATAATGGTGCGAGGCTTTTTATTAAATAATCAATTAACAGACTTTTCGTTTAACCCAATTCGTGATGGCAAGACTGTGGCTAATGGGGTATGGCCGGGCAAGCGTCCCCGCAGTTCGATGTCGCCAATGATAGTTTTTGATTCTGAGGGAGATCCACTTTTGGCTATTGGGTCACCTGGGGGTTCCCGGATCATATGCTATGTGGCAAAAGTATTAATCGATGTTTTAGGTTGGGGGACTAACATAGGGGCCGCTATTTCGGACGGAAACTTATGCAATCGTGGTGCGGTTAGCGAGATCGAATCCGGGAGTGCTTTTCTGGAAATGAAAGCTGTTTTAGAGGAAATGGGACATAATGTGAAAGTTGCAGACATGAACAGTGGGCTACATGGTATAATCCGAGTAGAGGGGGAATTGGTGGGTGCCGCCGATCCTAGGCGGGAGGGCTATGTTAGTGGACGTTGATCCCAGTGGGTTAAGCCCCACATTCGCTATGAATATTTTAGTTGGATGGGAAGTTTAGTATGGCCCGCTCCCGAATATTTGCTAGTCCGGCTCTAGTGGGTTTTGAAGCTATCGAGAGGATGTTGGAAGACCTTGAAAATATATCATCTGATGGGTATCCCCCCTACAATATTGAGCGTTTGTCTGAGACAGAGTTTTCAATAGCCCTTGCAGTGGCTGGGTTTGCGCGCAATGACCTGGATGTTAGGGTTGAGGGACACAGATTAGTGGTATCAGGGGACATCCAGGACGATCAACAACAAGAACGTGTTTTTCTCCATCAAGGAATTGCTGGCCGTCGGTTTATGAGATCATTCCTTCTTGCAGCTGGATTTGAGGTGGTGAGGTCGTGGTTGGCTAAAGGGATTTTACATATTGCAGTTGCCTGCCCGGTTCCCGATACAAAGCCGCGCAGAATTGATATTGAAACTAATGAATAGAGCTTGGATTAGCTTTCCAATGGTTGTTAAGGGGCTGCCGGAATCCGCACTCCAAAGCGGCTTCCACTAATATCGCCCTGGACGGTGTATTTATTTTCTGCCCAAACTGTACCATTGTGCCGCCGAACTATCTTCTTAGCAATGCTTAGGCCGAGGCCAGAGTGGTGTCCCAACTTATCGCCTTCTGGGCTTTGTGTAACAAATGGTTCAAATATTTTTTCGAGATTATCGTGAGGCACTCCGGGGCCTTGGTCGTCCACTAGAATTTGGACGTTACCATTCTGATGAGATAGACATATCAAAATCAGTCCATCCGGAGGACTGAAAGCTATGGAGTTATCTACTAAATTTTGGATTACACGCGCTAATTGCTGTTCATCTCCATACACCACTGATGCAGTTTTAGCCTCATTCTTGAAAACTAGTCGAGTTTTTCCAACTAAACCGGTTTCATTATATACTTGGGTGAGGGTGCTGAGGAGGTTATCGAGCTCCACCCTTTTGGTTAAAGCGTCGGCCAGCTCAGATTCGAGACGAGCATCGTCTAGGATCTCGCTTATGAGTCTGTCCATCCTGCTTATATCATCTGCCTGTCTTGCCAAATGTCTTCTGAAATCATTGTCGTCTCCATAGCGTTCTAATAATTCATTTGTGCTGCTGAGACTGGCCAAAGGGTTTTTAAGTTCGTGAGCAACATCGCCAGCAAATCGTTCAATGGCATTTATCCTTTCTGATAGGGAGTCTCCCATTTGGCGGAGTGCGACGCTAAGGTCACCTATTTCGTCACTACGGCTCGATAGATCAGGGATATTATGTTCGACAGTTGGCTTGCGGGTCACTTTTTCTGCACTTGCTGCAAGTTGTCGGATGGGATGTATGATAGATCTAGCCAAATAGAGTGATAGTAAGAGAGTGATCGATAGTGCGATTGTGGATAACCAGACTAATTCCATCCGAGCTTTTTGAACCTGCTGAGTAATATCGGATATGCTAGCTGTTAGTAATAGACAGCCTGTAAAGGGAGGGATAAGTGCGGCTTTAGCGGTTAATGTCTTGTAATCCGGATAGACCGTTCTTCTGGCCAACCTCTCCATAACCAGTAGCTTTGCTTCAAATTCCCATGGCAATACTGGGGAAGAAACATTTAGAATCCTATGCCCATCTTGCTTTTTGGATACAGGTGGTTCCAGGCTGCATTGTCCTTTGCTAGACAGCTCTGACGTGTTGGTTCCTCTGTTAAGGAACGATCCATCCAGGGGAGCTAGCCATATGCTAATAAGTTGCGAAATTTTGTCGAGAAATTGCTCAGGAAAAGGTTTATCCGATTTTTCAAGGTGTTTTGTAGAACTTTCTATTCCCGGGGGAGGCAACTCACTTAGCTCGATTGCTGGTGGTGGACTGGTGTTTGTATCCGCAATGAGTTTATTTGAGTGATCATATAAACGTAAGCGATTGGTAGTGCCCAACGCAGCCTCCTCCAGTAACAGCTCTAACCTTTTTGTATCAAGTATTTGATTGTCCTGGGCCTGTTCCGAAGCAACAATGCGCCCTAACAAGTAATCCATACTTAGGTTATCCGCTTTACTTTGCACATCGGATTGTAAGGTTTTAAGACGGTCTTGCATTAAAGCATGGCGATTTTGGTCTAGATAAAGAATGCCTCCTCCAATGATTGCCAATGCCACAATGTTAATTGCCAAGATCCGTCGGGTTAACTTAGAGAAAGCAATGGGCCAGGGGCCTATTTTTTCTTTTTGCATCAGCAAAGTCTCTTATTGATGGTCCTTTTCAGACCTCCGCTACGACCCGTCGCTATATTTGTAGCCGATTCCGTATAGCGTCTCGATATTAGAAAAATTGTTGTCAATTGCCTCAAACTTGCGCCTTATGCGTTTAATATGGCTGTCTATAGTTCTGTCGTTCACATAGGTTTCCCCATCAAAGGCAGCATCTAGAAGTTGGTCACGAGAGCGAACGTGACCTGGACGAGTGGCCAGGGAACTGAGGATGAGAAACTCGGTTACTGTTAAGGTGACAGGTTGGTTTTTCCAGGTGCAGGAGTGTTTAGCCTCATCTAACAATAAAGAGCCACGACGTATTTGCAGGCCAGTTTCCTCCGTGTCGGTGGTCTCCTTTAGAAGTTTAATACGTCGGACGAGTGCATTAATTCGCTGGATTAAGAGCCGGTTGGATGCGGGTTGGGTGATGTAATCGTCGGCACCCATTTGCAATCCCATCAGCTCATCTATTTCTTCATTTTTGGTGGTAAGAAAAATAACCGGGAGGTTGGATTTTTTACGGATCTGCCGGAGAAGTTCCATTCCATCCATTTTCGGCATCTTTATATCTAGAACAGCCACGTCAACGGGGTTAGCAGTCATTCCTGCTAAGGCCTGTTCCCCGTCGGAGTATGTTGAAACCATATACCCTTCATTTTCCAGAGCTTCGCTGACGGAAGTTAGAACATTCCGATCGTCATCTACGAGAGCTACTTTAGCCTTCATTTAAGATAATCCAGCGTGTATGGCACTTCTCAAAACTTTTTATTCTCATGGTTTTTTAATATAATATCATCCCAAAAATTTTGTTGTTTGAACAGACTCTAATTTGAGTTGTTATTGCTATTCCAGGCGTTACAGTGGGTTTTCCAAGAATATTGCGGCTACCTTTAGTATCTGAACTAATTCTAGTTCGTATTTCTGTACAAGTTCTTAGTGGCCTTCGGGAGGCCCTTTGAGGCTTATTTGCTGTCGGGGCTCGAGTGGGTGATCTTGCATGACTAATGTCGAAAATCTTATCGATTCGGTGTTGAAAAGGAACAAACGAGCTATAGCTCGTTTAATCACCTGGGCAGAAGGTGGAACCCCAGAACGGCGAGATACGCTAGCTCAGGTCTATATGAAAACGGGTCGGGCACATATTGTGGGGGTTACTGGAGTGCCGGGAAGCGGCAAATCAACCCTTGTCCGTCGTCTAGTAGAAGAATTTAGAGATAGAGGGAAGACTGTGGGAATAATAGCAGTTGACCCATCAAGCCCTTACTCTGGAGGGGCTATTCTTGGTGACCGAATACGAATGTTGGATGTTGCCTCTGATCCTGGTGTTTTTGTTCGCAGCATGGCCACAAGGGGAGCGTTGGGCGGATTGTCGAATGCCGCACTCGATGCTGTTGATGTTTTGGATGCGGCAGGCTTTGATTTGGTCATCATTGAAACAGTTGGCGTTGGTCAAGACGAAATCGATATTGTTCGTGGTTCCCATACAACCGTCGTTGTCTCAGCTCCGGGCTTAGGGGATGATATTCAGGCTATTAAGGCTGGGATATTGGAAATCGCAGACATTCATGTGGTTGGTAAAGCGGATAGGGAAGATGCTGCGAAGACAGTAGCGGAATTAAAACAAATGTTAACCCAAAGCCTAGGCGCTATCTATGAAAAAGACTGGGTGCCACCCGTGAGTCCAGTGAGCGCTATTTCTGGAGATGGTTTGGGGGAACTGGTGCAGCAAATACTAGAACACTCCAATCATTTGATCGAAAGTGATAAAATTAAGGAACGCACTCGAGAAATTACCGAATATCGTATACTTAGGATTGCAGAAAGTATGCTTCGCGGTAAATTTGCATCGGCGGAGCATATTGGGGTGCGAGAATTGGTTGATCAGGCTGTGCGGAGAGAGATTGCGCCCTTCGCCGCGGCGGCCGCAATTCTGAAAAGTATGAAAGAGATGGATTGGTGATGGGTGAAGAAGCTAGTGGTAATGGAAAGGTTGGCCAAACGGCAGGACTCTCCGGGTTAGAAGAGACCATCGCCGATTGGGAGTCAAATGAGTTGGCGCAGGTGCTCAAGCGTCAGCCCGAAACTAAAAAGAGTTATGAGACGGCTGCCGGTACCCCTTTGAAACGGGTTTATAGCCGACTGGATGTCGACAGCATTCCGGAGAGTGATATCGGGTTGCCTGGTCGGTATCCATTTACTCGCGGCCCATATCCAACCATGTACCGCGGTAGAAATTGGACCATGCGTCAGATCGCTGGATTTGGCACAGGTTCGGATACAAATGAAAGATACAAATTTTTACTCAAAACTGGACAAACGGGGCTCTCTACGGATTTTGATATGCCGACTTTGATGGGTTACGATTCAGATCATCCGATGGCCCACGGCGAAGTTGGGCGCGAGGGGGTGGCAATCGACACTCTAGACGATATGGAGGCCCTCTTCGAAGACATTGATCTAACGTCCATATCGGTGTCCTTAACTATTAATCCGACAGCTTGGATTCTTTTCAGTATGTATATAGCTGTTGCCCAGGCTAGGGGTTACGATTTGAACGAACTCTCAGGAACGATACAGGCTGATATCCTAAAGGAGTATGTGGCTCAGAAGGAGTGGATCTACCCAATTAGGCCATCCGTAAGGTTAGTGAGAGATTGTATTATGTACGGCGCCCAGGAAATGAAGCGCTACAACCCCATTAATATTTCTGGCTACCATATTTCAGAAGCTGGGGCGACTGCTGTTCAGGAGGCTGCTTTCGCTATGGCGAATACCATCACCTATGTAGAAGAGGTTACCAGGGCAGGGCTTGATGTTGACTCTTTTGCACCCAGACTGTCGTTCTTTTTTGTTAGCCAGGCGGATTTTTTTGAAGAAGTAGCAAAATTTCGGGCTCTTCGCAGGGTGTATGCGAAACTTATGAAAAACAAATTTGGTGCTAAGAATCCTGAGTCAATGAGGCTACGCTTCCATACTCAGACAGCGGCGGCAACCCTAACAAAGCCGCAGCATACCGTTAATGTAGTGCGAACTACATTGCAGGCCTTGGCAGCAGTTTTAGGTGGAACTCAAAGTCTGCATACAAATGGAATGGATGAAGCTTTTACTATTCCAAGTGAAGAAGCTATGCAGTTGGCCCTGCGGACCCAGCAAGTTATTGCAGATGAGACCAACATAACTTCTGTTGTAGATCCCTTGGGTGGCTCTTATATGGTGGAGCATTTAACCACTAAAATGGAGGAGGATATTTTTGCCATTCTGGCGAAAATTGATGAAATGGGCGGAACCATAAAAGCGATCGAGGCGGGTTGGTTTCAAAAAGAAATTGCTGACTCAGCTTATGAATTTGCTCTAGCTAAGGCGAAAGGGGAGCGTCCAGTGATAGGGGTAAATAAATACGTACAGGAAAAGGAGGGTGAACCAGACATTCCGTTGCACCCTTATGATCCAGGGACAGAGGAACGTCAGATTGCTAGTTTGGTGGCCGTTCGTCAAAGGAGGGATAACGTTTTGGTTGAAAAGCTGTTGAACGATTTGGTTACACAAGCGGGTGACCCTTCTGTAAATCTTATTCCACTTACCATTGATTTAGTTAAGGCCCGCGCGTCTATGGGTGAGATAGTTGAAAAGCTAAAGGGTATTTGGGGTACTTATCGTGAACAGCCAGTAATTTGAGAAACTTTTAGAGAGCATTATGGGAACGCCTTCTGTTATAAAATTCCAAGGGAACAAGCCAAGTTGGGGGTCAGGCTTTCAGGCTGGCGAAGGGGCGGCACTTATTGGACGAGCTAAGTTGGGGGAGGGGGTGAAAATAGGCTCTTGGTCTGCTTTAAGGGGCGATGGCCACTTTATCGATATTGGAGATAACTGCATTTTCATGGATCGTTCCACAGTTCACATTGCCGACGGAGTATTTCCTACTAAGATGGGGCGTAATATTTATGTCGGCCGGTACGCTCTCGTTCATGCTTGTACTATCGGGGACAATTGTATCCTTGGAGATGCCGCTGTAGTGATGGATAATAGCCATGTCGGGGAGGGCGCCGTTATTGCTGCAGGAAGTTTGGTGCCTCCTGGCAAGAACCTAGAAGGTGGATGGCTATACGAAGGAAGCCCGGCTAAGCCTGTGCGGGAGATTGCAGCAAATGAGCTAGAAAGATGGAGAAAGGGGCTTTTGGTCGAGGATGGGGATACTCCAGTGAACCTGCGTGGTGAAATGCCATCGTTAGATATGAGCCTTTTTTTGAATCAGGCCGCTGGGAGCGGACCGCTCTATTCTCTAGGCAGCGAAAGCCCTCAGATTGATCCCAAGGGTTATGTTGCCCCAACTGCAGCAGTAATAGGGGACGTTAGGACTTCTGTTGGTACTAGTGTTTGGTTCTCCACGGTAATGCAAGGGGCGGGGACATCGATAACTCTTGGCAAAAATAGTAATGTACAGGACAACTCAATTTTAGTGGCTAGTGCAGACCGCGGTCCTATTTCCATCGGTCAAGAGGTTACTGTTGGACACAATGTGCGGATGGGGTCGTGCCAAATTGGAGATCATTGCCTAATTGGGATGGGATCAGAAATTTGTGATGACGTTGTTGTTGAAGATGGGGCAATCGTAGGTGCGCGGGCTTTTGTGGAGCCCGGCACCATAGTTAAGGAAGGCTATGTATGGGCTGGGCGGCCCGCATCAGAATTTAGACCAGTGAAATCCGAGGAGTTGGCATACTTCCAGCGTGGAACGGACGTGTATGTAGGTTATTCCAAAACATATCTAGAGGAACAGTCTGCTAATTCTTCCTAGTGCGATGACTCAAGAATCGTCGTAGCCAAACAGCCAAGAAGTATTCCCAGAGGATGTGTTCTTGACGGAGTGTCTAACTCCGTAAGGAATGAAGACTTCATCGCCTACGTTGAGTACAAAGTTTTTTCTTTCGGCCAGAAGGTTTAGCTGGCCGTTGATAACTGTTACCAGTTCGTTGGTGCGATGGACAAAATCATTCCACTCTTGGCCTGGCGGATCGACGTATAGGTAACAGGTAAAACCCCGATTGGCCCATATATCTGCCACTTTAGCTTGCACCACGGGTGGTTGAAACCATTTTTCTTTAAGATGTGGCCTCATAGGATCGATTTTCTCATCTTACCGATCAAGGAATAAATCATGCATTTCACCGCAGGGATCAAATTAGTTCAACCAACCCAACGCCCTTATCCCATAAGATTAGCATGACTTTTCGGTGTTGGCGATTTGTGTTCTATCGGTTAGAAAGAAGCCTAGCGCTGGCCAGTTTTTGACCCACTACTTGCTCAGGTATTGGAATGAACCTAAAAAACCACCCGGGTTATTCAGAGGTGCCAGAAGAGTGCTCAGTGTGGGCGCTCAGGGCTCCAAAGATTGGAGCTCGGTCTGAGGACTTTCCCCGAGAAAAAGAGACTGTCTGTAAGTTTTTGAAAGAGGGCGCAGAACTTCAGAAGTCTAAAGATAGGTTTAGCGCGCCAGATAAGAACGGAGATGCACGATTAAAATTTATTAATTCTGTATTGGCTGACATGCGCCACCAATTTCTTTTAACCCATCGTGCCACTATATATGCAGATTTGACTGAAAATTTTGAGAAATCAATCCGTGTGGAAGATTTAGTTCAAGAGGTTTCGGTTAAATATGATGGCTTAGTATCAAGTATGGATCAGATCAAGGAAGATGCGGGGAGGGCCCTAAAAGATAAGGTTGGTTATGAACGTTCTATCGGTATTTTTCTTTCCCACATTTTTGATGATTCGGATGCCGGCAATCACCTTATTCAAACCATGCTTCAGCCCTTACCTAGCTCACTGGAGTTATTGGAGAAGTTTCGCAAGGATGGCTCGCTTGATTTAGGAACTGCTCTGGTGAAGCGAAATGGTGCTTCCGTGGAAGTACGGATGTACAACCCTCAGTATTTGAACGCTGAGGACACGGAGACTCTTCATCCAATGGAGCAAGCAGTGGATGTAGCTCTTCTAGATTCTGAAAGTCAGGTTTGTGTGCTGCGTGGTACCAAATCTGCTCATCCCCGATACAAGGGTCGTGGTGTCTTTTGTAGTGGGATCAATTTGACCCATCTCTACAATGGAGCAATACCTTATCTCTGGTATATAACGCGGGACTTAGGGTTTGTTAATAAAATGGCGCACGGGATTTGGACCCCATCTTGTCATCCAAGGGACCCGATGCCGACTACAGAGAAGCCGTGGATAGCGGCTGTGGAGACCTTTGCTATAGGGGGCGGTTGCCAATATTTGTTGGTAATGGACCACACACTGGCAGAGGAGAGCGCGTATTTTACTCTGCCCGCGCGGAAAGAAGGCATTATTCCTGGCTTGGCAAATATGCGGTTGCCTCGTCTTGTTGGAGATCGACTCAGTCGGCAGGCAATTATGTTCGATAGGCGCATAGACGCTAGCAGCCCTGAGGGCAGATTAGTTGCAGACCAGATCATTCCTGATGGGGAAATGGACCAGGCTCTGTCCGCGACGGTTGAAAAGCTAACGAGCTCAGGTGTGGTAAGTGCTGCCGGCAATCGTAAGGCCCTCAGGGTCTGCCAAGAGACCCTCGACGATGTCAGACGATACATGGCAGTGTATTGTCGTGAACAGGTAAACTGCCACCTCAGCCCGGCACTCGTCCATAATTTGGAGGAGAACTGGCTAAAACCCAAGGCTGCGCGAAAGAGGTGAAGTAGAAATTTAGGTATTCCCTTCAGCGACGCCTATGAATGTAACGTTATTTTCCCTTAAAGGTGGGTTGTCGCTTGTCCAGAAACGCTTGTGCTGCCTCTTTGTGGTCTTCGGTCATCCCGCAACGAGTATGGTGCCAGGCTTCTAATTCAAAGACATCCTCGAGCTTCCCAGTCTCTGCGGCATTCAGATTCTTTTTCATGTAGCCTAAAGCTATCTGTGGACCATTCGCCATTTGGCTCGCCATCTTCATAGTTTCGTCTACTAAACTGTCATCAGCAACGACCCGGTTAACTATGCCTAAATCAGCAGCTTCCTGGGCTCTCAGGACGGGAGATGTAAAGTACAATTCCCTTGCTTTCGCTGTCCCAATTAGTCGAGTGAGAAAATAGCTGCCGCCAAAATCTCCCGAGTAGCCCACCTTTCCAAAGGCCGTGGTGAATTTAGCGCTTTCCCCTGCAATTCGAATGTCACATGAGAGTGCTATAGATAGGCCGGCGCCGGCGGCAGCTCCTGGAACCATGGCGATGGTGGGTTTTGGCATCTGGTGCAGCCAGCGCGAAATATCCATGCTTGCGCTTAATGCCTGCGCCTTAGCCTCAAGCGTTTCGGCTTTAAACTCCGTACCCTCTGCCATTGCCTTGACATCACCTCCGGCACAGAAGGCTCTTCCCGCTCCGGTAATTACTACGGCCCCAATATTTGGGTCCTTGGCTAGCCGAGGGAGGGCTTCTAATAGATTCTCTATCATTTCTCCCGACAAGGCGTTCAGGCTTTCGGGGCGATTCATTGTTAAAGTGGAAATCCCATCAGATAAACTTTCAAGAAGCACGCTAGCCATGACTTTGGTTCCTTTAATAGACGTTGTGTATTTCGCTATTAAAACAAGTTGTTTACAGAACAGCAAATAGAGAGTTAAAGCGATAATGGTGATGAAGTATTGACGTCACGCCAATCTGTGAAAAGATAAAATGAAAATAGTATGTCGACGGAGGTTTGATAATGGAATTTGGTTTTACCGTGCCGGTGCGTGGCCCGGGAGCGGATCCCGAAGGTATGGCCAACATAGCAGCTGCCGCCGAATCCTATGGGTACAGTTACATAGCGGTGAATGACCATGTTGTGGTGCCCAAAGACGTAGCATCTCTTTACCCATACACAGATGATGGGAGTTGGCCTGGTCGAATCGGAGATTTTTTAGAGCCTTTATCCCTTATTGGCTTTTTAACGGGAGTTACGAAGAAAATAAATTTGCTGACATCGGTTTTGGTTATTCCTTACCGGCCACCGATTCTTGCAGCGAAAATGATTGCATCGCTTGATGTGATGTCGGGTGGAAGATTAATTTTGGGTGTAGGGGCCGGGTGGATGCGCGAAGAATTTGAAGCCGTGGGTGCCCCAGATTTTAATGGACGGGGAAAGGTTACAGATGAATATATTGAGGCTTTTCGCATTTTGTGGACAGAGCAGGACCCTCGCTTTCATGGAGAGTATGTCGACTTTGAGAATATAATATTTGCCCCGCAGCCTATTCAAAAGAATGGGCCTAGAATTTGGGTTGGTGGCGAAAGTCGCGCTGCTCGTAGGCGGACAGCAAAATTGGGAGATGGTTGGTACCCGACTGGAAGCAACCCAAAAATACCACTGGATACGCTAGAGAGGTATGTTGAGGCTCAGAGTGATGTTATAGCATTGGCAATCGATCAGGGGCGCGATAAGGCATCAATTGACTTTGCCTACTGGGCAATGCGGCCGTGGACGGGTGTGGCTGAGAGCGTCGCTGGGGACAGGCGTTTGTTTACTGGGCAGGCGCAGGATCTTATCGACGATGTAAAAAAACTTGAGGATGTTGGGGTTAGCCATTTGTCGATTATGGTACTATCTGATCGTATCGAGGGTACTGTGGAAAACGTAAAACGGTTTGCTGACGAAGTGATGGGGCAGGTCTGATAATGAATTGGGAATAACTGTGGATAGGAACGTTGGTATGAACCAGATGGTCAAAGATAAAGTTGTGGTAGTCACTGGGGCCGGGAGAGGAATAGGAAAAGAAATGGCGCTCCTTATGGCGGAGCATGGAGCAAAAGTACTTGTCAATGACATAGGTGGAAGTGAGCGAGGAGACGGTTCAGACCGGGTTCCTGCAATGGAAGTTGTTGCTGAAATTAATGATGCGGGCGGTCAGGCAGCGGCTCATTTTGGGAGTGTTGCCAATTTTGCAGATGCCAAGGATATCGTTGGTACAGCAATCGCTAAATTTGGGCGGCTTGATGTAGTGGTGAACAATGCAGGGATCTTACGTGATGTGATCTTCCATAAAATGGAGGAGGAGGATTGGGATAGCGTTATCAATGTGCACCTAAAAGGAAGTTTTAATGTCAGCAGGGCGGCCGCGACGGTGTTTCGAGAGCAGAAGTCGGGGTGTTTTGTGCATATGACCTCTACATCAGGGCTGGTTGGAAATTTTGGCCAAGCAAATTATGCCGCCGCAAAGTTAGGGATTGTTGGTTTGGCTAAATCAATTGCATTGGATATGGCACGCTTTAATGTGCGTTCAAATTGTATTTCACCTTTTGCTTGGACTAGAATGATTGGGACTATACCGATTCAGGATGAAACACAGGCGGCGCGGATTGAAAAGCTGAAGCAGATGACCCCAGGGAAGATAGCGCCCATGGCGGTTTACCTAGCGAGTGATGCTGCAACGAATGTGACTGGACAAATTTTTGCAGTCAGAAACAACGAGATTTTTCTTATGAGCCAGAGCCGGCCGTTGCGTTCCGTTCAAAGGAGCGAGGGATGGGATCCAGAATCAATATCGGGGCATGCAATACCGGCTCTTTCTAAGCATTTTTTCCCGCTCGATAGGTCGCAGGATGTATTTGATTGGGATCCTGTCTGAGAAAACTAAACGATTGAATGGGCTAGGTATTGGAAAGGAGGAAAGGGTAGAGCAATGCGATTGGGACTGCAGTTGAGCCTAGCGGGGCCAGATTTTTCCATAGACTTGGATCTCATCCGTGAGGCGGAAGCCTTAGGGTTTGACTCAGTTTGGACTGGGGAGGCCTATGGTTCGGATTCGGTTACCCCAATAACTTGGGTTTTAGCAAACACTAGTCGCATCAAGGCGGGTACTGCCATCATGCAAATGCCGGGCCGAACTCCGGCTATGGCGGCTATGACAGCTATAACCCTTCAAGCTCTCTCTGGGAATCGGTTTATCATGGGGTTGGGTCCATCAGGTCCGCAGGTTGTTGAAGGTTGGCATGGTGTCCCGTACGGTAAACCGCTGACGCGTACGAAAGAATATATTTCTATCGTGCGTCAGATTATTGATCGTAAAGAGGCGGTGCAATTTAAAGGGGAGCATTATCAACTGCCATACTTTGGCGAGGACGCTACGGGCCTTGCTAAACCCTTAAAAAGTATCATTAAGGGCGATCCTTCCTTGAGGATTTATACAGCTGCAATTGGGCCTAGCGGCCTCAGAACAAGTGCTGAGGTGGCAGATGGGGTTTTCCCCTTTTTTAGTGATCCAGAAAACTTTAGTGTTTTTGAACAACCGCTCAATGAAGGTTTCGCTAGAACTGGAGAGCTAAAGAGCCTGGAGAATTTTGAGATTCTACCTTTAGTGCAAGTTACGATTGGGGATGATCTGGAGGCGTGTCGTTTGCCGACCAAAAGGTTCTTAGCTTTGTATGGCGGCGGCATGGGTGCCCGCGGAAAGAATTTTTATAACGACCATATTAAGCGACTGGGGTTTGAGGAGGCAGCTGTTAAGATTCAGGATTTGTACTTGGGTGGACGTAAGGGGGCGGCGATTGGTGCTGTGCCTGATGAATTAGTGGACAAAGTTGCCCTGGTTGGGAGCAAAGACCGGGTGCGAGATAGGTTGGGTGCGTGGCGTGATGCGGCCAGGAGAAAGCACGTTGGTACAATGGTCGTCCCCGCTTCTGATCGGGAAACACTGAGATTTTTGGCGGAAGAATTGCTATGAGAAGGTACAGTGTTATATGGCACTCTATGGGCAAGCCTCATATAACAACGAAAGGCAGGGATGGTGGATAAGTTAATATCTCCTATAGCCGCTTCTAAAGACGAGAAACTGATCTCTGAGGAGGAGCTGCGGTCAATTTCAGTGAAATTAACGACCGCGGAGCTGGTAAACTGGGCGGGTGCTTTGCGGGATGAAGCGCGGAGCAAAATTCAAACTTATTCGCCGAAAGTTTTTATCCCGCTCACGCACTTGTGCAGGGATGTTTGCCACTATTGCACCTTTTCTCGCCCACCAATAAAGGGCGAGGACCCATATATGACCCCGGAGGAAGTTCTGGGGATTGCCCGTGCGGGAGCGGCTGCCGGCTGCCGGGAGGCGCTATTTACCCTCGGGGATAAGCCTGAGTTGCGGTATCGCGTAGCTCAAGAAAAACTTGGGGAGTTGGGGTATAAAAGCACCATTTCGTATCTTGTTGAAATGTGCCGACTGGTCCGCAAAGAAACCGGTTTATTGCCGCATGCTAACCCAGGAGTTCTTAACTCGGAGG
>MDTE01108376.1_pt1 | contig 14403 bp, 6 predicted proteins | sample 811231 | NCBI WGS metagenome assembly MDTE01 (sample SAMN05326651, study PRJNA326480) | marine metagenome | isolation source: seawater | place: Indian Ocean: Red Sea | collected 2010 | reverse complement strand
TTTACACTTCCTTTGGCGATTACCTAATTACCGGATACGATCTCTACAACTGGAACGAAATTCGCTCCCCGGGCCTGGAATACGGCAGCAGTATCAGCAAAGAATGGAACCAGTGGGGCACGGTATTCGATTTTCTCGTGGTGGGCCGGGACAGCTACAATAGCTGGGGGTACAGCGCCATTGTCGGCGATGGGCTGATCGCCCGCTTTACCCCGCTGACCCTGTCGAAGGTGGACTTCAATGGCGTCCGTCTCGACGTGGCCACGCCCTACCTGAAGTTCACAGGTCTGGCCTCGCGCATCGAAAGGCCCCGATTCTACACCGAATCGCAGTCCCCGTGGGTTATCGATGGGGTCCACTTCGCCGACGATTCGACTCTGCTCCTTGGATCCCGTCTGCAGGCCGATCTGGGGGCGCTGCAAATTGGCCTGAACGGGGTCAATATGCACGTGTATCAGAGCACGCGGCCGGGTAACAGCCTGAAGGGCGTGCTGCGCCCCAAACTGCCGAGCATGGATTGGGTAGTAGTGCGTTTTAGCGATGACTCGCCGGAAGACGGCCGCGGTGGTGCGGTGGTGCAGGGGGCCCGGGTAGTAGTCAATGGCGAGGTGCGACACGATATTGAGCCCATCGTCATCCGGCACCGCCAGGGTGTCGGCACCCAGGTTGGGAGCATTTCCCGTCTCACCAATGAATTTCGGCCAACCATATACACCCGATTCACAGGCTATTATCAGACTGCCAGCCTCTACTACCGCGGCAAGGACGAGATTCCGCTCTATGCGGACTATCTCTATCGCGCGGACCACGAAGCTGGTATCGACGTGAGCAAGGAGACCAACCTGGAAGGTTTGCTGGCCACCTTCGCGGTGGAATCGCCGCACGCATCACTGCAGGTCGAGGGCAACGAGGAATTGGTTTTCATGTTCGATATTTCGCAGGAGCCCTACGTCGAGTCGGCTTCGGTAGAGGCGGTCCTGGCCAACGATTACCGGGTGGATGTCGCCACCCTGAGTCACGGCAATCCGGGCGGCAGGGGGTATGCGCCCCAGTTCACCAGTACTTTCTACCGGCCGGTCTTGCACGCCGAGGGCAATGTGCAGGATATGTCGAACCTCGCAAAAAGAAGCTTCGAAGTGGGTGAGAATACCGCCCTCTTCACTTACAGCGCCGATGCGCAATTGCAATTGGCAGGTCTGGAGATCAACGCCGAGTACGCGCGCTCGGCGCTCTACTCCCGCTTTCCAGCACGGCTGGACGGCACCAAGCTCTACGACCAGGGCGGGCGCTTTTCCGACAATGGATCGGCTTATTTCGTCAATGCCGTGCGCTGGTTCGAGCGCGGGCGGGTAGGGGCGGAATACTTCGCCATCAATCCGGACTTCCAGACCGAGATGCGCACTTTCCTGCAGTTTGAAATTGGCCTGACTGAGACCACCATGGGCGGTTTAATCAACAATACCATCTACTGGGAGCTGGTACAGGACAACGAAGACGGGGATCGCTATCCCGATAAACGCGTCGGCAATATCCAGGGGCAGCCCAACGATCGCCGGGACCATGATGTGGACGGGGTTTTCCCGGGCCAGGACGAGGACAACGACGGCATTCCGGATACCAACCGCAACTTCAATGATCTGCCCGACTATCTCGAACCTTTCCTCATGTACTACATCGAGTCAAACGACTATATCTACGGACTGGACCGCAATAACAACGGCGTTGTCGACGTGCGCGAGGACGATATGGATGTGGATTATCCCTACGACTTCGACCAGCGTGGGTTTCACCTCTTTGGCCAGTGGGACCTGGCGCGCTACTGGTCGCTGGGTGCCGGACGCTACGACGTGGAGCAGATTGGCGGCGGTGGGCGCAACCGTTCGTCCTATGCTCTACTGAACTATCAGCGCCAGGGGTTGAGCAGGTTGCAGCGGGTATTTTTCGAAAACAATTTTCGCCGGGTCGAAGACGATATTCCGGACGAGTTCATGAAGCTCGAGGAATTGCCCAAGCGGGTGGGGACGGATTATCGCGGCTTGATTGCGGGCAATAAACCCTCTTTTTTCAGCCGGCTTGCCGCAGATCAGCTGCGCTATAAGGACAGCTATGTCAATGAGACCTATGTGGAGGGCTCGTTCAATCCCTGGTCCCGCCTCAATGTAGTCCAGAAGTTTCGCCTACAGTACAACTGGCAGCAGGAGGGCGTACTGAGCGGCGGCTTGACCCAGCGGGAACGGCGCCTGGACTTCATGACCTGGGTGAGTCGGGTTGACTATACCTGGCAGTGGGGCCGCCTCCAGTGCCAGCCGCAATTGAAATTTCTGTTTTTGCGGCTGGTAGATCAGGATGCCGACCGCTTGGCCGGTGGCAGCTACGCCCCTCGCACGCTGGCCTCGGAGTTCAGTGCGGTGCCGATCTTGCGGCTGAGTTTGCCGCTGATGTCGCGCACGGCGCTGCAACTGGGTTTTCAGGGACTGGGCCCCTTTCCCTACCGGGTGAATGACCGGGTCGAAGAGCGCAATAGCTTCGAGCGGCATACCACTTTTTTCAATGTGACCAATCAGTCGCGCTACTTTGGCTACGATCTGCGTACTATCGTGGGTTTTCAGCGGGATGTGAAGGAGTTCGACGATGTGTCGCGGCAGGGGGATGGCTTCGATGCATTGAGTTTTTTCGCGCGGGTGCTGGTGGGCTTCACTGAATATGGGCGGCCGCTCTAAGAAAAACCACAAATGGGGTAAAATGCCGATTTTTGAATATATCTGCCGGGACTGCGAAGAGGAGTTTGAGGTGCTGATCCGGGGAGGGGCCCAGGTGGCCTGTTCCCACTGTGAGAGCGAGAGCGTGGAGAAGAAGTTTTCGGCTTTTGCATTAAGCGGCAACAGTCGGAGTTTGGCTGCTGGCGAACCGGTGGGAGCCTGTTCCACCTGTGGGGATCCGCGCGGGGCCGGGGCTTGTTCGTTGACTTGAATTTGCAGATTTGATGTTTCGCCCAGACGGCGGGGAGGTCGCGTGGGCATTGCCCGCTGGCGCTTTGTGAGGTCGGGATTCCGTGAGTTGTCGCAAATCGCCTCGGAGCAGCCCTGTCCGGCCCCTGCCCTCTTGCTGCCTTCGCTCATAGCTCTCCCGCAAAACGCCGGTCGCTCCAATTTCCACCTTTTAGCACTACGACGCTATTTTTTTGCGGGAATAGTGTGGCTCAGATGCCGAAAAGTGACTGGAAAACCCTAACTCATACACGTTTGCTGAGATTTTTTTAGCGTTGTCGTGTTAGAAGCCGTCGCAAAACTCCAATTTGGGCTTGGCGCGGCTGCAGTGCGAATTTTTTTAGACGGCTTCTACGGATTTTGCGAACTAAAATTGAGTGCCGGAACAATTTTGATACGAATTTTCGTCGTTCTTTTAATGGGGCTTACGGCCGCCCGGGCACAGGTTGCGGCCGGGGCCGGAGCGGAGCAGGCTTCCGGGCACCAGCGGATGCGGGCGGCGCTGCGGCAGATCGCGGAAAATCCTCCGGGTGAGCACTTTGTCTTTCCCCGCGAAAAAGCGGAACGCCTGGGCCGAATGTTGCACCAGGTGCAGGCCGGCGAACTCGAGCTGAATCCATTTAAATGGTGGCGGTTGCTCTTTGAACTGGGACAGGCCGAGGTCCGGTTGGGCGAGGTGCGGGCCGGGATCGAGCACTTGCTGGAGGCCTACGAGGTCCTGGGCATTTTTGAGCAGGGGTACCAAGGTCTGCCGGCGACGGAAAGGGCGCGGATGGATCCGCGCGTCAAGCAGTGGGTGGATTACTATGCGGTCGAAACCCATTTTTATCTGGGGGTGGCCTACCTGAGGCTCGGGGAAGATCAGAATTGCTGTCTGAATAACAATGCCGATGCCTGTATTCTGCCCATTCGTCGCGGTGGAGTGCACCGCAAGCCCGAGGGGTCGAGACTGGCGATCCACTACTTTCTCAAGGTCCTCGACCACGAGTACTGGAAAAGAGGGGCGATTTCGCTTCTGGAAGAGCAGGGGACGGCCGGGGGCATGAGTTCTGGAAGTCCGAGCCCAGCAGGGGCGGCGGATATTGCGCAGGCGGTGGATTACCAGCAAGCTTCGCGCTGGTTGCTCAACCTGGCGGCCATGACCCTGGGCGGCTATCCACACGAGGTGCCCAAATCCCATCTCATTGCGCCGGAGGTCTTCCAGTCGAAGATCGACTTTCCGCGCTTCGAGAATGTCGCCCCCAAGCTGGGACTGGATACCTTTAATCTGTGCGGTGGTGCCATCGTCGACGATTTTGACAACGACGGCTACCTCGACATCGTCACCAGCACCTGGGACCTGAAGGGGCAGATGCGGTTTTTCCGCAACCAGGGGGACGGCTCGTTTGCCGATCGCACGGAGGCGGCCGGCCTGCTGGGGTTCTACGGCGGCCTGAATATGGTGCAGGCCGACTACGACAATGATGGCTTTACCGATATCTTTGTGGTGCGTGGGGCCTGGCTCGACCAATGGGGCAGACACCCCAATTCACTGCTGCACAACAACGGGGACGGCACCTTCACCGATCGGACCTTTGAGGCGGGGTTGGCTCAGGTCCACTATCCAACCAAGACCGCTTCCTGGGGCGATTTTGACAACGACGGCAATGTAGATCTGTTTATCGCCAACGAGACCGGGCGCGAAACCACCTTCCCCAGCCAGCTGTTTCGCAACAACGGGGACGGCACCTTCACCGATGTTGCGGCCCGGGCTGGGGTGCAGAGCGACTGTTTCGGGATGGGCACGATCTGGGGCGATTACGACGGCGATCGCTACCCGGACCTGTACGTCTCCTGCGGGCCCAATCGCTTGTTCCACAATAACGGGGACGGCACATTTACCAATCTTGCAAAGGCGCTGGGCGTCACCGGTCCAAAGCGACCTTTTGCGGTTTGGTTCTGGGATTTCGACAACGACGGCGCCCTGGATCTCTACGCCGGCGCCACCTCCGGTCCGGTAGGCATTCTGGCACTGAATCCCCTGGGCGTGGACGTGCCCGCGCGGGTGCCAGTTCGGCGCGAATTGCAGGCGGCAGTGGAGGTCGATGTGATGCACCTTTACCGCAACGACGGCCAGGGCGGTTTTCAAGAAGTCGCCAAAGAATACAATCTGACCTATCCGGCCGAGCCGATGGGGGCGAATTTCGGCGACCTGGACAACGATGGGTACCTGGATTTTTACCTGGCCACAGGGGATGTGTTCTACGCCGAGTTGCGCCCGAATGTTATGTTTTTGAATCGCGGCGAGGCGGGTTTTTTCAATGTGACCATGGCTGGCGGGGTCGGGGATCTGCAAAAGGGGCACGGGGTTTCCTTCGCCGATATCGACAACGACGGGGACCAGGATGTGTACGTGCAGATGGGCGGGGCCTTTCCGGGCGACAAATTCAGCGACGCACTATTCGAAAACCCCGGTTTTGGCAACCACTGGATCGCAGTCGAGCTGGAGGGACGGGAGTCGAACCGCGCGGCGATCGGGGCCCGGATCCACGCCCGCATCATCGAACAGGGCGAGGAGCGTTCGGTCTTCCGCCACGTCAACAGCGGTGGCAGCTTCGGCTGCAACCCCCTGCGCCAAACCCTCGGTTTAGGCCGGGCCGATCGCCTTTTGAGGCTCGAAATTTTCTGGCCGACCACGGGGCGGACCCAGGTCTTTGCAGATGTGTCCATGGACCAGATTATTTATATTGTCGAAGGCGAAGCGCGCTACACCCGGTTGCAGCTAAATAAATTCAAACTGGGCGGCCCACAAAACCCCCCGGCGGGGGAGCATGGCCCAAAGGAGTCCTCATGATTTCACCCATACGCAATAAACGTCCCCCTTACGAACTGCCCTCGAATATCATCTATTTCCACGACTGGCGCTATGTGCACCACGGATCCCATTCGACCGGCTGGCGCAACAAGGAGGGGGAGTGGTTACGGATCTGGACGCAGGAAGAGGTGCCGCCCCTGCGCTACGATCCCGGCTATATGCCCAGGGGCATCCGGCTGCGCACCCGGCCGGCGCAAAAAAGCGAGCCCTTCCTCCTGCCCGCCGCCGATGAAGGGTTTATCTGGTCCGGCGCCCTCTTGCACGACGAGGGGTGCTATCGGCTCTGGTACGAATCCTTTGCAGGCGAGCACATAGGCCGCGAGGATTACCCCATAGGGGCAGCCGACTATATCCGCTATGCAGAGTCCGACGATGGCGAAAACTGGCGTTTCCCAGCGCAGGGACTCGTCGAGCGCAAAGGTTCTAAAGACAACAATATCGTCTTCGGCCTGCCCCAGGTCGCGGAAACGGGATTGCACGGGGCCACGGTATTCAAGGATCCTTCAGCTCCTGCGGCGGAACGCTACAAGATGATCTACGTGGGCAACCTGAGCCCGGCCATGAAGGAGCGCTACCAGCGGGATCGGCCCGATGAGGTGGGGGCTTTAAACCTGGAACAGGAGCGCTGGGACGGTCTTTTCGGAGCCGTCTCAGCGGATGGATTCAGCTGGACCCCGCTGCCCGACCCGTGCGTGGCCCAGATCAGCGATACCCACAATGTCTGTGAATACGATCCGGTGCTGGGTCAGTATGTGGCCTACTGCCGCAGCCACTATTTCAACCGCCGCACCATCGGCCGTACCGCCTCCGAAGATTTCCGCCGCATGCCGCTTTCCGAGGAGGTGTTCTGGCCCGATGCCGCGGGCGAGCCCTACGATCTGTGGTATGCCAACGCCAAGAGCAAAATGCCGGGCACAACCGACTACCACGTCATGTTCCCGCTGCGCTGGCGCCTGCTGGACGATTCCTTCAGTTTTGCGCTGGCTGCCAGTCCGGACAATGTGGTGTGGAACTTCGTGCCGGGCGGACCAGTGTGCGAGCCCGGTGAAACGGGCACCTGGGTCGGGGGGGCGGCCGCCCCCGGGGTGGGGTTGGTGGATCTGCCCGGTGGGCGCACGGGCATGACTATGGTCGGTTCGCCCGAACCGCACAAACATTTGCGCCAGCCGCCGCACGGGCACATTGCCTGGGCGACCTGGCCCCGGGGCCGGCTGGTGGCCCTGGAAGCGCCGGAGGAGGGCAGTTTCAGGACCTTTACCCTCAAGATCCCGCAGCGCCGCGTTCATCTCAATTTCAGGACGCCCCCGGGCGGTTATGTTCAGGTACAGGTTATGGACCAGAAGTACAACCCCCTGCAAGGCCGCACCTTCGAGGACTGCGACTGGCTGGTGGGCGACCATCTGGACCGGGAGGTGAGTTGGAAGGGCGAGACCGATCTGGGACACGAGGGAGAGGGGCCAATTTCACTGGGTTTTCGCCTCCAGTGCGCCGAACTTTTTAGCGTGGAGTTTAAAAGCCCCTAGCGTGATTTAAAAAACCGGTTTTACAGAGGGAAAAAAATTGAAAAGATTCTTGACATGTGGTGCAATTCCCTTAATATACTTTAGGCTTCTCTATAAGCATCGCTATGCTTTTTTTTTGTTAGGAAAAAACTTTTTCTCTCGTTTTTTCTAGTGCCAAATCCCGAAATACCCTGCCATTCGAGTTTCACCCGGAAATTCGAATCTGGTATTTCATTTTTAACCAACGCAAAGGAGGATTAACCTATGCGTAGTTTGCGTTTTCTGGCAATTGCCGGGGCTATAACTGGACTCCTCGTCGGTGCAGCTTCGGCTCAGGATCCCACCTATCCCTCTGGACCGGACTACGGAGACGCTTTTGTCATGCCGGATGTCTCTGGTGAGTTCAATCCAATGGCTCTTTCTACTTCGGACGTGGGCTATGACGGCAGCGGCAGTGTGGAAATTCCCTATACTGTCAACCAGCGTGCCACGGTCTGGGCAGTGATTTACCGCGTCGGCAGCGATGAGATTGGCCCGCGCGGTCCGGCCGGTGCCTGGTTGCGTATGGAGGCACAGGATCTCTACATCGCCACCGCGGGTGGCCAGGCGGTCGAGTCCGGCTCCGGCACCATTACCTGGGATGGCAATGACTGGGAGGGCAATCCGGCTGGCGCTGGCTCCTACCAGTTCGACGTGGTCGCGGTCAATAATCTGGACCTACCGGTTCTGGCCGGTCCGGGTGCCGGACCTACGGGCTTCACCTTTCCCAATATCGATACCTCGCAGAATCCCCCCGAAATTTGGGTGCAGGAATACGAGCGCGAGAGTGCGGCTAGAGGCCTTACCGCCGGTTCTATGGTCCGCGGCACTCTGGGCACCGACTACCTGGCCAACCCCTTGGCCTGGGAACGCTGGAGCTACAATAATATCTATGGCTTCGACGGGGCCCGCACATTCGGTGGCCTGCGCCAGGACGATGTCGACAAGGAGATCTTCTATGCCACCCATCGCCGCGAAGAAAACGGCGGAGTCTACAAAATCAAGATCAATCGCGCAGCTCAGTCCTGGGACCGGGTCACCGATTTCGGCGACAATGGCTTTTCGATCAATGCCAACGGCGACCGCATCGTCGAGCACCAGCCCTATGGCAGCGAGATCTTCAACGCGCTGTGGGCCAAGCAGGAAGTGCTCTTCTCCGCAGCTGAAGTACGCGACAAGACCACTGGCGAGATCACCAAGGCCTTTGATGTAACTGATTTCTTCCTCAAGGCCCGTGAAGATTCGCTGGGCAACGAGTACTTCACCGGCGAAGGGCCGGGTCAGATTTCGGTAACGGACGACGGCATCTTCCTTTCCTCCTGGGGCCACGTGAACATTCTGCGCCTGAACCGCGACGGCGATGTGATGTGGGTCAACCGCAACGGCGATCTGTGCGGCGACAAAATTTCCAATGAAGAAGCTGCTGCCATTGGTGCTCTGGGTGGTTCCGACATCCACAACCTGGGAGTCAGCGGGGACCAGACTTCAAATATCGTCATCGTCAACGCCAGCAGCCGTGCTGCCAATATGTCGGTGCTGGGCCGCGATGGTTCTTGCGCCTTCGAGATCGAGTTCCCGGCCAGCTGGGGTAAAATGCGGCCTGGCGGCACGCGTTACAACCTGCTCCAAGAGGGCAGTCCCTACGACGGGCTCTACACCCGCAATGCCATGCGCTTGGAAACCATGGGCTATGGGTATACCGATGATGAAGCTGAGCTTCCATACGGTCCAAATACTCTGCTCTACACCCCCCTGGCCTTGGCTTCGGGAAATCTGGGTGATGGCGCGACTGCGGTCGAAGAAATCGCCGCTGCGGCGCTTCCGAGCAGCTACGAGCTGGGCGATGCCTACCCGAATCCATTCAACCCGGAAACCACCATCGAGTTCACTGTGCCGACCGTCGAAGAGCACGTGAAGGTGGAGGTCTTCAATTCAATGGGTCAGCTGGTGGCTTCGCTGGTGGACGAAACCCTGACTGCGGGCACCTACAAGACCACCTGGGATGCGCGCGACCTGAACGGCAACCCGGTTTCGAGCGGGGTCTACTTCTATCACATGCAGGCCGGAGATTTCTCCGACAAGCGTGCGATGACCTTGCTGAAGTAAGCTGCGGTTAAATCGAAGTTGAATGAAATGCAGGGGTGGCTATGAGCTGCCCCTGCATTTTTATGGCTAAAAAGGTATGCGAAGCTACAAAAGTCCATATGGGTATGTAGGTCGATTGGCGATCCGAAAAGAGATATTGCCGGAGGCCGTTCTTCAGTTTGAGGTGCTTGAGCGGCCTTTTTTCTGGCAGTTGCTTTTTCTCTTGCTCATTTTACCCGTTTTGTGCAATGCTCAGGTTCAGCCCCATTTTACCGATGCGACGCGGGAGGCCGGTTTGGGCTGGCGCAACTGGTACGGCAATAACAACGCCAACACCATCCTGGAGACGACGGGTTCGGGGGCGGCTTTTTTCGACTACGACGACGATGGTTACCTGGATCTTTATGTGGTCAACGGCGCGCTGGGGTTTGAGGGCCCGCGCCTGCGCAATTTGCCCCGCGATGTGGCCCCGCCGGCCAGTGGTAAAGAGCCCCGCAATGCCCTGTTTCACAACCGGGGGGACGCGACTTTCACGGATGCGACCGCAAGTTCTGGCACCGGACACACCGGCTGGGGCGCCGGCTGCGTCGTGGGGGATTACGACAACGATGGCGACCGAGACCTCTATCTTACCTACTACGGGCCCAATGTGCTCTACCGCAACGAGGGAGGCGGGAAATTTGTGAATCTGAGCGCTGAAGCCGGGGTGGATGACCGCCGCTACGGCACGGCCTGTGCTTTTGGCGACTACGACAACGACGGGGATCTGGATCTGTTTGTGGGCAACTACGTGGCCTTCGATCCACAGACCACCCTTCTGCCCGGGGAGCGCCGTGGCAATGATTTTGGCGGTCAGCGCGGCGTAGCCAGCGTGGCCTCCCCCGAGATCTTTGAGGCCCAGCCGGATGTGCTTTACCGCAACGAGGGAGATGGGTCTTTTGTAGATGTGAGTGGGGTGGTTGGGCTCAATGCGAGGCCGGGCAAAGCCCTGGGCGCCCTGTTCTGGGATTGGAACAACGACGGGGATCTGGACCTGTATGTGGCCAACGACGCCACCCCGAATCTGCTCTACACCAACCGGGGAAATGCGACCTTTGTCGAAGAGGGATTGCGTCTGGGGGTGGCCTACGATGCCGAAGGGCGGTTGGAGGGCAGCATGGGGGTGGCCGCCGGGGACTGGGATAACGACGGCGACGAGGACCTGGTGGTGAGCAATTACGAAGGGCAAACCGCCACCCTGCACCGCAACGACAGCCCTTCTTTTAGCAATATATCTTTTGTCTCGGGAGTGGGCAGCTCCACTCTGATGCCGCTGCAGTGGGGGACGGTGTTATTCGATTACGACCGCGATGGCGACGAGGATCTCTTTATTGCCAACGGGCACGTCACTGCAGCCCTGGAGGACTACTTTCCGCAGTCCAGCTATGGGCAAAAAAATCAGCTCTTCCGCAACGACGGCGGGGTCTTCAAAGATATCACGGCGCAGGCGGGGCCCGGTTTGCAGCTGGTCCGATCGAGTCGGGGTAGCGCCGCGGGGGACTACGACAACGACGGCGACGAGGATCTTTTCGTGGTGGACAAGAACGACCTGCCGGCGCTGCTGCGCAACGATACGCGGAGTATTCACAACTGGTTGATGGTGCGCACCCGGGGGAGCGAGAGCAACCGGGATGGGATCGGGGCGCGAATCAGGATCCGAACCGGGACGCAAGAGCAAACCAGAAAGGTGCGCGCTGGCTCGAGTTATTTGTCGCACAATAGTCTGTGGGTTGCCTTCGGTCTGGGGGAGAGTGCGGTGGTGGATACCCTGGAGATTGGCTGGCCTGGGGGACGGGTGGATCAGTTTGCCGATGTTCAAGGGAACCGTTTTGTGGTGGTGGAGGAGGGGGGGGCGATAAGACCCGGACCGCGATAGGTTGGCAGCGGGAATTCAGGTCCGGGTAAGGGTGCACCCGGGCGGATTCATTGGGTCCAACGGATCGTCTGTGGGAAAACTGCCAAGATCCCCTCAGATTACATCAGAGTTCCTCCCCCATTGCCTGGATGATCTGGGTTGCGATTCCCCTGAGGTGCTCGTCGTCGCCGGAGTGGACGATGGCGCGGTAGTGACGCAGGGCCCCGGCCTCGTCGCCCCGTTCCTTGAGGATGGTAGCCAGGCCGAAGTGCGGACCGGCATAGTCGGGTTTGAATTGGAGGGCCTGCTGGTAGACCTGCATGGCGCCGGAGATATCGCCCCTGGCGTAGAGTGCGGCGCCCAGATGGTTGTAGGCGCGGATAAATCCGGGGCGCAGACGCACCGATTGGCGGAGGAATTGCACCGCTCCTTCGATATCGCCCTGCTTTTTGAGGGCCAAGCCCAGATTGAAGTGTGCCCGGGCGTGTTGGGGATCGGCTTTGAGGGCGCTTTGATAGGCGTCCATGGCACCAATGACATCACTGCGGGTATAGAGGATATAGCCCAGGTTGTTGTGGGCATCGGCATGGCCGGGGGCCAGGCGGATGATCTGGCGGTACTGGGCAATTGCGGCCTCCGCATCCCCCTGCTGGTTCAGCAGGAGGGCCAGGCTGGAACGCGCGGCGACAAAGGTTGAATCCAGCTGGATGGCGGTGCGAAAGGCCTGCATAGATCCCTGAAAGTCGCCTTTTTTTTTGCGGCCCAGGCCCAGGTTGAAATGGGCCTGCACATGCTTGGGAGCGAGGCGGGTGGCTTTTTCGAGGGCAATGATTGCCCCTGCGATATCGCCCCGGGCGTAGAGTGCCGCTCCCAGGTCACTGTAGGCCTGGACAAATTTGGGGTCGATCTGGAGGGCGCGGCGAAAGGCCCGGATGGCGCCCTGGACATCGCCTTTTGCATAGAGCACGGTACCGATATGGTCGTAGACTGGGGCCTGCTCAGGGTCGAGGCGCAGGGCCGCGCCGAAGATTTCCAGGGCGCCTTCCAGGTCTCCCTGACGGTAGCGGGCGGTACCCAGCCCCAGGTGGGCAGAGATATTCCGGGGATCGATCTGGAGGGCGCGATGATACTGTGCAATGGCGCCTTTGAGATCGCCCTTTTCGAGCAGGGTCCGACCGCTGTTGGCGGCGATTTCAGCGGCTCCCGCGGCATCGCGGGCCTGTCCGTGGGCGTGGATTGCAAAACCAAGGAGGAGCAGAACTCCAAAGAGAAGACCCAGCCGCGGCGCGTCTGCACCAATTGCTGGAATGGCGTCGTGAACTGGATTTGACATAGCTGATAGTTAACCGCAGAGAGCAGAAATTGTCAACCTCCGGACCTGGGATCTTTTTCACAGCCGGGCAGACCGTTTGATTATTTGTCCGGCTGGAGCGCGAGCTGCAACATATCAGGGGGCATATTCAGCATCCAGCTCAGGGTGTCACGGCCGCTGCCAGCGGGCGAAAAAAGGCCTGGAGTTTGTTCGCTTCTCCACTACATTCTTCGGGTGTTTTTGGCGCCGATGAGCAGGGCAGATCCTTGACAAAATATATCCTGGACTACTACCTTTCGAACTTGAGTTGTGGCAACTTTCAGCAGGAAGTTTTTGATGAACGAAACACCCTTGGTACCCCAGCCCTTGCTGGACTGGTTCGGCATCTGGCCGGGGCAGGCTGGCCGCGACGAGAAGGGCCACGCCTGGCTCCAGGATCCGCCGCGCGGTATCCGTCTCCGGGTGCAGCCGGCGCGCAAGTCCGAGGTCTTCATGCGGCCCCAGCCCCCTTGGGATAAAAATCGCCTGAGTCATATGATGATGCTCAGCGAAGAGGGGCGTCTGCGCATGTGGTACGAAGAGACCACCTCCAATGAGCATTCCGGACACCTCATTCAGTACGCGGAAAGTAGCGATGGCTTCGACTGGGACTTCCCCGAACTGGGGCTCTACCAGCACCAGGGTTCCACTGCCAACAACATCATCTGCGATGCCGAATATTTCAATATCCACTCCCTCTTCCGCGATCCCACCGCCGCCCCGCAAGAGCGCTACAAAGCCATTGAGGCACGCGGACAGCTATACCGCCGTGGCCAGTCCGTGCCCAACGACCGCCAGACCAAGATGGAGATCCGCGAGGTGCGCAAGGCGATGCAGTTGAATGGCTACGCTCCCGAGGAGATCGACGCCGAGGCCAGCATAAGACACCAGCTGCGCGGGGCAGTGTCGGCAGACGGCCTGCGCTGGAAGGTTCTGGAAAAGCCCCTTTACGACGCCGGCCACACCCAGCTCGACACTCAGAATATCGCCGCTTACGACGAAGATACAGGAGAGTACATGGCCTTCCTGCGCGGCAATCTAGAACGGCGGCGCTCGGTGCGTCGCACCGGCGGCACCCAGTTCGGCAACTGGCATCCCACGCGTCTCGTTCTCACGGTCGGCGCCCACGACGCTCCGGATGAGGATATCTATACTTCCTGCTATTGCCGCTGTCCGGGCAGTCGGCGGCATCTCATGTTCCCGACAATCTACCACCGGCTCTCCTCCACCCTGGATATCCAGCTGGCCAGTAGCCGGGATGGGTGGTTGTGGCACCGGACCCGGCCCGAACCCATCATCACTCTCGATGCGGACGACGCCGAATACGGCGCTATCTACGCCAGCCCCAACCTGGTGCCCCTGGGCGATGAGTGGGGTCTGCCCCTGCTGTGCTACTACCAGCGCCACGACGGCGGCGGTGCTTTCCTGTCCTCCGCGGAAAGGCCGCTTAGCGAGTACCGCTGGGCCCTGTGGAAACCGGACCGGTTGGTGGCTCTGGAGGCGCCCGTCGAAGGGCAGTTCAGCATGGTAGAGCGCCTTTGTCAGGGGGTGGTGCTACGCCTCAACTTTAAGACCGAGCAGGGGGGCTGGATCAAGGTGGGATTGGCGCACCGTCCCACCACCCCGGCCTCGCCCCTCGAAGAGCTGGAGGGTTTCGGCCTGGAAGACTGCGAAGTGCTGGACGGCGACCA
>MDTE01030988.1_pt1 | contig 14404 bp, 13 predicted proteins | sample 811231 | NCBI WGS metagenome assembly MDTE01 (sample SAMN05326651, study PRJNA326480) | marine metagenome | isolation source: seawater | place: Indian Ocean: Red Sea | collected 2010 | reverse complement strand
GAGTGGTTGAGGCCGAGCTCAGCGGCGTCGAGCGGATGCATCTCCAGGTCGGGGCCGCCCTGCGATCGGACATGCCGACGCATATTGGCAAAGCTCGAGTTCAAGAAATGATGCGCCTTGGGGGTCAGCAGCTGAAAGCGCGTAGAGCACTGCTGCTCTACCAGCGGGCTCGAGAGTCGCAACGAGCCGCGCTGTGGCGAGGGTTGCTGCAGGGGAATGTTGACATAGCCTGACGCCAGCAGCTGCGCGATGTCGATCTCTGCCGGTAAAGCGGACAGCGCAATGTCTTCATCACTGTGTGCAAGCTCCGCCACCTCGGGACAAAGCCGGGCCGCGAGTCCGCGCATGATTGCGCCATGTGATCGACTTTCGCCGCGCGGCGTGATGGCACGATGATTGACCGTGGCATAGGTGTGACCCCAAGCGCCCAGCAGATCAAAATGCTCGAGCTGAGTTGTAGAGGGCAACACCACGTCGGCGTAGCGGGCGGTGTCGGTCATGAAGTGCTCGACGACCACGGTGAACAAATCTTCGCGGCAAAGCCCGGTGGTCACCGTCTTGGCATCGGGTAGCACCACCGCCGGGTTCATGTTCCAGCACATCAGCGCTTTGATGGGTGGATCCAGGGACTCGCTGGTTAGCAGTGGTCCCAGCTGCGTCATGTCCAGACTGCGCCGTGTACCGTCACCGAGCTGATCGGCGGCCGGTCGTGATTCGTCCAGGTCGGGGAATGAGCCAATATAGAGGCCACCGCCCGTATGCGCCGCGTGCCCGCCGACCAAAGCCAGTGCAGACAGTGTTCTCACCAGGGCATCGCCGTGCACTGATTGCTGTGGACCGATGCCGCAGCGCACGGTTGCCGGCCTGGCGCGCCCGATGTCATCACTGAGTTGTTGCAACACAGAAGGCGTGACCCCGCATTCGTCGGCGACCCGTCGCGGGGTGCAGGATTCGACCTGATGCATGAATTCGTCGAAGTCGTTTGCCTGATGCCGTATGGCTTCGATATCGATCAGCTGGTCGCGCAGCTGTTGTCGAATGATGCCGCTGGCGAGCACGGCGTCTGAGCCCGGCATGAGCGTGATATGTTGGTCAGATTGGCGGGTGGTTCGCGTTACTCTGGGATCAATGCTGATCACCCGAGCGCCGTTGCGTCGGGCCAGCTTGACGAAGTGCCAATGGTGATGACAGGTCGACAGCAGGTTCGCGCCCCACAACACGATGAGCTCACTGTTGGTGACTTGCGGCCAGTCAAATCCAATGGGGTGGTCTTCCGACATGAGTGCAAAGCCCGGCGCACCACACATGTCGCCATGAATCTGGCTGGCGCCTAAGGCATTGTGCAGCCGCATCAATGCGAGACGCTGCACCATACCCATCGAGCCCAGATAGTGAATCGGCATGATGGCTTGTGCGCCGTACTCGGCGACGATTGCCTGGTAGCGCTCGGCAATGGTGTCGAGTGCTTGGTCCCAAGAAACCGGTGAGAATAGGCTGCTGCCCTTTTTGCCCATGCGCACGAGCGGCTGTAGCAGGCGATCCTCAGCGTAGGTCCGGTTAGGGTAGTCTCGCACTTTGGCGCACAGCCCGCCGCGGGTGAACGGATGCTCTGGTGCGCCACTAACTTTCACCGCGACACCGTCACGCACAGTGGCAATCCACGCGCAGGTGTCCTGGCAGTCGAGGGGACAACAACCTCTTACCTGTACCGTGTCTTGTGAGCTGCCATCAGTCTTGGTAACTGCTGCCATACTGTCAGTCTCCCCGATTGGGATCAGTATACCGCTGTCTCACGGGTCGCCGATGACGGCGAAGGCCAGTGGAAGATCGCGCTCCCGCTCCCGTTGTGGCACCTCGGGCTATCTAAAAGGTAGACTGCCGGCATGTTTGACCGCATCGACATCAGACATCGTGGCTGACGCAGTCAGCCGCTCACTGGAGCAGCTGGGCCTGGCCCAGCACGCCACTGCATCCAGTCATGGCGCCATAAGCATGGACGTGCTCTGCGAGTTCGGTCACGAGGTGCCGAAGGAACTCGGTATGAGCTTGCCCCGGCATCGGTTGCGTATTCTCAAGGTGGCACGTGCGTGCGGTGATGCGCCAGCTGCCGCGGCGCCAAAACCCGTGATAACCAGCCCGACGCAGCCAGATGTGGATGTCCGGCGTCGGGCGCTAGCCGCGGAAGGGGAGGGGCAGGACGTGGTGCTGTACTGCGAGGCGGGCATTTTCGAGACTGCCTTACGGCTGGTGACAAACGTCGGGGCGCCGCTGCTGCAGGCTCGGGCCGGTGTTGATCAAGCGTCCGGGTAGTCACCCATGCCAAAACCGCGCAGCACGAGATTTCAGATTGGCGAGCCCGTACCGCGATACGAGGACATGCGGTTTTTGCGTGGCAAGGGTCGCTATGTCGACGACCTGGAGCTGCCAGGAGCCGCACGCGCGGTGTTCGTACGGGCCCAGCATGGCAACGCGCGTATTCGAGGCATTGATACGAGTGATGCGCAAGACGCCCCTGGCGTTTTGGCGGTGCTGACGGCTCGAGACTGGTACGCCGAGGACAAGGGTCGGTTGAGTGTGATGTATGCAGTGCCGTCGACTGATGGCACACCCATGCGAGAGCGTTCACGGCCGGTGTTCGCGAATGAGTTGGTGTGCCATGCGGGCGACCCCATCGCGCTGGTGGTTGCCGAGACCGAGCACGCGGCGCTCGACGCCGTCGAGCGTGTCATTGTCGATGAAGATCCGCGCGAAGCGGTTGCAGACGTCGTCACTGCCGTGGCTCCCGATGCGCCACTGGTGCATGAGGATTTCGGGACCAACGTTGCCTACGACTGGGAAGTGGGTGACAGGCGTGCGGTAAATCAGCGGTTTCAGAACACTGCGCATCAGGTCGAGCTCGAGGTCAGCAACAACCGCATCTATGGCTTCACCATCGAGCCCCGCTCAGTGGTTGGACGCTACGATGCCGCCGATGACAGCTACACACTCTGGTCGACTACGCAGATGCCGCACGTCATTCGTGATTGCCTCGCTGAGGACAGTCTGCGCGTGCCCGCGCACAGGATTCGGGTCGTGGCGCCCGACGTGGGTGGTGGCTTTGGTTTAAAGGGCTCTCACTTTGCCGAAGAGGCAGCCGTGCTGTGGGCGTCGCGACGCCTGGGCCGGGCAGTGCGCTGGACGGCAACTCGCACCGAGTCATTCGTCTCCGATGTCCATGCCCGGGATCAGTTTGCACGGGCGCGCCTGGCAGTCGATGATTCCGGTCGCGTGCAAGCAGTCGATGTGGATGTGCTGGCCAACCTCGGTGCCTATGCCTCTTTGTTCGGCGCCGGCTGTGCCAGTGTATTTGGTTCAGGCGCGATCTGCGGTCCCTATGACTTCCCTGCCGCGTGTTTCAGAGTGCGCGGTGTCTACACCCATACCGTGCCCACCGAAGCCTATCGCGGCGCCGGTATGCCGGAAGCCACCAATGTCATCGAGCGTCTGATGGAGGCAGCGGCGCGCGAGCTGGGCATGGACCCGTTCGAGTTTCGGCGTCGAAATCTGCTCGAAAGTCATCGAGAGCCGATCGTCAATGCGCTCGGTGTGCCACATGATTCCGGGAGCTATATACAGACGCTGGATTTGCTCGAGCAATCCTATCGGCAGTGGCGCGAGCGTCAGTGTGAGGAGTTGTCTCGAAACATCGGCATTGGTATTGCGTCCTATGTGATGCAGGCCTCGGGTGGACCGAGTCGTGAGGGCGCCGGAGTTGGCTCTAGACTCAGCAACTGGGAACACGTGCGTGTCAGTGTCCACCCAGGAGGGCAAGTGACGGTGAGTTGTGGCAGCCACTGTCACGGGCAAGGTCACGAGACCGTGTTCCGGCAACTGATCTCAACCCGTCTTGGCTGTGCCCCCGATGAGGTCGAGATTGTTTACGGCGACACCGCCAAGGTGCACGGCGGTCTTGGCACCTATGCGTCGCGTGCTTTGGTCATTGCCGGCAGCGCCATCTCCGAGGCCTCGGATCGGGTGATCGAGAAAGGTCGTACATTGGCAGCCCATATGCTCGAATGTGCGGTTCCGGACGTCGATTTTGAGGATGGCGTTTTTCGGGTGGTCGGTACCGATCGTGCACTCGGCTTTCGAGACATTGCTGCCGCCGCGTATCGTGGCGGGGACTGGCCTCCGGGGTTTGCGCCTGGGCTCGATGAGACCTGTTATGTGGATCCTTCGCTGGGGACAACGCCATCCGGTTTTCACTTGTGTGTCGTGGAAGTGGATGCCGAAACAGGTCAGCTGCAATTGCTCGACTATCTGACCGCAGACGATTTTGGTCGCATCATCAACCCGTTGATCGTCGAGGGTCAGGTGCATGGCGCGCTCGCTCAAGGGCTCGGCCAAGCACTTTCCGAGTGCTGTGTTTATGATGGGGAAGCGCAGCTACTGTCCGGGTCTGCCATGGATTATGGGATCCCGCGCGCCGCCGATATGCCGAATATCTCGCAGCGGCGGACCGAAACAGCGGCGCCTTGCAATCCGCTGGGTGTCAAAGGCATGGGTGAAGCTTGTACCTTGCCAGCGCCTCCGGCGCTTGCCAATGCTTTGCAAGACGCTTTGCCTGCTGGCAGTTCGCCATTGCCGCCGATGCCGTTCACTGCGGCCAGGTTGTGGCGGATGTTTCAGCCAGGGATGTGACGCTTGTCGAGATCTGCGCTGACCGAGCGCGCCAGTCAGTCGGAGTTGATCGCGTGGATGGCGAAGTCACCGTCTTGGACCAGATCTAAGAACGTTTGTTCATCCATTCGATAATAGCCATCGCCGTCACCCGCATGCTCACGCACCACGGCGACAATGGCTTCAATCGTATCCGGCTCGGCGCTATAGCCATGTGCCCACAAGTTGTAGCGCACGGTGAATTCATTACACCGGCGCCCAATGGCCATCTGGAAGCGATTGCCTACTGCCTGTGGCGGGAAGGTCAAGCTGTTTTCGAGCTTGCCGGTTTGCGAAAGTTCCCACAGCGCTTCCTGTATTTCTTCGGTTTCGGGTACACAAAACGCATTTTCACCGACCACTGGTCGATTGGGTGGTCGCGGGATACCTGTAATGTCAGAGACGAACTCCGACAGCCCGGTGAGCTGTCGAAAATCAATCTCTGGCGTGATGCCCAGATGCATGGTCAGCGCCACGGAGACTTCCTCCAGGGCCAGCAGGCCGGCGAACTCTCCCAGCCCGTTGACTGTGGTGTGCAAGATGCTCGCGCCGCCCATCACCGCGGCAAGCGCATTGGCCACCGCCACCGAGGCATTGTTGTGGCAGTGCACCTGTAAGGGCTTTTGCGTCCAGCTACTGACTTGCTCGAGCAGATAGCGAAAACCGAAGGGCGAGGCAACACCGACCGAGTCGGCGATGGCGAATTCATCACACAAAGGGTCGATGGTCTCGATCACCTGTTGCAGGAATGCCGCTCGAGTGCGCGTGGAGTCCATGGCCATGAAGCAGGTGTGTAAACCCAGCTCCTTGGCGAGCGTCGTACAGCGCAGGGATTTCTCGATCACCTGCTCGCCGGTGATGCCATCGGGCAGCAAGCCATCGTTCACCCAGACCAGAATGCTGATCGAGTCCACCCCGATGGACGCAGCCAAACGGATTTCCTCTTCGGTTTTCACAAACGCACCGAGCCGGGCGCGCAGCCCGAGTCCCACGATCCGCTCAGCAACACGAATGTCGCGTGCCGATGGGCGCGGTGAATTGCCTAGCACCGACAGCCTCGGAATGCCGATGTCGTCGAGCCGTTTTGCAAGCTCGATCTTGTTCGCTTCGCTGATGGTGACGCCGGCCATTTCCTCGCCGTCGCCTTCCAGGGTGAGATCATGAAACAGCACATGCTCAGGTGACTTCGAAGACTTCAGATACTCGCTTTCCCAGTTGTAGGGGCTGGCAAAATCAGACAAATCCGTCACGTTGATGACCTCCGACACTGGTGGGGGCGCCATTATCTGCCATCAGCGGTAGATTCACACATCGACGAAACGAGCGCCGCTGCACGGCACAGCGCGGATCGGAATCTCAGCCAACGATGCTCTGCGCACTCGCGCTAAAATTGTGTTTCTGAGTGTGGCACCCTGTAGTCGAGACAACCGGCCCCATGAGCGCCTTCAACAACATGACGCGAGCAGTGAAAGTCTGATGCCCTGGTATCAATTCAAATCCGTCAACCAAGCTGGCGATCTGATTGAGGGCCAAATGGAGGCGAGTACCCAGACTGCGGTGGTCGAGGCACTGCGCGCCAAAGGTCAGACCACTATTCGTGCGGATCCAGTTGAGCAGGCTTCACAAACCCGGCAGGCATGGACCTGGCCGCAGTGGCCGAGTACGTCGGTCTCACACGCTCAGCTCTCCGATTTCACCGTCGAGCTCGCGACCCTGCTCCAAGCCCGGGTTCCATTGGACCAGGCGCTGGCCTTGATTGAACGTATCAGTGCCAAAGGACCGCTGCTCTCACTGATACAAGCCATACGCAATGACGTGCGAGGCGGAAGTCCGTTCTCTGATGCTCTTGCGCGTCACCCGCGCGTGTTTTCGACCGTCTATATCAATCTGGTGCACGCTGGTGAAACGGCGGGTGCTCTCGACCTCGCCCTGGAGAAGCTGGCGGAGCTCGCCGAACGATCCCGCGAGCTGAAAGATGCTCTCGTGTCCGCACTGCTTTACCCGTTGATATTGACGATCGTTGCGATCGCGTCCTTGGTCGTGATCCTGACTTTCGTAACCCCCAGATTCTCCGCCATGTTCGAAGATGCCGGCATAGCCCTGCCTTGGTCGACCCAACTCGTCATGAGCATAGGTGAGTTGCTGACCAACTATGGCTGGCTGCTTCCGGTGGCGGTGGTCGCGACTTGGCTAATCACTCGAGCCCCGCAGGTACGTCTGCAGCTGAGTCAAGCCGCCGACCGGCTGCTGATTGCAGCTCCGGTGATTGGCCCCCTGACCGCTCGCTACGAGATGACTCGCTTTTGCAGGACCTTGGGAAATCTGCTTCGGGGCGGAGTCGCTGTCGTCGACGCCATCGAGATTTCACGCGGTACGGTCTCCAATTGTGTGATTGCAACTGCACTGGAAGCGGTACCGGCAATGGTGCGCGATGGCGGTAGCGTTTCCACCGCGCTCAACACCAGCACCAAGTTGCCACGTCTGGCCGGCGAGCTCGCGGCGATCGGCGAAGCCTCGGGCACACTCAGCGACATGCTGATAAAAGTCGCTGACATCTACGAACGCGATGTGCGCACCGTGGTCCAACGTAGCGTGAAAGTGCTCGAACCGCTCCTCATCGTCAGCCTTGCCGTGATTGTTGGCGCCGTTATATTCTCGGTGCTGAGCGCGGTTCTCAAAATTCATGAAATCCCCATCTAGCCAACTACCTGTCCGCCGGCAGTCAGCCCGTGACTGCGCTGCAGGCTTTACCTTGGTCGAGTTGTTGGTCGTGCTGGCCATTCTCGCGCTGATCACGGCCTTTGCTGCGCCGCAGGTGTTCAAACATCTCTCCGGCGCCAAGAGCGACGCGGCTCGTGTTCAAATCGGCACCCTCGGCACCGCACTCGACCTGTACCGGCTAGATGTCGGTAGCTATCCCACCAAGCTCGATGCGCTCGTGACTTCACCCGGCCAGGACGGGTGGAACGGCCCGTACCTGAAGAAGCTCAAGATTCCCAAGGACCCATGGGGCAACGACTACATCTACAGCGCGCCTGGTGAACATGGCGGCTATGATCTGGTGTCTCTGGGTGCCGACAATACCCGTGGTGGAAGTGGTGACGACACCGACATTGTGAGTTGGGAGTAGGAATCGAGGTTTGCTTATGAAGCGCCGCCTTGTGGCATCGAGTTCGGCTGGCTACACGCTACTCGAGCTGCTCGCCGTACTCACCCTGATGGCGCTCACGCTTGCCTTTGTTGCCCCCAATCTCGCGCGTAGTGACGGCACAGACTTACGCAGTGCATCGAATGTCATCGCCAGCGGTCTTCGGCGCGCCCGTAGTCGCGCTATCGCCACCAATGAATCTACCTTCGCAGTGTTCGACTTGAGGAATCGTGAGTTTGTCGTTTCCGGCATGCAACGGCCGCTCGAGCTGCCGCCGCAGCTCAATCTCGAGCTGGTCGCGGCAAGTGCTCTAAGCATTGACAATGAAGTCGCGGCTATCGAGTTCTACCCTGATGGCAGCTCGAGCGGCGGCAGGATCCTGTTGCGGGCGACTACCGGTGCTGTCGCCGTCGACGTCAACTGGTTCACCGGGCAGGTACGGGTCCACGATACGACTGCGGTCGGCACGTAAGGCTCGTGACTGCGGTGCCACGATATCGACAACAAGCCGGCTTCTCATTGCTGGAAGTCGTGGTTGCCTTTGGTCTATTCGTCACGCTTGGCACCGTGGTGTTAGACGGCTTCGCCGGTGGGTCAAAGTCAGTAGTGCGCGCCGAGCACTACAGCGTAGCGACCGCACATGCACAATCATTGCTCGACACATTGAGTGTCATGCGTCCGATTGAAGTGGGCGAACGCACCGGTGAGCTAGGTGACGGCTTCAGCTTTGCCCAACGCATCACACCCTATCAGTGGCCAGACGAGCAGACACCGGACCTCGACTTGGCCGCGTTTGTGCTCGAAGTGAGTGTGTACTGGGACGGGTCCGCACAGACCCAAACCGTGACTTTGCGCACCTTGTCCATCGACAGCATCGACCATGCAGACCGCTGACCACCGACACCCGGCGACAAAAACGCAAGCCGGCTTCACGCTGCTGGAGGTCGTTGTCGCACTCGCCCTGGTGGCTGTCATCTCCAGTCTGTGTCTGAGCTTGTTGTCGACTGGTACACGAAGTGCCGACAGAGCACTCGCGGTCGCGTTGGCCAATAGCGAGGTCCGTCTCGGGCATCAATTTCTGCGTGATCAGATGAGTCATGCAGTACGCTATGTGTCCAGCAGCGATGACGTCTTGCACTTCGAAGGTCGCCCAACAACTGTTCGGTTCGTGCAGGAGCGTGCCGGTGCCAGGGACTTGCTGGGTTGGAGAGTCGTGATTCTCGGCTACGACCGTTCGCAACGCACTTTGACGTTTGAGAGTCTCCCCCACGCGGGCGACGAGCAGCGGTCCATTGCGACCAGCAGTATTGTGGTCGACGCCGTCAAGGACGCCAGCTTCGAGTATTTTGGCAACATCGATGACGACCGTGCGCGTTGGGAAACCGAGTGGAACGAAGTCAGTGCGCTGCCGCAGCTGATTCGACTGAATGTGAGTCTGGAAAACGGTGATGAGTGGCCACCACTGGTCGTCGCGTTGCGAGCGACTTCGGTGCGGCTCGACGATGATCCACTCGGAGCCCTTGGACAATGATCGTTAAACGTCAACGGGGCTTTGCGTTGCTGCTCACGCTATGGGCGCTAGCGATGATCACCGCGATTGTGACCGCACATGTCTTTGACGTCCGATCAGAAGTCGTCATCACCAGTAACTTTCGCGATGCCGCACGCGCGCGTGTCGTGGCGGATGCCGGCGTGCAGCTAGGAATTCTGAAACTCATGGAGCGGGCCCGCTTTGGCCTCACTGAAACGAGCTGGCGTGCCGATGGTTCGTGGTATGTGCTTGATGTCGACGACGTACCGGTCAGCATCTCCATTGCAGCCGAGTCTGGGAAAGTCGATCTCAATGCCGCCTCGCCGCGAGTGATAGCCGCATTGGTCGACACACTGGCGGAGAATGCGCTACAGCATGAGCTGGCGGCCAGTTTTCGAATCTACCGGGAAAACCCGGACAACCCGCCGCTGACATCTGTTTATCAGCTTGAGCAAGTACTGGGGATTTCTCTTCGGGGTGGTGACATGTCCAGACGATTCACCGTCTACAGCGGCGATCCGAAAATCAATCCTGTATTGTCCACTCCGGAGGTGCTCGAGGGTTTGCCCGGACTGCAACGGGACATCATTGAGAGCTACCTGGCGGACCGAGACCAGCAAACCGACGCCTCCGTGTCGAATGTTTCACACCGTCTGACTGCTGCCGCCGAGTTTGTCGAGCTTGGCGGTAGCCGCCGAATCAGGAATGGAGAATTCTTCACCATACGTGCTCGTGTCGGCCTCGCCTCCGGTAGTCGCTCGACCCGCGAGGCGGTCATCAAGCTGGACGCGGTCGATGGCGTTCCATACAGCGTGTTGAGCTGGCGCTCCATCGCCGCACAACATGCCAGTGAGGACTCGACGTGTGGCTGGGTTGTGCTGTTGAGTGATGCGGAACGGCTTGGATGTTGATCCAGGCAGTTCGATGGTGGTTGCGCGAGCTCCGCGACGCTTTTGGCCTCCGGGCTGCCCGCGCGCGAATATTCAAGCACTCGCTACGTCTCACGGCCAGTGATGGAGGCGTTGTCGCGGAGCCTCGCATCGGGTCGCGGCGTCAACCGGCAATGGCGTTGTCTGGCGCGGGGGAGCCGCACTCTGAAGAAGGAAAGAAATGGTTGTCGGAATTGCGAGATTCGTTACACCCGCCGGTAACTTGTATCGAGATCGTAGTTTCCAAGACGTCTCGTCTCGAACAAGTCGTCGAGCTGCCGATCGCCGCGGAAGGCAACCTGGACGACGTGCTGCGTTTCGAGATGGACCGGCTCACACCGCTGCGCGGAGACGCGGTTTACTTCAACGGTGAGATCACAGGTCGAGAATCGGCCACAGGTAAGTTGACCGTCTCTCTGACGCTGGTGCCGCGGGAACCAGTGGACGCCATGTTCGATAGCGTTGCGGTCTGGGACGACGACGCCCCGAGCCGTGACATCAGGGTGGAGCGGAGCGGTGGAGAGGTGCTGGTGGTAGCAGCGCCACCAGCCTCGGCGTCGACCCTAATGCCGCGACTCAATCTGTTGTTGCTGGCGGCCTGCTTGACGCTGGCCGCGGCGCTGCTTGGGCTGAGTTTTAATGAGCAGCAAGACTATGCGAGCGCGCTTCGAGCTGAGATTGCCAAACGACGTCCGGTCGCAATCGAGAATGCGGTTCTCAAGGACGATGTTTCAAACGCCGTGCGCCAGCTCGACATGCTGGTCGCCGTCAAGCAGGACGCACTGCCGGTTACAGTAGTGTTGGAAGAACTGAGCCGGCTGTTGCCTGACGGCACTTGGCTGACACGTCTCAGTATCCGCCCCGACCGTGCTCAGCTGGTAGGCAACTCGCGCTCAGCTGATGCCCTGGTTGCCATTCTCGAGGCATCTCCGGTGTTCGCCGAAGTGCATTTCGTCTCTTCGGTGATACGTGATGAGCAGACCGGCACCGACGAGTTCCATCTCTCGGTGTTGTTGCACAACGATGGTGCCGCGCCTTGAATTTCTCTGCTCGTCACCGCCGATCGCTGGCGCTTTTGATTCTTGGCTTGGTGCTGGGCCTCGCCTATGTCGTGCTGGTGAGTCCGGTTGCGGGTCTCCACGCTAAGGGCGTCGATGAGATTGCAGAGCTGGAGTTGCAGCTGGAGCGACTGACGGCGTTGTCCGGAGATGACCACGCGCTTCACGCTGAGATCGAACGTCTGGGTGGGTTGCGTACCCGGGGAGACTACAGCCTGGCCGAGCATACGGCGTCGCTTGCTGCGGCCACGCTACAGGCTCGACTCAAATCCGTCATCGAGACCAGTGGTGGCCGCATGGAAAGCATGCGCGTGCTAACTCTGCCGGATCTCGAGCCCGGTCTTGCGCGAATTGGCGTGAGCACCAACGCCGAGCTCTCCATCGAGGCTTTGCAGCAGGCCGTGCACCGTTTGGAGATCGAGTCGCCCTACGTCGTCATCGATGAGCTTACGGTCGTCGCTCGGCAAATACATTGGGCCGGCTCGACGCGAGGTGAACGCAATGCTGATTTCGAACACGCACGGCGTGTGCTCGATGTCCGCATCAGTATCTCGGGCGTTTGGATTGCACCATGAGACTCGGGCGACTCTTGATGCTGCTCTTATTGACCGCGACGGTGGGCCTCGGCTGGGCTCTTGTGCACCTGGATTCGCGCACAACGCCCGACATCGAGGCGCCACCGGCTGGATTCGACCAGCACTTCGAAGATTTGCCGGCGTTTCGTCTCGAGCCCCTCGAGAGCTTTACGCACACCCGCGAGCGGCCGCTGTTCTGGCGCGAGCGTGCGCCATTCACATTCGAGACCTATGACCATGAAGCAGAGGAAGTGGAGGTTATCGAACAGGCCTCGTATGTGTTGCGCGCGGTCATCATCGTGGGCAATGGAAAGCAGGCGCTGCTCTATGATGACAAATCCGACGAGGTCTTGCGGGTCCGCGAAGGAGAGACCGTGGGTGCGTGGCGGGTCGAGCGCATAAGGCCCGGCGCCGTGACTCTGCACAACAACGGTGTGAGCACGGAGATCCGGCTTCGCTCTCAGGACGTCGAGCAAGAATGATTGCCGGCAGGGAATCGAGAATCAAAACCATCATGTAGCGAGAGCCTGTCAGCTCTCGCTACATGAGTCGTATGAGTCCTCGGCCGCTTTACTCGTAATCTTTCTCTGACGGCAGCATGGAGCCTACCTCGCTGCTCAGGTCCTTGCCCTGAATGGCTTCGACCAGCTTGCGTGCATTGTCTTCCGAGGGCGCAGCGACCAGAGCTGCAGCTTCGCCGACGCTGGTCACTGCGGACAGGGCTTGCCTGGCCTCTTCGACCCGCTGCTCCTGGACTTTCTTGTATTCGGCGTCAGAGGTGTTGGAGGCCGCGGCGTTGGCGGTCACCAGCTTGGCGGCCTGTCCCGTGACAAACAAGATGGCCAGCTCCTGGGCGTTCATTTCCTGGTTGACGGTCATATCCGGTGGGTAGAATCGATGCCTCACACTGCCTTGCGAGTACCGAACCAGCTCGAACTCAGGCTCCCAGGGATGATCCAGAGCCATCAGCTGCGCAAGCACATCCGGATCCATATCCGGGCGTGCCAGGCCGTGACATTCCATGCAGTTCAAAGCGATATCGTAGTGCATTTGCGAGTGAATCAAGCCCTTCTGCCGTGAATCCTCCAGACGGGCCGCACGCGCGTCTGCGGATTCGCCTTCGGGCACATCAGCGTGGGGTTCTTCATATTCTGAAGACGGGCCATGGCAGCTCTCACAGGACACACCGGCTCGCGCTTTGCTGCTGCCATCCGCACTTTTCTGCGCCATGGTGTAGTGACAGCTGGTACACACTGGGCTGCTCTTTGCGCTGTTGCCACCACCCATGGCTTCGACCATCTTCTTTGCCTTGGGGATCTTGTGCAGATTCCTGTAACGCTTGAAGTGCTTGGTGTCTTCCCAAATCTCGTACTCAACCTCATGACACTCCTCACATACCTTCGGACCCTGCGTGAATGGGTCCGAGGCCCACACTGGCGTGAAAGCCCAAGCTGCGACCATAAAGGCAATAGGCGGCAAACGAAGTATCCTGGAGCTGCTACCTCGCATGGGTGATTCTCCTAAGTTGTCATTGTCCCGCGGTTAGAAATCGACCGTTCTGGAGTCGCCGGATGCTCGGGCATAACTCCTCCCCAGCATCATTTGGCTACTTTTGCCCCATGTTAGCGCGAGGGTGCGCACAACCATAGCCCAAAGCATGAAACTCCCGTAAGTGTCCGGGTTGGGGTAAAATCCGATTGAGGAACGGGTTGCCTCTATTTATCTTGATTAATATCCAATACTTATATGGATTTCTTGCGGCAACAAATCACATTCCCGGGCAAACTCGAGCTGCGCGAGGATTCGCATACGCACGCCGTCACGTCGCGATCTTTGTGGCTCTGGATTACGGCTGCGTTGCTGTTCGCCATGTGCTGCGCGAAATTTGCATTCGCCGCTGAAGACGATGCTGAGTCTGCGTTCGACTCGGAGCCGATCGAGAGTTACTGGGACACGGTCTTCGAAGACGAGGACGTTAAGGTTGTCGATGAGTACCAAGACAACGTCGATCTCGAAGTCGAAGCACCAGAGCAGAATTTTCTGGACCATCTATTCATACGCGTCGGGGCCGACTACACCTTCAACTTCGCCGACTACACCGGTGAGCCGACACGGACCTTTGTGGTCGACGGTTTTACGGATCTGGATGTAACCGCTGAAGGGTTCGTCTACGGCGACACTTTCGATCAATACGACACCCGGTTTGATTCCTACGTCGTGGCCGGCACCCGCGGTTATTACCACTCGCGTCTGAACACCTACTTCTCCGCGGTCTATCAAAACAGCGACACACTTGCGGGCTCTCCCTTTCAGGGTTTCGCGGATGCCTTCGGCCGGGGTGATTACAGCGAACTCGTCAATGCCTTCGCGGAGCTGACCTCGCTTTCCGACGATGGTTACCTGGCCAACACCAGCGCGCGGTTCGGCCGGCAGTACATGTTCGATACCTCACCGCATTTGCTCGG
>MDTE01201854.1_pt1 | contig 14408 bp, 8 predicted proteins | sample 811231 | NCBI WGS metagenome assembly MDTE01 (sample SAMN05326651, study PRJNA326480) | marine metagenome | isolation source: seawater | place: Indian Ocean: Red Sea | collected 2010 | reverse complement strand
CGCTTGGTCAGGAGAACAAACATTGCTTCACCTATCCTACTTTCTCATCGGAGATGATTTTCCCACTATCGATCCTTATTACTCTGGTAGCGAAATCTACCAATGATTCGTCGTGCGTGACGAAGACGCATGTGATTCCCTCTGACTGACAGGCCCTCACTAGTACCTCCATCACCACCGAAGAAGTCTTCGAGTCTAGATTCCCAGTCAATTCATCTCCAAGAAGTAGCCTCGGACGCTTGGCAAGGCTCCTAGCTATGGCTACCCGCTGCTGTTGCCCGCCGCTGATCTCTGCGGGGAAGCGGTCCATCTCGTTTTCAAGGCCCACCAGGGATAATAGGTTTCTAGCCCTCTTTTCGTCCCTGCCTCCTGCCAACTCCTGGATTAGGAGTAGGTTCTCCAATACGGTAAGATCCTGAAGAAGGTTGAAGAATTGGAATACGTATCCAATATTCTCTCTTCTGAATGTTGTCATTGCCTCTGAGTCATTCTTGGGAACCTCATTTCCAGAGAATTGGTATGTCCCATCTGTAGGGCTGTCCAATGCTGACAAGCAATTGAGTAGCGTAGTCTTTCCCGAACCAGAGGGTCCCAGAAGGATGATTCTCTCTCCTTCAATAATGTCTAGGTCCACGCCATCAAGGGCCCTAACTGTCTCTGAAGCCATTCGATAGTGCCTTTCCAGCCCTTTTATTCTTACCAGTGCCATACTTTACGCCGACTCTACGAAGGGGTATTGGTATTCAAACTACTTCGCCAATTCTATGACTCTGATGCGCCAGCGAAAAAGGCCATAGAGTCCCTGAATAGTTCCTCCCTTCTGTGCCTCTTATTGTCTCTAATCTTGAGCCAAGTGAACCCAATTGCAAGTAGGATTAGGAAGGGTATGAATGCCTCTGCATGATACCTCTCCATCACCTCGATTATCCCTCTTGCCGTATACGCCCAAGTGATCGAAGCTGCAGTCCCGCCAATGAAGCAAGCGGCTAAGACCCTCTGGAATCTCATTCGTGCCACCAAACCGAGCATCGCGCCAACTAGGACCCCACTTGCCATGAATGGGATCCAGACAAAGACGATCAGCCCCCAGAAACCAAATCTATCAATCCTGGAACGATTCTTATGCGCGACATACTCCACTGATGAGAGGATGTCGCCCATGAACGGATTCTGGAGTAGTGCCCCAGCAATCCCCCCTCTCTTAGCAACCATAGCCTCCCCGGATAATTCCTGAAAGCCTTTTTCGACCCTGCCAGCTACCGCTCTATCCCCCAAGGTTGACTTCTCGTTTCTTGCGCTAACTACCAGAACCCTGCCTTGTAGAAGATCCTGCAAGTCTGAAGAAAGGTGGTTCCTGAGGTCCCCTTGGAGATGCTGGAATGTTGGCTTGAATAGGAAGTAGGCGAACCTCGTTACAGGCCTATAGATTACTCTGACAAAGACTGCTTCCTCGTCTGCCATTATTGCAGAACCATAATCGGCAACATCGTGTCTCTTGAACCACCTGGACATGCTGTCACGGAATGCCTCCTCCAGATTTCCGAATTGGCTCATGTTAGAGAAGAAATCACTGTAGTCCTCAGTGAGTTCTTTTGGATTCCAGTCTTCAGGTGAAGATTGAATTTTTCTTTCAAATGCTCCACTTTCTGAATCAGAGTCTGTGCGAACGATCTTGAGTTGCAAGGGCCTCATCTCTCCAAAAATTCTGAATTCTCTTAGAATGTCCTTGATTATGGTACCCTTTACTTCTGCAGGAGGGACTATTGTCCTCCTAGTAGATCTATATGGAAGGAATACGTCGACTGAAATAGACCTGTCCTGAATCTTCATGGAACTCAAGTCTGGACTAATGTGAAGTCTCTCGCTCGCCGATTCAATAGTGTTCTCAATTAGTCTCACCATTTGTTCGCTAGAAAGAAGGTCGTCAGTCTCCCTGTGGTACAACCTGTGCATCAATGGATATTGGACGCAGAGGAAAAAGACAGACATCCCAAGTGAGACAATTGCCATGTACCAAGGTGGAACTTCGTAGCTTCCGCCAGTCAACATTGCTGTTTCCCTGCCCCCTACCCATTCGGCAGCCATCAGACCCCATCCCCATCCCCCCATCTTTTGTATGGTAAAACATGGTCTGACATCGTCGTCAAACTTCTCCATCTTCCTATGAGACTCATCGGAGCCGAATAGGCCGAAGAAAGATGATGCCTCTACAGTATGCAAAGACAGATCCAACTCCTTCTCTCCTGCCAAGTCAACGACTCGCTTCTGGTGGAATTCTTCCTGTGATATTTGAGGCCAGCCCGAAGAGTCGTTTGTCGAGACTATCACAGATACGCGAACCAGGAAATGTCCGTCATCCAACTGATCGTGCTCCAGAACTATTGAAAGATCGCCCTTTCCACCTTGGATTATTGAAAGCTCTTTTTCTGAGTCGAGAGAATCAGAATCGCCCGAAGATGAAGAGTTCCAAACTTCTACGATAATTGCAGAAGAGGCATCCGAAGGGACGTTGTTGCTTCGGATTCGCAGATCGTTTTCTTCGATACCTGCCTCGATCCATATCTCTCCCCTGCGATCGACGCAATCTGACGGGTCCAAGAACGTCCCGGATAGAGTTTCGTCCACGACAATGGAGTCGCCGAGGATCAGTCCTGACGAAGCAACGGAAATCAAGCTAAAGAAAACGAATCCGGAAATTAGTCCAAAAACGAGTGTATAATCGTCGAATGTCTGAGGGATCACCGAATTTACCAAGAATCTCTTCCCTGGATTCTCCTTCCTCTGCCTAATTCTGTCCAACTCAATGTCAACTCGATCGTATGGATCCTCTGTTGACTCTGAGGTGTTCTTCTCTCCGGGCTCTTCTAGAGAATCAATAGGCTCTGAATATAATGAGTCTCCCGTCATTGGGGATAAACGAGTCAGTCCCAGTATATTTGATATTTGCAATTTATCTCATTAATGCTATTTCGAACCTATAAATTTCTGGAATGATTCCCAACTATGACGACGGGAATTTTAATGTCCTCCTACGGAGTAGGAGGAGCATGTCCAGTGGCAACGCGGCCGTGTCACGCCTATCCCTGCTGCTGGTCGGGCTGATGGTGTTTCCAGGCCTAATGACGCTGGGGATTTACCAAATTGGAGCCGATAGTTTGCCAAATGAGGCGAAAATGGCACCAATTGATTTTACTCCCGATTCGGATTTACCCCTTGGATTACCCAATTCTGGCGATCCTTCCCACGGGTGGAAAGATGACTCTGGAAACATTGGCGAGGCTGCATTATTCTATCGAACTGCGACGTACGTGCCAATTGAAGATTGGTCATCGAAAACTGGAGAAGTTGTCATGTCTGGTTGGCTCGCTCTGGCACACGAATACCCAGTTCCTTCTGATTGGAGGGAAAGTTTGACTGATCTGGGGATGGAGTGCAGAACTTTCTACTCACCTCAAGGATTCCATTGCAAAGTTCCAAAACTCACACCCATGGAACTCGAGGATTTCGGCGTAATTGGTGCTTTCCGACTAGATGGAACAGACAAACTTGCACCCGATGTAATTTCACTTGTAGAAGGCCAATCAAATGGGGCAATAATGCAGGGCGATAGATTCGTGATGAACGTCGTATTGAGTGGATCGGACGAATTATCGGATCTAATCAACACTGGTGTTGAGGTTTCTGACTACCGGTCGAACAGAATTGCAGAAGTAGTGGTTTCCAAGGATGATTTGGGCAATCTACTGGAGCTCGATTTCGTCGAGTGGGTTGAGCCCAAATATCCAGCACAGCTTGACAATCAAGGGGCTGCCGACATAATAGACGTAGACTGGGTTGCTGATGCCTCCAACATGGGAATCTATGGAGGCTCTCTGACAGGAGCTGGGGTGATTGTTGCGGTAATGGACTCTGGCCTGGATGATGCGGTGGTATGCTCCAGCATCTCCGAATGTAACACCTTAAACAACGATATTCACGCTGATTTCGCAGGAAGGATAAGAGGGATTGTCTCCTATACATGCCCCACATGTACAGATGGTCCGGATGATCCCAATGGCCATGGGACCCATGTCACCGGATCCGTTCTGGGAGATGGGTCGAACTCACCAGAAGGCACGGACAATAGTGGAATGGCCCCCGATGCTCAGTTGTTCATGCAGGCAGTCTATGCGGTAGGTGGCTATTGTAGTGGTTCCAGGCTTTGCCAACCCGACTACGAGGACTTCTTTGCTGAGGCTCACAATGCCGGAGCCAGGATTCACACCAATTCATGGGGGACGGGTCCCGACTCAACATCAGGATGCAGTGGCACCGAGTGTTTTGCATACTACAGTTCTGATGCTTGGGAAATTGATACCGAAGCAAACGTTCTGAGCGACTTGACCATTCTATTCGCGATGGGTAACGATGCAATGGACTGCACATACAACTCATTCGGTCAGACAACCTGCTACGGCGGTAAAAATGGTGAAATTAATCTGGGTGCATTGAATAGGCAGGCCACTGCCAAGAACATTCTATCTGTTGGGGCCTCGGAAAACTACCGTGACACATTGCCCCTATACTCCACACCTTACAGGAATTTCTGCACCTTTGGCGGAAATCCCCCCGCTCAAGGAGAATGCCCACAACCTCACACTGACGAGAAATGGAGCATGAATCCAATTTTTGACGACACGGCAGCGGACAATCCAGAAGGAATGGCTGCATTCTCTAATAGAGGACCCACCAGTGATGGCAGGATAAAGCCAGACATTGTAGCGCCGGGAACTTGGATCCTATCGACTCGCTCAAGCTATGCTGATACAAACAGCAGAGATGTTGGAGACTACTACACTCACAAGTATGGGACTTCAATGGCTACTCCGATTACAGCAGGTTCAATCGCCCTCATTCTAGAGTACTTGAATAATTTCGGTGGATACGACTGCAATCTTGCTTATGATCCATCAAGCGATCTATGCCCGGAATCGTCCCTAATCAAAGCAATAGTTGCCGCAGGAGCGCACGACTTGATGGGGCAGTACGAAACAGGGGGGGACGCGAATGGTAATGGAGCGGCAGAAAAAGCTCCGAACAGCCACGAAGGCTGGGGGAGGGTTGACCTACAGGGAGTAGTCGGTACCGGTTTCACAGAAGGGATTGAAATCTCGACCGAGGAGAGTCACTCCTTCAGATTATCAATCCCCGATACTGGAATCGAAAGCTTCAGAGTTGTGCTTTCATGGAACGATCCAGCGAATTCACCGGGTTCTGGGAAGCAGCTTATCAACGATCTTGACATCCTTCTTAAGAGTCCTAGCGGAGTAGTTCAGACATACACAAACGACGATGTGAACAACCTAGTAGGAATCACAGTAGATGGAAGCCCGGAAGTGGGAGATTGGGAAATCATTGTCACTGGAACAAATGTCCCATCTGGTCCTCAGAAGTACTACTTGGCTTCTAGCGCAGGACTGATCGAAGACATGAGGCATCCGGTTTCAGACGGATTAAATGAGCCTGGTTTCCAATCTGGTTCAATTTTCACTGAGACGACGATGACCGTTGGAGGTACTCATCTTTGTACAATACTTGATGACGCCTCTTTACAGTGCTGGGGAGATAACTCCTACGGCCAATTGGGTGATGGGACCAAAACAGACAGGCTCACAACGACCCCAGTGAATCTAGATGAAGGGAGGACCGCCGTATCCATTAGTGCTGGAAAGGAGCACACTTGCACAATCCTCGACAATGGAGAACTGGTGTGCTGGGGAAGGAACAACTTTGGACAATTAGGCGATGGTTCAGATAGCCAATCCAATAATCCTACAGGAGTAGTATTCTCAAGCAGTTCCGCTGTCCCAGTCCAGGTTTCATCAGGGGATTGGCACTCATGTGCAGTGCTTGATGACGCCAGCCTGGAGTGCTGGGGAAGAAACGATCACGGGCAACTTGGAGACGGGACTAACATCGACAGAAATTCTGCGGTGCAAGTTAGTCTCTCACCGCACAAGGTCCTAGCGGTTTCGACTGGGGCTAATCACACTTGTGCGGTCCTAGACGATTGGTCATTGAAGTGCTGGGGGGCTAATGGAAATGGCCAGTTGGGGTTGGGCTCGACGACATCCACAAATTCCCCGGCCACTGTTAGCGTCGGTGGAAACACAGTAGCAGTTTCTGCTGGAGGTGCGCACACCTGCGCCATTTTGCACGGCTTCAACATGAAGTGCTGGGGGATGAACTCAATGGGCCAGTTGGGGGATGGTGGGACCAATCAACAAAACGATGCGTCTTCTGTCGGATACGTCTCTTCTGGATCTGGTGATTTAGAGGTCACAACAATTGATGCCGGGGAATCACACACCTGTGCAATTGACTTGAGCAAGGCTCTACACTGCTGGGGGAGCAGTGCAAAGGGCCAAGTTGGTGACGGTAGCACGTCCAGTCAGATTTCCTCACCCACGACAATAGATCTTGGTCAGAGCCTTGGTGCCCTATCGGTTTCCACAGGTACCTCTTTCACATGCGTAGTGGCGAGCAATGACTTGCCCAGATGTTGGGGTGGACATGGTTCTGGAGATCTATCCATGGACACCTCTCCTTCTGAGTTTTCTATCCCTAGATGGTCTTACATTAGTTCATCTGAGAGGGACCTTAATGACCCCCCAGATGGGACCTTGAATATATTCGAAGTCTCTGTCGCTGGTGATTCCGATAGCGATGGTTTTCCTGATGCAGACGATAACTTCCCAAACAACCCCACTAAGGCAGTAAACTGCTCACCTGGATCATATGGCAGATTCACATGCAGGCTGGCCGGATTGGGATACTATGTCGAGGGAAGCGGATATACGGTCATGACTCCAGCTAGTCCAGGACACTACGTCAACTCCATCGGCGCGAGTTCACAGGTAGAATGCCCGATAGGAGAATTCCAGGAGTTGTCTGCACAGACTTCTTGCGAACCCGCTCGACCCGGATACTACGTTTCCGATACTGGTTCTGCAGAGGGTACCCCCTGTCCAGCTGGGACCTACAACAACGAAGAGGGGCAGACCTCGGAAGCGGCTTGCAATTGGGCAGAAGCAGGGCACAGTGTGCCCGTACTAACCCAAGTATCTTCGGGCGCGAAGCACACCTGCGCCATTCTAGATGATGGTTCAGTAAGCTGCTGGGGAGAGAACAGCAATGGTCAACTTGGAGACGGAACTAGATCGGTTCACATCGAACCGGACAAAGTTTCAATGCCATTGGGCAGGAAGGCCTTGGAAATCTCTGCAGGGTCATACCATACTTGCGCATTGTTGGACGATGGGTCAGTTCGGTGCTGGGGTGCGAACGATTTCGGCCAATTGGGCGATGGGACAACAATTGAGAGGGTTTCTCCAGTTAGCGTAGACCTAGGAGGAACGGCAGCATCGGGAGTATCGGCTGGAGAGTCCCACACATGTGCAATCCTCGACGATGATAGTGTCAAGTGCTGGGGTGACAACAGCAATGGTCAACTTGGAGATGGGACTACGACTACCAGGAATACCCCGGTGAGCGTGTCGTTTGGAGGCTCCGGAGTTCATCAGATTTCGGCTGGATCATACCATACTTGTTCGATAATGCTGGATCGCACAGTTAATTGCTGGGGGGACAATTGGCATGGGCAATTGGGATTGGGCTCAAATTCAGATAGCCTTACTCCCAGATTAGTCTCGGTTTCGAGCAACAGCAGCGCAGTAACTCTGGATTCCGGCGCATTCCATACCTGCCTAGGGATGAATGACGGGAAAATGTATTGCTGGGGATACAATTCCTACGGCCAACTAGGAAATGGAGGGACAACGAATTCGAATTCTCCAATTATGGTACCTCTTAGCTCCACTCAATCTCCGACTTCCGTATTGGTAGGATTGTTCCACAGTTGCTCACTTTTCGACTCTGGGGATATGGCTTGTTGGGGAGATAACACCGAGGGGCAACTTGGAGATGGTTCGCAAACCGGGCAGTTAATTCCAAACTTAGTTAGCCTGTCAGCAGGGGTGCTGTCAATCTCAGTTGGTCACAGGCATAGCTGCGCCGTTCTGGACGATGCAAGCCTCAAGTGCTGGGGTATGAACTCAATGGGTCAGCTGGGGGACGGGGGGACCACAGACAGCGCCACCCCAGCCAGCGTAGACCTAGGTCATGGCTCTAGGGAGCAAGTTCCCTGCGCCCCAGGAACCTACCAGCCCAACGAAAGTCAGACCTCATGCATCCTTGCCGATCGAGGTTTCAGTGTCCCTCTCGAAGGGCAACTGGGACAATCTGGATGCACAAGAGGGGAGTACTCTAGCCTGAAGGGTCAAGCGACTTGCACCCTCGCATCAGTGGGATTCTACGTAGATGGTTTCGAGGCCCAATCGCAGAAGCAGTGCCCGGATGGTTTTTCGACCCTAGCAGAAGGCTCCACAAATTTCGATATGTGTATGCCCGACTATGATGGAGACAAGGTTCCAGATCAGTTCGATTCCGACGCTGATAATGACGGTGTTGTTAACTCCGAAGACTTTGACTGGCTGGACGAGAGTGTGTCCATAGATTCTGATAACGATGATATTCCAGACAGCATTGATACTGACGACGATAATGATGGGGTAAACGACACTGAAGATCTATTCCCATATAACCAAGCTGAATGGAAGGATGCTGACATGGATGGAATCGGGGATAATTCCGATACTGATGATGACGGCGATGGAAGAGATGACAAGTTCGACGTTTTCCCAGACGACCCCAACGAGTGGTCTGATTTCGATGGCGACAATATAGGCGACAATCTGGATCCCGACGACGACAATGACGGATTGTGTGACGATCCCTCCAGTCCCGGAATCCTGCCCCCGGATCTCGATGAAGATGGAACCCCTGACTGCATCGCACTACCTCAAGGGGATGCGTTCCCACTTGACCCATCCGAGTGGTACGATACAGACGGAGACAGTATTGGGAACCAAAATGACACCGACGACGATAATGATGGATACAATGACAGCGTTGACGCGTTCGAGTTAGATCCTACTGAGTGGGCTGACTCGGACAATGACAATATCGGAGACAATAGGGACATGTTTCCCAACAACTCAGCCGAATGGCAAGATACAGACAGCGATGGGGTAGGGGATAACTCGGATGTGTGCCCTTACGAATTTGGAATCAATCCCTCGGATAGCAACATGATGACCTTGCTTGCACTCCCGGGGAACGAATTGGGGTGCCCAGTTGTTTTCCTTCCTGGTGATGAAATTACGGTGACTGAGACGGAAGGGGTATCTGGAGAGATTACGACTTCAGACGAAATAGACACTGATGGCGATGGCATTCCCGATCTATGGGACACGGACGATGATGATGACGGTATTCTGGACATCAATGACGGAAGGAATCCTGATTCCGGCGACCCAAATTCTGTTGGGATCTATTCTAAGGACCCAACTAGGCCTTTCGGACTCGAGACGTGGGCGATTATTGTTTCAGCCATTTTCTTTGTAGGATTGATGGGATACAGGACAATGAGTTGGAAGAGGAGAGGGGTCTCCAGCATCAGATCAAAGAGAATCAGAATTCAATGATGGTGCAGGAGGCAGGATTTGAACCTGCGAAGCACTACGCACAGCGACCTGAACGCTGCCCCTTTGACCACTCGGGTACCCCTGCTCTCAGGAAGCGGCATTCCAATCAGACTTCAATGCAGCGCAAAACCTCGATAGATTGGTGCAGGGGGCAGGATTTGAACCTGCGAAGCACTACGCACTGGGACCTAAACCCAGCCCCTTTGACCACTCGGGTACCCCTGCTTAGTTGGTCCGAACAAGTATCCGCCAAGAAGGCAACGCATGCTTGTTACATTCCCCATAGTGTCATAACTTGGCCGCTGCGCCCGGAAGACGGCAAAAATGGCGCGAATTGGTGTCCTAGGACTGGGGAACTGGGGTACAGCATTAGCCATGGCTTGGTCCAATGACGGTCACAATGTCCTAGGATGGACCATTGAGAAAGAGGTATACGAGTCGCTGATGACAAAAGGCGAAAATCAGAAGTACCTTCCAGGTTACATCATTCCGGACCTGGAATGCACGATGGAAATATCCGATGTCACAGGAGATTGTGAAATCCTGGTCCTTGCACTCCCGAGCTCGGTTATTCTAGACGTGGTTGATTTGCTAATTCCTACCCTTCGCCCCTCTCACCTACTAGTGGATCTTGCCAAGGGACTTGCCCCTCCTCAAGAAGGAGGTTCGGGGATGATTTCAGACGCAATTGAGAATAGGTTAACAAATGCTGGGATGTCGAATCCAGTTGTTGTCATGACTGGTCCCACAATTGCACCAGAAGTAGCACGTGGGGTGATCACGAACGCATTAGTGGCATGCCATGACTTTGGCGTGGCGGAAAGGATTGCCGACCGGCTATCTACTGACTCTCTCGTTCTTACTCCAGCTGAGGACCCGCGAGGTGCTGAACTATGGGGGGCGTACAAGAACTGTGTAGCCCTAGCCTGCGGACTAGTAGATGGCCTGAAAGACACAATCGGTGGCGATAACCTGAAGGCAGCTTTGGTCCTATCCGGTTATAGTGAGGGGATTAGCTTACTTGGAAAGATGGGGGCGAATCCAAATACAGCTTTCGGTCCGGCGGGAATTGGTGACCTTTACGTCACCGCAACGAGCCCGAGGAGCAGGAACAGAACCCTTGGAGAAAAGCTAGGTTCTGGAAAGACTCTGGAGCAGGCTCTTGACGAAATGCACATGGTCGCAGAAGGGGTAAGGGCCACTAGGATGTTCCTGGATCGGTCCAATTCAATGGGGCACGAGACTCCATTCCTGAGTGTTCTCGGAAGCATCCTGGATGGTGAGATAGAAATTGAGGATGCCGTAAGAAAGATGGTTGAATCATACCGAGTTATCTGAAAATAATCAAATTCTCCCCAATGACTTACCTAGTAAATCGAGGATTACCATTCCAAGGTTTGTTGGCAGCTCGAAAAAGAAAAACGAAAATAAATTTCTGACTGAGAGTGTGGTGCAAGATTACCATTATTACTTGACTGCTAGTCAAAATAGTATGGGAAAAAGAGGGGTCCTGCTAATGAACATCGGAACGCCCGATGAACCTACCATTGAGTCAGTTAGAAGATACCTTCGAGAATTCCTACTGGATCCTGATGTTATCGACATCCCTAGCCCGCTTAGGCATTTACTTGTTAGAGGGATAATTTTGAGGACCAGACCAAGAAAAATCGCTCCTCGTTATGCCAGTATATGGATGAAGGAGGGTTCTCCCTTGAGAGTTTACACCCAAAGAATCTCTGAAAGGCTTAGTGAGGAGATGGGAGATACCGAATGTGAAGTTGGTATGAGATATGGAAATCCCAGTATTAGATCTGCCTTAGAGAAATTGAGATCCAGAGGAGTAGACGAATTGATGCTGGCACCTCTATTCCCTCATTATGCTCAGGCCACAACGGTTTCCTCAACTAAGGAGGCTTTTTCTCAATTGAGACAGATGAACTGGAGCCCCGAGATCTTTGAGTTAGGGCATTTCGAAGACAAGCCTTCTTTCATTAAACCTCTTTCAGAGTCAATCAGGCCTCATCTAGAAGAAGGTGGGCACCTGCTTTTCTCATTCCACGGGCTTCCTCTGTCTCATGTTAAAAGAGCAGACAAATCTGGTAGGCATTGTCAGAAGGTTGATTCTTGTTGCATTCAATCTAATGAGGCGAACTCATTGTGCTACGCACATCATTGTAATATGACTGCCAAATCTGTAGCAGAGGAGTTGGGCCTAACAGAGAATGAGTGGTCTATTTGCTATCAGAGTAGGCTCGGACCTGCGAAGTGGCTAAGACCATCCACTTTGTCTGCGGTTGAGAAGCTTGCAAAGAGTGGCGAGGAGGTCGTTGTGGTTTCACCGGCATTCCTAGCCGATGGTCTTGAGACCTTGGAAGAGTTGGATATCGAAGCCAGGAGTCACTACCAAAGTCACGGTGGAAAGAGCTTCAAACTGGTAAAATGCTTGAATGATGATCCATATTGGATTAAGGGCCTTTCGAATCTCGTCGAGGAGGTTTTCAAGAATTTTGGAAACTTGGAATCCGCAGTATGAATATAGTTCCGATCATTCCTAGTATAAACGTGGAAACTCTGGAAATCAACACTTCTTGTGGGATAGCATAGAATACTGCAAAGAGCACAAAAAACCACAGAGTTAGAAGAATCACGGGTTTGCTCTTTTGAGGAATTCCTTTTCCTTCTCTGTAATTCTTGACATGATGGCCGAATAATTTGTTGTTGATGATCCAGTCATAGAATGTCTGGCTTGATTTTGCAAAGCAAGCTGCTGCGAGGATCATTAACGGAGTGGTGGGTAGTCCAGGTACGGGGATTCCGATTAGGCCAATTGTCATTGACAGAAGTCCTAGAATAAACCAAAAAGTCCTACTGAAAATTGAACGATCAATATCTACTTGATGGACATCGATTTGTTCCATAAACGCCCCCCAATGGGGCATACTTAGTAGGTTCGGTTTGTGCAGTCTCCTTTCTTTTTCGGGGCAGCCTTGATTTCCTCTGGCCCATTCGGACACCCAATGGCTGTATCCGACCTAAGTGAGTTCGAGTCTCGGCTTCTGAAGTGGATTTCTGCCTCGGACTTCGTAGAGGTCCCTTGGTCTACAAAGAGGGCGGCTGATGCATTCAAAGTAAAGGAAAAAGAAGTTTACGAGGCTCTGGCAGCTCTGACCCTGAAAGCTAGAGATCACATTCAGATTTTCTATGATGGTGGAGAAATCAGGATTGCAGCTGACTACTAGATTCTATGTCCAATACTCTTCCAACTTTGGTAGCCGGGGGCATAAATACGTCAGACCAGGTAGGCTTATTGTTTTCAGATTCGTCAGTGAAGAATGAGCGAAGATATATTGACACTAGATCAATTAACATCACAACTAGGAAGATGATCAGCAGATAGGCTCCAACTTTGTCATATTGAAGGAATTTAAGGTACAGATTGATGTAGTACCCAATTCCACCAGCTCCAACAATTCCAATCACAGTCCCTGACCTAACATTGTATTCGAACATGAAGATTGCCTGAGAAATAAGATGGTTTGCTGTTTCTGGGATAACAACTCCAAATGAAATTTCTGTCTTGGTTAGGCCCATCGCGTTTACGGCCTCTAAGGGAGTGTTGTTCATCCCCTCTATAGCCTCGTACTGCATCTTTCCCAGATAGCCCACGGTGTAAATCGTCATTGCCATTGTTCCTGCTATAGGGCCCAATCCCACGAGGATGACGAAAATGATGGCCCAAATTAGGCTGGGGAGGCTTCTACAGGCAGAAACAACAGCCCTCGAAGGATAAGTTACATATTGCGGAAATAAGTTTCTGGAGCTAAGTAACCCCATTGGCAGTGAAAAAAACATTCCGAAAAATGTTGCGAGAATAGCGATCTTAATGGTTTCAATCATCCCAATCCAGGCTGTTGAGCATGTGAACTGTAGGAATCTGTTTGCTTCGCAGGGAGGATAAGACTGTGGCTCAATTACACTCCACCCGTTCCAATCCCAAACCAGTCCCGAGGTAAGTTTGAGGGCAAACCAGAAACCAAAAATTACGACGGAGACTGAAACTAACAATTCCTTTAGTTCTCGATTCATTTCTCTCATGACTGCACCTCTACGATTGAAGTATCAGTGATGAATGGATTCAGCCTACCATCATCTATTACTAGAAGCCGATCTGAAATTTGTCTAGCTCTCGAGACATCGTGTTCCACGAGAATAATTGCAGAGTTACTTGATCTGACATAGTTTAGGACAGAAATTATCACTCGCTCGGAGGTTTCTTCATCTAACTCACTTAGGAACTCGTCTGCCAAGATTAGTTGCGGTCGTTGTGCCAGAGTTCTAGCTGTTGCAACCCTCCTCTGTTGACCCCCAGATAGTCGTTTTATTGGTTCATTCTTCTTTCCAATCAATCCCATGGCCTCGATAGCCATTTTTGCATTATCCCGGGCTATTGATCTAGAATTCCCAGCCTTCGATCCAAGCATTACATTGGCCCAAACGCTAGAGTGCCTAACTAGGCCTAGTTTCTGAGGAATGTATCCAATAGAACCTCTTGCTGGTCTTTGAGGAATTGTCGCTCCACAAACATTTACTGAGCCAGAAATTGGTTTTAACAGACCGGCGATAGTCTTCAGTAGTGAGGTCTTCCCAATCCCAGATGGTCCGCTGATTGAAAGAACCTCACCGGGATTAATCTGTAGATCATCGATGAATAACAAAGGGGTGTTTCTATGAAATCCAACCTTCAGATTCCTGATCCCCACTACCGCTGGCACGTATTGTGGAATCCTGTTTCTTTTTTGATATTTAGGTAACCCTAAATTTATG
>MDTE01187523.1_pt1 | contig 14409 bp, 15 predicted proteins | sample 811231 | NCBI WGS metagenome assembly MDTE01 (sample SAMN05326651, study PRJNA326480) | marine metagenome | isolation source: seawater | place: Indian Ocean: Red Sea | collected 2010 | reverse complement strand
GCTTTATCGGTAAATTTAATTTCTTTTATCATTATTGATCACTGATATTACTAATATAATACTTAATATTTTATTTTAAAGTATGAAAAAATGCTCAATGATAGGACTATTTAAAAGCAAAGGTAGAATTTTCAAAGAATCTATATCAAAGTATAGAAATCCCTTTCAAAGGGATAGAGATCGTATAATTCACAGTGCTTCATTTAGAAGATTAAAACACAAAACACAAGTTTTTGTAAACACTGAAGGAGACCACTACAGAACGAGAATAACGCACTCGATGGAAGTTGCTCAAATTGCTCGATCAATTGCTAGATATTTAAATCTTAATGAAGATTTAGCCGAAAGCCTAAGTTTAGCCCATGATCTTGGTCACACTCCTTTTGGTCATGCTGGCGAAGAGTCTTTAAATGATCAAATGTTCCAATATGGAGGTTTTGATCATAATTTACAAACACTGAGAATTGTAATGTTTCTAGAAAATAAGTATCTAAAATTTAATGGGTTAAATCTATCAATAGAAACATTGGAGGGTCTTGTAAAACATAATGGTCCTGTAAAAAATTTAAAATTAGTCGATAACTTAATTGGAATTCAAAATTTTAAAAATATGATAGATTTTAAAACATTTCCATCATTAGAGGCACAAATTTCAGCGATATCAGATGATATAGCTTATAACAATCATGATATACAAGATGGTATAAATGCTAATTTGTTTAAATTAGACGAATTAATTGAAATTAACTTCTTTCGTGAAATTTATAAAAAGTATAAGAGAAATATCAATAAACATAATTTTAAAATTGTGACATATCAGATTATTAGAGACTCAATTGATTTAATGATTAAAGATATAATTAAAAATACAAAAAAAAATATAATTAAAACCAATATAAAGACGTCAAAAGAAATTGACAAAACAAATATATTACTTGTTGATTTCTCAAAGAAAATTAAAGTTTCAGAAAAAGAAATCAGATATTTTCTAAAAGAAAAAATGTACAACAATAAGAGTGTACTAAATAAAAATAATGAAGGAAAAATTATTATAAAACAGCTATTTAAAAAAATTAAGAATAATCCAACAAAATTCATTTCAAAAAAATATTTAAAAAATGACAAATATCGAGCAATTTCAGATTTTATTTCTGGTATGACTGACAGATATGCAATTAACCTTTATAATAATTTAAAATGAATATTTTCGAAAATTATTTAGATAAGATAAAAAATATTTTATTTGATTTATCTAAAAAAGGAGAGCTAATTTTACCTGAAAACATGAATGGAATTACTGCCGAAATTCCACCGTCAAAATTTAAAAGTGATATTTCTACAAATGCAGCAATGGTTTTATCTAAATTAAATAAACAAACTCCAACCGAATTAGCTGAAATGCTATGTATTCATATAAAAAACAGCGATCAATTAATAGATGATATCATAGTAATTAAACCTGGATTCATAAATATAAAATTTAAACAAATTTTTTGGACAAATTTTGTTAAACAAATATTTAAAAACTCAAAATCCTTTGGTGTCAATCAGAATGAAAAGAAAAAAAAATATCTTGTTGAATTTGTTTCAGCTAACCCCACTGGTCCATTACATGTTGGACATTGCAGAGGTGCAATTCTAGGAGACACAATTTCAAATGTTTTAATATTTAACAAACACCAAGTTGTGAAAGAATATTATGTAAACGACTATGGTAATCAAATTATAAATTATACAAGATCTGTATATTATAGAATAAGAGAAGTTCTTTTCAATGAACCATTTCCATATGACCAAGATGATTTATATCCTGGTGAATATATTATTGAGTTTGCAAATAATATTATTAACAAAAATTCTAAAATTAAATTTGAAAATTATGATGAAATTTCTGATGATTTAACAAAATTATCAATTGAAGAAGCACTAAAATTAATAAAAAAAAATCTTGTTTCTCTTGATATTCATCATGATAATTTCATAAGTGAAAAAAAACTTGTTATAAATCAGGAAGTTGAACAAGTGATTAAATTTCTCCAGAATAAAAATTATCTTTATAGAGGAAAAATCAAAGCTCCCGCTGGTGAGGGTGAAAATTGGGTAGAAAGAGAGCAATTACTTTTTAAATCTACAGAATTTGGTGATGATAAGGATAGGTCACTACAAAAATCTGATGGATCATGGACATATTTTGCTAGCGATGTGGCATATCATAAAAATAAATTAGATAGAAACTTTGACTATTTGATAAACATATTAGGCGCTGATCATGCAGGATATATTAAAAGACTTTCTTCATCTGTTGATGCTCTATCAAGTTCAAAAGGAAAGCTTATTTGTAAGGTAAGTCAATTAGTCAAACTTATTAAAGATAAAAAACCTTTTAAAATGTCAAAAAGAAAAGGTGATTATATTACACTTGATGATTTAATTGCCGAAGTAGGTAAAGATGCAACTAGATTTATAATGTTAAGTAGAAGTAGTGATGTTGAGTTAGATTTTGATTTTGATAATGTTATTGAAAAATCTAAAGACAACCCATTATATTATGTACAGTACTGCTATGCTAGAATATCTTCTGTGTTTCGACACATTGAAAAAGATTTAAAATCAGAAATTAAAATTTCAAAATATGATTTCATATATTCCAGTGAAGAAATCGAAATATTAAAAAAAATATCCGAATGGCCTAGATGTATTGAAATATCATGTAATAAACTTGAACCTCATAGAATCCCAATATATTTATACGAATTATCCTCATTATTTCACTCCTATTGGAATTTAGGAAAAGAAAATCCTGAAAAAAGATTTATCAATAAAGAAAAAAATATCTCAGAAAGTAAATTAATCTTCTTAAAAGTAATTTCTAATGTAATTAAATCAGGGATGAATATAATAGGAGCTTCAACGCCAGAAAAAATGTAATGTTAAAAGAAATTAGAATTTTTGTTTATTTATTAATAATTTTCATTTCTATTTTTTTTTCAATTAAATTTTATATTTCAGATGCAAATAAAAAGAAGTCTTTTCGAAATCTTAATGCTGTAGATGATAATATTAAAAAATATGAAACAAGACTTCCAATTATTATAAATGATACAGATAATGTTGTTCAGTATTTAAATGATGAAGATAATTCAAGCAAAAAAAAATATTCTTTTTGGGATCTATTAAATGATTAAAGTAAAAGATAGAAAATCTTTTATATGTGGTATTAAAGGATATAAGCTCTCTAAATTAGAATATATATTTATCCAAAAAAATAAACCATGGGGTATAATTCTTTTCCAAAGAAATATTAAAAATATAAATCAGACCTGTAAACTCGTAAAATCAATTAAAAAAATATTTAAAGATCCTTTATATCCAATTTTAATTGATGAAGAAGGTGGCAGGGTAAATCGTCTTAAAAAAATTGTGGATTCATCAATTTTTACTAGTCAATTTTTTGGTAATTTATTTAATAAGGATTTAAAGAAATTTAAACTATATTACAAAGTATATGTTGATCAAATTTCCTATGTGCTTAACTTGATTGGTATTAATATTAATACTGTTCCAGTCTTAGATATTAGAAGAAAATTTTCGAACAATATTATAGGAGATAGGGCATTTTCAAGTAATAAGATTGTTATTAATGAAATTGGAAAAATTACAATTAATCTATTCAAACAAAATAGAATCGCAACGGTAATTAAGCATATTCCAGGGCATGGTTTGTCAAAATTAGACTCACATTTAAAACTACCAATAATAGAAAAAAAATTAACTTATTTAAATAAAAATGATTTCTCAGTTTTCAAAAACAAAAATACAATTTTCGCAATGACTGCGCATATTTTATTTAAATCAATAGATAAATTTAATTGTATAACTCATTCAAAGAAAGGAATTAAATACATAAGAAATAAAATAGGATTTAAAAATTTAATAATTACAGATGATATTTCTATGAAAGCATTAAAGTATTCATTTAAAAAAAATGTTCTTAAAGCATATGATTCTGGATGCAACTTGGTATTGCATTGTAATGGAAAAATGAACGAAATGAGGGAATTAGCTGACATAGCTCCTAAATTAGATTCATTTATAGTTAAAAAAACATCTGAATTTTATAAACTTTTAAGTTAAATTACGCTATGTCAAATTACGATTCTCGAGAATTTCAAATAGATTTATCTAATTTCTCTGGCTCTCTGGATTTGCTATTAGATTTAGCTAAATCTCAAAAAGTAAATCTTGAAGAAATTTCAATTACAAAACTTGTCGATCAATTTAATGAATATATAATAAATACTAAAGATCTAAACTTAGAAATTGCATCAGAATATCTTTTAATGGCTACTTGGTTAACATATTTAAAATCTAAATTATTACTTCCTTTTGATGATGAAGAAGAATTTAAAGCACTTGAAATTGCTGAAAGACTTAAACTCCAATTAAAAAAATTAGAACTTATTAGGCTTTTATCAGATCAAATGCTTAAAAGAAAAAGGTTGGGTAGAGATATATTTATGAGAGGTATGAACAGTAAAATAAAAACTAATAATATTTCCCAATATTCTTTAAAATTATTTGATGTTTTGAAAACTTATTCGATGATATTATCAACAAAAGATTTTCAGAAAATAAATATACCTAAATTGCCTGTATTCACAATGGAAGAGGGAATTAAAAGAATTAAGGAACTTCAAAGTGAATTAACTAATTGGACAAATCTCTTTGATTTAATTCCTAATATTTTTAAAAATAATAGTAAAATGAAAAAAACAGGGAATGCAGGTATTTTTGCAGGATCATTAGAACTAGTTAAAGAAGGAAATATAAAGTTAAAACAAGATAAAATATTTGGAGAAATATTTATACGTAATAATGAATAAATTAAAAAAAGATATTATCGTTAAATTTCCAGAAACGAAAATTACTAATCAGGAAAAAGAAATAGAAGCAATTCTTTTTGCATCTAATATCCCTTTAGATGTAGAAACGATAGAAAGTAAAATAACAAAAAAAATTAATGTTGAAAAAACACTTGAAAAGTTAAAAATTTTTTACTCAAATAGGGGTATAAATTTAGTTTGTATTTCTAATAAATGGTCATTTAGAACTTCAGATAAGCTATCTAATTTACTATCAAGAGAAAAAAAAATAGAAAAAAAATTGTCCAAGGCAGCAATCGAAACATTATCTATTATTGTATATCATCAACCTGTTACTAGAGCGGAAATTGAAGATATTAGAGGTGTTGCGTTTGGAACAAATACATTGGAAATATTAATGGAATTAAATTGGGTTAAGCCCGGTGGAAGAAAAGATGTGCCTGGTAAACCAATTCAATATGTTACAACAGATGATTTTTTAAGTCATTTCAACCTTCAAAAACTTTCTGATTTACCTACCATTGAAGAATTAGGGGCTGCCGGATTAATTGATACCTCATCAGTTGAAAGATCGATTTTTGGAACAGGAAAGTTTTATAGAGAAAAGCAAGATGAAAAAAAGGAAGATATTTACTCTAATATAGATGAAATGCTTCAAGATACTTTATCGGAAAATGAAAATTTTGAAAAAGATCCTTTAAAAAAATAAATATTAAGTATATAAATATCTTATGAGCATAGGTTTTTGGCAAATAGCAATTGTAGTAATACTGGTCGTACTCTTGTTCGGAAGAGGAAAAATCTCTAGTTTAATGGGTGATGTTGCTAAAGGAATTAAAAGCTTTAAAAAAGGCATGGCATCTGATGCAATAGATGATAGCCAGCCTAAAGATGTTTCCGAAGACAATAAAGATTCAAAAGATAGTAATTAATCCCTATGCCACAAATTGGCTGGTTAGAGATTTTAATTGTAGTTTCAATAGCAGTTATAGTTATTGGTCCAAAAGATTTCCCCATCATGTTGAAAAAAGTTGGTAGCTGGATTGGATCAGTAAAAAGATATGTTTCGAATGTTCAAAGTGAAATATCAACAATAGAGGATGAAACTAGAAATATTTATAATAAAGACAAGGATATAAATAATAAAAAAGAAAATATAGGTAAAAAAAAGGATGTCTGAAAAAGAAACTGGTTTTATTAGTCATTTAACAGAATTAAGGCAAAGACTTATTAATTCAATTATTTTTTTAGCCATATTATTTGTTGTTAGTTATTTTTTCTCTGATCATATTTATGGATTTTTAGTTGAACCTTACGCAAATGCTGTCAAGAACGATGGTGTAGAAAGAAGATTAATTTTTACAGCGTTACAAGAAACTTTTCTTACTTATTTAAAAGTTTCTTTCTTTGCGGCTTTTTTTGCAACAAGCCCATTTATTCTTATTCAAGTTTGGAAATTTATTGCGCCTGGTTTGTATAAGCATGAAAAAAAAGCAATTATGCCTTATTTAGTTTTGACACCTATATTATTTTTGCTTGGAGGAATGCTTGTTTATTATTTAATTATGCCTCTTGCTATAAAATTTTTCTTATCATTTGAAAGCGTGGGATTAAATACAAATTTACCTATACAATTAGAAGCTAAAGTTAATGAATATTTATCACTTGTAATGAAATTAATTTTTGCGTTTGGCTTAAGTTTTCAACTACCAATAATACTAAGTTTACTAGCTAGAATAGGTTTCATAGATGCAAAATTTTTAAAACAAAGAAGAAAATATGTTGTAGTAATTATTTTTGGTGCTGCAGCAATTCTTACACCGCCTGATCCGATTACACAAATTGGTTTAGCTATTCCACTTTTATTATTATATGAATTATCCATATTATCTGTAAATATTATTGAAACAAAAAATTTTAAACGAAATAGAGAAGAAGAAAATGCATGATATAAAATATATTAGGGACAACTTTGAAACATTTAAAAAGAAAGTTTCAAATAGAAATAATACTACAAATGTAGACAATATTCTTGATTTAGATAAAACAAATAGGCATTTAATTCAGGAAAAAGAATTACTAGAAAAACAAAAAAAAGAAATATCTAAATCAAAAGATCAAAAAATGTTTGAAGAGTCTAAAAAAATTTCTGTAAAAATTAAAGAATTGTCTGAAGAACAATTAAAAATTAAATTAAAATTAGATAATATTCTTTCAGCGATACCAAATATTGCTCAAAACGATGTTCCAGTTGGTAAAGATGAAAAATTTAATAAAGTTATTGAAACAAAAGGTAATATTATATCTAAAAGTTTTAAAGAAAAGTCACATTATGAATTAGGCGGTCAATCAGATATGTTAGATTTCGATTTAGCATCAAAAACTACAGGTTCAAGATTTGTATTTTTGAAAAATAAATTGGCAATGCTGGAAAGAGCGTTATCAAATTTTATGCTAGATATCCATACTTTGCAAAATGGTTACATGGAAGTCTCACCTCCATTGATGGCCTCAGAAAGTACTATGTATGGAACAGGTCAACTACCTAAATTTGAAAATGACCAATTTGAAGTTAAATTAACAAATAATGATGATAGAAAATTCCTTATACCAACAGCTGAAGTAATACTAACAAATATGGTTAAAAATCAAATTTTAAAATTGGATGATTTGCCATTAAGACTTGTAGCGTCTACTCCATGCTTTAGAAAAGAAGCTGGCAGCTATGGTAAAGATACCAAAGGCATGATTCGTCAACATCAATTTTATAAAGTTGAATTAGTAAGCATAGTCGAAAATGATAAGTGTTTAGATGAATTGGAAAGAATGACTAACTGTGCAACTATGATTTTAGACAAATTAAAACTACCATACAGAAAAGTTATATTATCTACTGGTGATATGGGTTTCAGTGCAGAAAAAACATATGATATTGAAGTTTGGCTTCCATCTGAAAAAAAATATAGAGAAATTTCCAGCTGTTCATCATGTGGAACTTTTCAAGCTAGAAGAATGAATTCTAGATATAAAAATTCAAATAATGATAATATTTATACTGGAACCTTAAATGGTAGTGGACTTGCAATTGGCAGAACACTTATTGCAATAATGGAAAATTATCAGCAAGAAGATGGCAGTATAATTATTCCAGATGTAATAAGACCTTATATGAATAATATAGAGAAAATTTCATCAATTATAGGTTGAGAATTTTAAATATTTGGTATAATAAATTTTATTAACTAGGAGTTTTATGGATTCAGGAATAGCACAATTTATACCTTTAATACTAATTTTTGTAATCTTTTACTTTTTCTTAATAAGACCCCAACAAAAAAAAGTTAAAGATCATAAGTTAATGGTTGAAAATTTGAAAAGAGGTGACAAAGTAATTACTTCAGGTGGGATAGTTGGCATAATAGAAAGAATTGTTGATGCCGAAAAAGTAGAGGTATTAATTTCTGACAATGTAAAAGTTGAAGTTGTTAAAACAACAGGTATTCAGGCACTAGCAAACACTCAAGAAATTAAAAAATAATTATTTTTAAGTGTTATATTTTTCTAAAATCAAAATTATAACTATTTTTTTGTAACAATAGTTTTATTTTACTTCTCTCTTTCAAATATATTCAAATTTGATGATGCTATATTTAAAAATAAAATTAATCTTGGATTAGATTTACAAGGTGGTTCATATTTATTATTAGAAATTGATAATCAGCCTATTATTTCTCAAACTCTACAAAATAAGTTAATCGATTTAAAAAAAATCTTTATCGAAAAAAATATTAAAGTTAAAAATTTTTCTATTGAAAAAAATAAAATATTATTTGAAAGTGATTCATTATCAATTGATACTGTTCAGAATATTCTTTTAAATAAGGAAAGTGATTTAAATCCTTATTTTGATAAGTTTAAGACCCATCAATATATTTTAGATAATAATGAAAATATTTTTACATTTTATTTATCAGATTATGGAATTGTTCTTTTAAATTCATCATCCTTAGATCAAGCTATAGAAATTGTAAGAAGAAGAGTTGATGAAACAGGAACTAACGAGCCGAATATTCTAAAAAGAGGAAATGATCGTATCCTAGTCGAATTACCAGGCCTTGATGACCCCTCAAGAATAAAATCATTATTAGGTAAAACTGCTAATTTAACTTTTCAATTTGTGTCGTCCGATGAAAATGATAGCTTTGGAACACAAGAATTAAAGTTCGATAATGATATTGATAAAGCAACTGTAAGTAAAAGAATTATTTTAAATGGTGATAATCTAGTTGATGCTAAACCGCGAATGGATACTCAATCCAATGAAACAATTGTATCATTCACCCTAGATAGAGTAGGTGCTAAAAAGTTTGGACGTGCAACTACTGAAAATGTTGGAAAACAATTAGCAATTATATTAGATGGTAAAATAATCAGTGCACCTTCTATCAGAGAACCAATTATTGGAGGATCAGGGCAAATAACTGGAAATTTTACATTTCAAAGTGCAACTGATTTAGCTCTTCTATTGCGTTCAGGTGCACTTCCCGCACCAATGAATATTATTGAAGAGAGAACTGTTGGCCCAGATTTGGGGAAAGACTCTATTAATGCAGGCATCATATCTTTAATAGTGGGTTTTAGTCTAGTAGTTATATTCATGATATATAAATATAGAACGTTTGGTTTAATAGCCAATATTGCATTAATTATAAATTTATTTTTATTAATTGGTATACTAACTTTATTTGGTGCTACTTTAACATTACCAGGTATAGCTGGGATTATATTAACAGTTGGTATGGCAGTTGATGCAAACGTATTAATTTTTGAACGAATTAAAGAGGAAATTAAAAAAGAAAAGAACCAAATTATAGCATTTGATAGTGGATACATTAAATCAAGAACTGCTATTATTGATGCAAACATAACAACATTAATCGCAGCAATTATTTTATTTATAATGGGCTCAGGTCCTGTTAAAGGTTTTTCTGTAACTCTAGGTATCGGAATTTTAACTACCTTATTTTCTGTATATTTTATAGCAAGATTAATGAGTTCTATTTATGTAAAATCAAATAAAGACAAAGAGAATTTAATATAAATGTACACAATTCAATTTAATAAATATTATAAAAAATTTGGTATATTTTCGACTATTTTGATTATTTTATCATTAGTGATGCTTTTTGTTAAAGGTTTAAATTATGGTGTTGATTTTAAAGGTGGCACATTAATTGAGATACGACTAGATAATTCAGATCATTCTATTTCTAAAGTAAGAGATGTTTTTAGTAATTCTAATTTACCGAATCTTACAGTTAAAAATTTTGGTAATGACAAAGATTATTTAATTAAATTTCAAAAACAAAATTTAGAAAATCCAGAATTTATTAACAACCTTAAAAATGATGTATCTAAGTCTTTTCCAGATATTAATTTTAGGAGAGTAGAAAATGTTGGACCAAAAGTGAGTTCCGAATTATTAAAATCTGGTGTAATTGCAATTTCTTTATCTCTTGCAGCAATGTTATTTTATATTTGGATTAGATTTGAGTGGCAATTTAGTCTTGCAGCAATATTAGCTCTATTTCATGATATAATTTTAACGCTAGGTATATTTTCAATATTATCTTTAGAGATTAATTTATCTATTGTTGCTGCTGTATTAACAATTGTTGGATATTCGATGAATGATACTGTCGTTATTTTTGATCGTGTCAGAGATAATCTTAAAAAATACATTGACCTACATATCTTTGACTTAACTAATAAATCTATAAATCAAACTTTATCTAGAACAATCTTAACCTCTTTCACTACATTATTAGCTTTACTATCAATTTTTTTTCTTGGAGGTGAAATCCTAAAAGGTTTTTCTTTCGCAATGATTTTAGGAGTTATTGTTGGTACTTATTCCTCAATATTCATTGCAAATCCCTTATTAGTAAAGTTAAATGTTAATCATTACACTATTGTAAAAAAGGAAGAAAATATCAATTAATATAAATTTTGTGCTGCTACCATTGATAGTAACATTGGTAATGATAGTAACGTGTTCGTTCTGGAAAATAACATAGCAGTTTTTGCTGATTTTGCTTTAGTATCTGGGTCGACATCAATTATTCCTAAGGCTTTTTTTTGATTTGGCCAAATTACAAACCATACATTGAAAGCCATAATTAATCCAAGCCACATACCTATACCTATTGCAGTACTTTTTCCCCCACCTGATGTTATACCGAGTGTCATAGCATCATGAACGTAACCGTTTATGTAAGCTAAAATTAGTCCTGATAAAATAGTAAACAAAGCTGCCCATCTAAACCAAAATAATGCAGCAGGCGCTATAACTTTACCAATTGCTGGTTTTTGTTCATCAGGTATTTTTGCCATATTCGGAATTTGTACAAAATTAAAATACCATAATAGACCTATCCACATTATACCAACTATTACGTGGATATATCTAAATAACCAGCTCCAAAATAACAAATCTATATCAAAACCGCCATTTAAAAAATAAAGACCTAAAAATAGCAAAACAGTTAATGCAAGAGAAAAATGTATTGTCTTTGATAGAGATTGTAAAATTCCAGTCATTTTTAATTTATACTATGAATTAATAATTTAAGCAATTTTTTTATACTTTGAAATTAATAATGGCGCCAAGTATTTACCTGTATAACTACTTCGAACTTTCACTATATCCTCAGGTTTTCCTTCTGCGATAATTTCTCCACCTTTTACACCACCATCAGGACCTATATCTATAATATGGTCAGCTGTTTTTATTACATCAAGATTATGCTCAATTACTATGACTGTATTTCCAGTTGCAACAAATGTATGAAGGATTTCTAATAATTTTTTAATATCATGTTGATGTAATCCAGTAGTAGGTTCGTCCAAAATATAGACAGTTCTGCCTGTAGATCTTTTTGAAAGCTCTTTAGCAAGCTTAATTCTTTGAGCTTCACCACCTGATAATGTAGTTGCTTGTTGTCCAATTTTTATATACCCCAAACCTACTTTTTTTAAAGTTAGTAATTTTCCTCTGATGGTATTAATATTTTCAAAAAAATCACATCCTTCATCAACAGTCATATTTAAAACATCCGATATATTTTTACCTTTAAATTTAATCTCTAAAGTTTCACGATTGTATCTGCTTCCTTTACACTCATCACAAGTAATATATACATCTGGAAGAAAATGCATTTCGTAGGTAATTACTCCGTCTCCTTCACAAGCTTCGCATCTTCCACCCTTAACATTAAAAGAAAATCTACCAGGTTTGTATCCTCTACTTTTAGACTCAGGTAAATTTGTAAACCAATCTCTTATTGGTCCAAAGGCACCTGTATACGTTGCTGGATTTGATCTCGGTGTTCTTCCAATAGGTGACTGGTCTATATCAATTATTTTGTCAACAAGCTCAATTCCTTTAATACCTTTAAATGGCAAGGGTATTTTTCTTGATTTATTATTGTTTAAATAAAGGTTTAAAGCATTATAAAGTGTTTGAAGAATTAATGTTGATTTACCACTACCCGAGACACCTGTTACGCAAGTAAAAGCTCCTAACGGTACTTTTAAATTGACATTTTTTAAATTGTTTCCAGATGCATTAAGTATTTCAAGATACTTGCCATTTTTGGCCATCTTTCTATTTCTTGGCACAGGTATAAAACTTTTGTTAGATAAATATCTTCCAGTAATACTTTTATCATTTTTTTTTATTTCATCACAACTTCCTTCTGCAACAATCTCCCCACCTTTATGTCCTGCTTCTGGCCCCAAGTCTATTATATGATCTGAATTCTCCATTGTTTCTGTGTCGTGCTCTACTACAATTACTGTATTTCCTAAATCTCTTAATCTTTTTAAAGCGTCAATTAGTTTAATGTTATCTTTTTGATGTAAACCTATGGATGGTTCATCCAAAACATATAAAACACCTGTTAAACCAGATCCTATTTGAGAAGCTAACCTTATTCTTTGTGACTCTCCACCTGATAAGGTTCCCGACTCTCTAGACAATGTTAAATAATCAAGACCCACATTTAAAAGAAAATCTAATCTTTCGTTAATTTCTTTAAGTATATGTTGGGCTATTTTTAATCTTCTTGGATCTAATTTTTCTTCTAGAGAAAAGAACCATTCCTTAGCATCAATAATAGATTTTTGGGCAACTTGGCTAATATTTAAATCTTCAATTTTTACGCATAGAGCCTCATCTTTTAATCTATATCCATTACATTTTTCACACTTTGTATCTGATTGGTATTGTGAGATTTCCTCTCTCATCCAATCACTATCTGTCTCCAAGTATCGTCTTTCTAAATTATTAATAACACCTTCAAATGTTTTTTTATGTGAATATTTTTCATACCCGTCATCATAGGAAAATTTTATTTCCTCATCATCAGAACCATATAATATTATATCTTTTATTTTTTTTGGAATATTCTTCCATTTTTCATCCAAAGAAAATTTATAATGCTTTGCTAAGGAAGCCAAAGTTTGTGCGTAATACAGCGATGTTGATTTTGCCCATGGAACTATTGCGCCTTCAGAAATAGTTTTCTTTTCATCTGGTATAACTAATTTTGAATCAACATTTAACTTTATTCCAATACCTTCACATTCCTCACAAGCACCATAGGGACTGTTAAAAGAAAATAATCTTGGTTCTATTTCTTCAATTGTAAATCCACTCTCAGGACATGCAAATTTAGTAGAAAAAATTATTTTTTCAATTTTTCTATATTGTTTTGGAAGAGTTTCATCTTCATATTCTACAAATAATAATCCATTTGATAAGTTAATTGCAGTTTCAATTGACTCTGCTAATCTATTACCCAATGATGAATTTATTATAATCCTATCAACTAGAATTGATATATCGTGTTTCAATTTCTTGTTAAGTTCAGGAGCTTTATCGATATCATAGATTTTATTATCAATTTGAATTTTTCTAAAGCCTCTTTTTTTAAAAGATAAAATCTCTTTCTTATATTCACCTTTTCTTCCTCTAACTACCGGTGAATACAAATATATAGTAGATTTTTTTGGAAGTTGTTTGATTCTATCAACAATTTGACTAACTGTTTGTGATTCAATTGGTTTACCTGTGAATGGTGAAAATGGTGTTCCCGCTCTTGCATAAAGAACTCTCATATAATCGTAGATTTCTGTTACAGTAGCAACAGTTGATCTTGGATTTTTAGATGTATTTTTTTGTTCTATTGATATAGCTGGACTCAAACCTTCAATAAAATCAACATTTGGTTTTTTCATTTTATCTAAAAATTGTCTTGCATAAGCTGATAGACTTTCTACATATCTTCTTTGACCTTCCGCATATACAGTGTCAAAAGCTAAAGATGACTTTCCTGAACCTGAAAGTCCTGTAATAACTACAAATTTATCTTTAGGAATATCCAAAGATATATTCTTTAAATTGTGCTCTTTTGCACCTTTTATGTGGATCTTTTTAAGCATTATTTAGTTGCTTTAGATTAAT
>MDTE01052137.1_pt1 | contig 14409 bp, 10 predicted proteins | sample 811231 | NCBI WGS metagenome assembly MDTE01 (sample SAMN05326651, study PRJNA326480) | marine metagenome | isolation source: seawater | place: Indian Ocean: Red Sea | collected 2010 | reverse complement strand
CCACAGACGAGCAAATCCACCTAAAAAACGGAAAAGACGTACAACTAAAAAGAAAAAATGAGATTTTTGATTTACATCAAACTCAGTTTGTTAACATTTTTATTAGCAGATGCGGACTTAGCCATGGACATTAAGCAAAGTTTAGTTTCGCCATGTTGCTGGGCAGGAACTGTTTATGACCTGGACCACAATCCTGAAATGGAAGAACAGATCGAAAAATTTGTAGCCCAAGGAAAAACAAAAGAAGAAATTCTGGAATATTATGTAGGACTTTACGGGGAACGTATTTTAGCTGTTCCCAAAGCAGAGGGATTCAACCTCATGGCTTGGATTGCGCCTATCCTTACAGGGTTCGTAGGAATTGCGGTGATTGTTTCATATTTAAGGACTCCCAAAGAAACAGCAACTGAGGTAATTTCCGCCCCATCGGATGTTCAGTTTGATGATGAAATCGAAGCTGAACTTCGAGAGATGGATTGATATAAGACTTGATTGCTGAGTTAGTCCCTGCCCGCCCAGCTTGTTCAGTGCGCGCAGGCGGGGAAGCAGAAGTCAGGTTTTTTTAATGTACCCTTCCTGCCTCCTCGTACGCTTCGGCAGACAGGTAACAAGCTCAGGGTACTTATACTTATCTTTCAAATGAACAAAACAATCGAAAAAATTGTATCTCTCTGCAAACGGCGGGGAATCATTTTCCAGTCATCTGACATTTATGGCGGCTTTTCCGCTGTGTACGATTACGGTCCCTTGGGGATTGAACTTAAAAATAATATTTCCCAACTCTGGTGGAAGGAGATGACCCAGGCCCATGAAAATATCGTTGGCTTGGACAGTGGAATTTTGATGCATCCAAAAATTTGGGAAGCTTCTGGTCATGTGGGTGCATTCAATGATCCGTTGGTAGATTGTAAACAATGTAAAGCGCGGTACCGCGCTGATGAATTTTCAGAAGATTACCAATCCATCAATTGGGAAGAAAAACAATGTCCCAAATGTGGCACCACAGGAAATTTGACAGAGCCGAGGCAATTCAATCTCATGTTTAAAACCCATGTGGGCCCTGTGGAGGAATCAGGCACAGAAGCCTACCTACGTCCGGAAACAGCTCAAGGGATTTATGTGAATTATCAATTGGTCCAAGGCGCCATGCGGATGAAAGTTCCTTTTGGAATTGCTCAAATTGGAAAAGCATTTCGGAATGAAATTGTTGCCAGGAATTTCATTTTCCGTACACGGGAATTTGAACAAATGGAAATGCAATATTTCGTAAAACCGGGCACTGATGATACCATTATGCAGGAGTGGAAAGAAAAACGGTTTAATTTTTATAAACAGCAGTTGGGCATCTCTGAATCCAAACTCCGTTACAATGAACATAGTGAAAATGAATTAGCCCATTATGCCAAAGAAGCCTGGGATATTGAATATGAATTCCCATTTGGATGGTCAGAGATAGAAGGTGTACATAATCGAACCGATTTTGACTTAAAACGCCATGAAGAATTTTCCGGAAAAAATCTCACCTATTTTGATCAACCCAATAACGAAAGATTTCTCCCTTATATTATTGAAACGTCTGCTGGGTTGAACCGGAATCTCCTTACGGTCTTGGCAGATGCCTACTGGGAAGATGAACAAAATAATCGGGTGGTTATGAAGCTCCACCCAAGATTGGCACCGGTAAAAGCTGTAATCTGCCCATTGGTTAAAAAAGATGGATTACCCGAAAAAGCACGGGAGATCATGGATATATTGAAACCCCATTTTAAAGTCTTGTATGACCAGCAAGGCTCCATTGGAAAGCGATATTACCGACAGGATGAAGCAGGGACACCTTTTGGTATAACAGTGGACCACCAATCTACAGAAGACAACACCGTCACGCTTCGACATCGGGATACTATGGTTCAGGATAGAGTGTCCATCGATCAATTACAGTCAGCCATTCAGGATAAAATTTAATCGATAATAAATCCGAGATCACACTTGGATCCTTCAGAATTAGTTTATTTTTAAAAAAATATACTAATTTAATGTCTCATTAAATCCCTTTCATATGTCATTCTGGCAATTATATATTTACTATGTTAACATATGTTGACATTCCACAAAACAAAACCAAAGGAGCAAACTATGAAGAAATCCATTGTGATTTTCTTAATCATTAATCTCTCTTTCGCCTTAGCGCAATCCATCTCTGGAACTGTTACCGATGAAAATGGTAATGGTCTGGCAGGTGCGAATGTCACTGTCGATGGTACAAGCTTGGGCGCTGCAGCGGATGCTTCCGGGTCTTACTCCATCAATGGCGTTGCACCTGGAACCTATAGTGTGACAGCATCATTTATCGGTTATAGCGATATGACTAGAACAGTTGCTGTTGGTGAAGGTGGTGCTACTGCAAATTTTTCATTGTCCGTTGACGCACTCGCTGCAGACGATGTATTCGTAACCGGTACCCGGGCTGCCGGCCGAACAGCTATGAAATCCCCTACACCTATTGATGGTTTTGATGATCAAGATTTACGGCGTCAAGGAAATGGTGATCTGACTGAAACCCTGAAAAACCAAGTCCCATCTTATAACGCAACCCCTTTAACAGGTGACGGTGCTGCATTTGTTAGACCAACATCCATGCGTGGGCTTCCACCTGATAACACTTTGGTATTAACCAATTCAAAACGTCGTCATCGTTCAGCTCTTATTTCACACTTTGGCGCAGCCATGAATGTGGGTGCCCAAGCTGTTGATGTTGCCATGATTCCAAGCATCGCTGTTAAAAGACTTGAAGTTTTACGCGATGGTGCATCAGCACAATATGGTTCTGATGCTATTGCTGGTGTGATGAACTTTATCCTAAAGGATAATAATGAAGGTATTGAATTCCAGGTCACACAAGGAACTTGGATGACAGCAGAAAATGGCCGCGGCGGTGAGCAGGATATTACAGCTGCTGCAAATATTGGGCTCCCTCTCTCAGATGATGGTTTCTTAAATATCAGCGCTGAGTATGCGGTTAGACCTGAGTTATCAAGAGGGTTCCAACATGCATCTGCTGCTGATGGATATAAAGGCTGGGTCAAGGCAGATGATACTGCCCTTGAATCCGGTGGATATGAAGGGACACAAAATGTAGACGATTGGCAGACAGCTATGAATTGGGGACGTCCGGAAAATAATGGATTCCGTTCAGTATGGAATGCTGGCCTAATTGTTGGTGATGGTGTTGAAGCGTACTCATTTGGAAATTATGCAGACACCTATGGCGAATATAGTTTTTTTCTACGTGCACCTGGTAAATCTGGAGCATTAACTGCAATTCCATTGGATCCTACCGATACATCAAAAGGAAACTACTCCTGGGGTGATACGTACCCGCTTGGGTTTACACCTCGTTTGGAAGGTCATGGAACAGACTTTAGTTCAGTCGTCGGAGTTAGGGGTGATGATTTGTTTGGATTAACTTATGATTTTAGTACAAGCTATGGATCCAATTATATTCATTATTACCTTCGTAATACATTGAATCTTTCTTGGGGTCCTAACTCACCACATAACTTTGAAATCGGTGATCTTCAACAGGAAGAAACAAATTTGAATGCAGATTTTACTTACCCGATGGGTGATATGAATATCGCATTTGGTGCAGAAGCAAGAGAAGAAAAATACACCATGTATCGCGGACAAAAAGAAGCCTGGATGGCAGGCCCTTGGGGGATGTCCCATCTTCTAGTAGATCCCGTTGCAAGTGCCGCACTACAAGCATCAAGCGGGGTAGCTGATACTACCGTTAACTACACTGCTCCAGGGCTCGCATCAAACGGTATGCCGGGAACCAACCCGGACGCTGCAGGTGTATTTGCCCGCCAGAATACTGCTTACTATGCTGATGTTGAATATGATATGGGCGATCTTTTAGTACAAGCTGCTTTCCGTATGGAAGACTTTTCTGATTTTGGGTCAACATCAAATTTCAAATTTGCAGGACGGTATTCTTTAGGAAACCTGGCCACATTTCGTGGTGGTTATTCCACAGGATTTCGCGCTCCTACGCCTGGTCAATCCAATTACACAGGTGTTGTTACATCCTTTGATGGATTAAGTGGACAACAGATACAGGAAGGAACCTTGAAACCAACGCACCCATTAGCGGTTTCTATGGGTGGTGCAGCGTTGGTCCCAGAGGATGCTGTTAACTTAAGTGCTGGATTTACAACAAGTATGGTTAGTGGTTTAAATCTATCTGTTGATTACTACCAAATTGATGTAACCAATAAAATCATCAAGTCACGATCTCTGACAGTACCTGAAGGCAGTAGTAGTTTATTTACGGATATTGCGATTTACACAAATGCTTTAGATACTAAAACATCCGGTATTGATGTTGTTGCTGATTATACTCTTGGTGCTACCAATATTGGCCTTGCTTTGAATAATAATACAACTGAAGTTGTAACGCAGCGAAAAGTAAATGGAGTAGATCCAGTTAGTGAAGGTGGCGTTCACAATATTGAAAAAAATCTACCAGCAACGCGTATTTCAGCAACAGTAACGCATAGCTTAGGAGATGCTCTTTCTCTCATGGCACGTGTGAATTATTATAGTGAAACCATTGATGAACGGAGTCAACAAGAAGTTGTTGATCCTACACAACTCATCGATATCGAATTGAACTATCGCGTGAGTGATAATCTTTCCGTTGTTTTTGGTGCAAATAATGCACTGAATACATTTCCGAATCAAATTGCCACACGGAGAAGTCAAGGAATGCCTTACCCACGTCGTACGCCCATTGGGTATCACGGTGGTATGATGTTCACAAGGCTCACATATAACTTCTAAACACCTTTTTCCAAAAAAGGATGAAAAGGCGGTGAGATTTCTTACCGCCTTTTTTATTGCCAATAGGTGAACCTTAATAAATTAATGTTGAAAATGTAGAATATACCTTGCCCGCATAAAAAGTTTTCAATCTAAAGAGTTTGAAAACTTTTTACTAAAGAAAATGGCTGTAAATCCATCACAGGTGCAGTTAGTAGCAGTTCTAAACATATCAGGTAATCCACCAGACAATGCAATCCAAGTAGTTATGAAGGCAGTTGTTTGCATTTCATCCAAACCCAATAAAGATGCAAAAAGTGTTGAACTCCATAAAGCTGTCCCCATGCCGGCCGGCAACCCTGGCGCAGCTATTGTAAATAATACAATCGCCGGCCAGGCAACTAAGAGAGCTGTTAATGTGATCGGGATATCAAAAACAACTGTCATAACAAAGGGCGCATAGGCAACATACGCCAAAGCACTCGTATCCAAGTTTATAACAGCACCTATAGGAATCACAAAACCTACAATGGATGGGTTCGCGCCATATTTCTTTACGTTAGCTAAATTTACAGGGAGCGTTGCCAAAGATGAGCAAGTACTTGCAGCAAAGACAGCCGTAGGAAAGAAATATTCACCCAACACTTTTTTGATAGATTGCTTTGCAAATAGCTTGATGACAACTAATTGATAAATCATTAACCAGAGAAAACATAAACCAAATGTATAAAAAGTCATCCATAGATAATATTTCATACTCTCTGTAGCGCCGGTATTTACACCTAAGGAAATCCCTAAGAAAAAGACAATCACAGGCATGATTCTACTCAATATAGGTGTAGAATTATTCATCCAATTGTCAAATGTATTTAACATTTTTTGTAATGGATGTATTTTTGTTGCAATTAATCCAAAAATGACTGCAATTAAAATAGCTAATAAGGGCCATGACGCACCGGAAGAACTATTTAATGTAGCGAACATTCTTAAAGCTTCATCTATCATATTGCCATTGCCGGAAGATATTTCCACACCAAAAAGCAATGAAGAAAAGACTATTCCTAGTAATCCTGCACACATGGAAGTCAGTAAATACCATCCAATCACACTGGCAGCAAGTTTTCCACCGCCACCCTGAGATTTTAATTTACTAATTGCTGGACTCAAGGCTATAACAATTAATATTGGTACAATTTTAATGAATCCGGTTAATGCAGAATGTGTTACTGAAGAAATAAATTTAAGCGTATCTCCAAACCCGGACCCGATTATTAATCCGGACATTAGACTAATTAAAGACCATAAGTATATCGGTATCTGTTTAACTGTATTCATCTTGTCACCAAACATAATTCAATTCTTTCATTATCTCTTCTTAGGTGGTACTTTATTGAGGAGTTCATGTTTGGGTTTCCCTTTTTTCTTATTTGAATTTGAGGAGCCTAAATCCTTATCCCAAAACCTTTATGACACTATAAGCCATGAGTAACGTTATCAAATTTACCTGCCCTATAAAAAAAATAGGGAATAATAAAGGGCATCACTTTTTTGGATATTATAATAAAAGTGTTTGGGACCGAAGCGATAGATTTGTCTTAGTTAATAAATTTGATTTGATGGTTAAAGATGTTCAAATTGATGATACTTTAGAGATTGGCTTTTATGATCTGAAGGATGACTCAAATAAATTTAATAAAATAGGTTTAACCACAACTTGGAATTGGCAGATGGGTTGCCAAACCCAATGGCTTGATGCACTTGAAGGAAGAAAAGTCATTTTTAATGTTAGAGCCAAAGAGCACTCTAACAATCCATATACTGAATTTGCTTCTAAAATAGTTGATGTAGATACGGGAGATGAGACGGAACTTCCAATGCCTGTGTATATAACAGCACAAAATAGTAAATATGCCTTATGTATTGATTATAAAAGACTCTTCATCACTCACGAAACGATCGGATATCAAGCAAAACATCAATATGAAAATATGTCATTGGCTCCAGATAATGATGGTATTTACAACATGAATATTGCTAATGGTGAGTTCTCTTTAATCTGTTCTTACAAACAATTAAAGAATTTCCATTATGTTGAGTCAATGGAAAAAGCAACACACTGGGTTTCCCATTTAGAAATTTCACCAAACTCAAAACGGATTTTATTTTTACATCGATGGAGTGAAAGAGTCGAAGATGAAATGTGCTTTTTACATCGTTTGATTACCATGAACCCTGATGGCAGTGACATGGTTTTGCTTGAATGTTCTGACCATCCTTTACCACAACTTGAAGAAAACTTTGATGCGAATGCTGTGGGTACATTTGATTATGAAAAATCAGAATATCAAATTTCTCATCCTACTTGGAGAAATAATAAACAAATCATGGTTTGGGGGCCTCATGATGGTAAGATTCATTATAACCTTTATGATGATAAAACTAAAAAGGTAGAAATTATTGGTGCAGACGTGCTCACTGAGAATGGACATATGACTTATTCACCGGATGGAAATTGGTTGCTAAGTGATACTTATCCAGATGATAATACAAATGAGCGAATTTTATTTTTATATCATATGGATTCGGGTTTGCGCTACGATATTGGTTGCTTTTATGCAGATCCAATTCTGGGGAAAATTAATCGGTGTGATCTTCATCCAAGGTGGGACAACAGTGGCGACAAAGTTTGTATAGATTCTGTACATGAAAATGAACGGCAGATGTATATGATTGATGTTTCGCAAATTGTGAATAGGAATAATTAATCACTTGATGAAATGGGAACATATTCCTTTTAACTATCAAATATATAAATAATTGCGAAGCGACATAACATTCAACCTTTTATTCTCTTAACATGAAAATAGATGGAAAAATCATGATTGGAATTATTGGTGGAATGGGCCCATACGCAGGCTTAGACTTGATAAAAAAGATATTTGATTTAACAGATGCCAAAACAGATCAAGACCATATCCCTGTTTCCATGCTTTCCATTCCCCATCAAATAGAAGATCGAACCAAATATTTATTAGATCCAACATTGGATAATCCCGGCATTGCCATTGGTAAAGTTGTTCAAAAATTGGCAGAAACGGGTGCATATGTTGTTGGTATGCCTTGTAACACAGCCCATTCTCCTCTCATCTTTAATGAAATTAAAAATCAAATTCCCAGTGATATAATTTTTGTTAACATGATCGAAAAAGTTGTGGGCTGGATTGTTGAAAAACATCCAACCGTGAAAAAGGTTGGGATTCTTGCAACCAATGGAACTATTCAATCAAAAGTTTATCATAACGAATTAATAAATAATGGATTGGAGCCAATCACCTTTGATAAAATAGAGCAAAAAGAATTTATAGATGAAGCTATTTATGATAAATCAATTGGTATTAAATCATGCTCCAATCCAGTTTCTGGTGAGGCCATTGTAAGATTAGAAAAGGGAATGAATATGTTAGTCGATTTAGGATCAGAAGTAATTATTTTAGGGTGTACAGAGATTCCAATAGCTATCCAAACATCAACTTTTCAAAATATTCCTTTAATTGATGCAACAACAGTTCTCGCTAGAGCTCTCATTTTAAAATCCAATCCCAGTTCTTTAAAACAATGAATTCAACTGGTACTTTTTTTACACACCTTGAATGTTCAAAGTGTGGCATTCACTTTTCAAAAAATGAAATTCATAATTTGAGTGAATGTTGCTCCCTCCCTCTCATTCCCTGTTATGATATTGACCGTGCTAATTCCAGATTTAAAAAACAAGATTTACTAAATCGCCTGCCAACAATGTGGCGTTATAAAGAAATGATGCCCGTAGAATCAGATGAAAATATCATAACTCTGGGTGAGGGGTTTACACCGCTTCAATATACAAAATCACTTGGCAATTATTTTGGGCTACATCACTTATTTCTAAAAAATGAAGGCATCAACCCTACGGGCTCATTTAAAGATCGAGGCATGAGTGCTTCCATTTCAAAAGCAAAAGAATTTAGACTGGAAAAAATTTCCATTCCAACCGCTGGCAATGCTGGTGGTGCCACGGCTGCTTATGCTTCTAAGGCAGGACAATCATCTTTTATTTATATGCCATCGGATACACCCAGAGCCTTTCAGGTTGAATGTCACCAATATGGTGCTCATGTAGAAATGGTGGATGGCGTCATAAGCGATTGTGGCAAATTAATCGCCAAACGGAAAGACAAAGAAGGTTGGTTTGATATTTCAACTCTAAAAGAACCGTATCGTTTAGAAGGTAAAAAAACTATGGGTTATGAATTGGCTGAACAATTTGACTGGGAGCTCCCAGATGCCATTATTTATCCAACTGGTGGCGGTACGGGCATCATCGGTATGTGGAAAGCATTTGATGAAATGGAACAGCTCGGATGGATCGGAGAAAAAAGGCCGAGAATGATTTCTGTCCAAGCTGAAGGATGTGCTCCCATTGTTCGTGCGTTTAAACAGGGAAAAGATTCAGCGGACTATTTTGAAAACCCAAAAACAGACGCACTTGGGTTACGAGTCCCTGTTGCGGTAGGCGATTTTCTCATCCTTCAATCCATTCGAGAAAGTGAAGGTTATGCATTGACTGTTTCAGATAAAGAATTAATGGATGGTGTGAATATTATTGGGAAACATTCGGGCATTTTTTCAGCACCGGAAGGTGGCGCTACTGTGGCAGCTATTCCAAAACTTTTGGACAAAGGAATTTTATCTAAGTCAGACCAAGTAGTCTGTTTTATTACAGGGAATGGTTTAAAATACGTCGACCTATTTTAGTTCATATATTTTTCAGTCAATTTTCGAAAACACTCCATTTGCTCAAAAGCTAATTCTTTTGAATCCCAGACATGAAAGGACTGGCAATCAAACCCCAAAGAATCTTTCATAATCTCATAGGCATAATCTGTAAAGACCACTGTACCATCTTCACCAATTTCTTCAATGGAATCCAATTTCCCGGATTCTTTATTCAGTTCGATGGCTTCATCCAAGGTAATGTCATCAGGGAGAACAACCTCTGCCCCATCTTTATTGAGCAAAACTGGATAACCACCGGGAAGTCCAAGCGGACCCGGAGAATGAGTTCTTAAGTTTTCATCAAACAGCATGGCTTTCAAATTTTTAAGGGCTGATGATGAAGATACAGTTGTAAACCCAATTCCAGGGCCATACAATTTCACTGATTCATACATGACTACGTCCGTGTCAAACTCTGAAGTTAGATCTTCCCCATCGATGAGAATTTTTAAATAATAAGGCGCACCAGGCTGATATCCAGCTTCACGTGGGAATACCCAATGCTGGTGGTGACACACTTGATATGTTTCAACGCGAGAACGGTCAATGCCATTTTTCTTAGCAACATAAGTTAAAACAGCCGGTGCAATAAGATCCACATTTCCAATCCCAATGGTTGGTGCTAAACCAACTTTCCCTAAAACGGGATTCGTTAAACAAGATAATGATGTATTGATATAAAATGGGGCAGTCCCTGAATCTTGAATTGATTTTGCCAAATGTAGCCCTAAAGCCAACTGGCATGGCAGCCAAGCGCCAAGTCCCGCGGAACTGATTTTTTCATATAAATCTTCTGGCAGTTGGCGAATCAAATGCCATGTATGCAACACGGTACAATTAATGATGGCGTCAAAGTTTTCTTTTTGAATTAAGTCTGTTGTTTTTTCTGTTTCAAATAAATCAATTTTCAATGGGTTATACTTTGGATGAAACCCATGATGGGCTGCACCAATTTCTGCATTATGACAAGCCCATTGGGCTTTTTGTAAATCAACATCACCAACGGTCCACTCGATGTCAGATCCATCGCGAGCAGCAAATTCCAAAAGATGCTGACCAACATCTCCTGTACCAACTAATAATACTTTTTTCATGTATTTATGTCCTTCTTTTAATGAATTAATTTGATATTTATAATAAAAATATTCAAATCTAATTCGTGATTACATGATTTTATTTAATCTTATTTCACCTTATTATTCTGCCATATAATCTGCCACATTTAAAGATAATTCTTCAAAAATGTCGTCGACAAATGCATCACCAACTTTAGTCATCAATGACCGGGTAAAAGCGCTTTGGGAAGAGGGCAAAGATGTGCTTCATCTCGGTTTTGGTGAATCACGGTTCCCAGTCCATCCTTTGATAAAGTCTGCATTAATTGATGCAGCATCCAACCGCAGCTATTTGCCTTCATCCGGCACGGAAAAACTTAAGAAAATTGTTGCTGATTATTACGCTAAAAAACTGAATGTTTCACTTAATCCAAATCAAATATTGATCGGCATTGGTAGCAAGTCTCTTTTATTTTCTATGATTCATGCCATTGATGGAGATATTCTTTTGCCAAAGCCATCTTGGGTTTCTTACTCTTCCATCGCGAAGCTAACTGGCAAAAAAATAACTCGATTTGATTTAGATAGAGATCATGGCTTTAGATTAAGTATTGATTCTGTAATAAGTGGCTATGATTCAGCAAAATCAAGTGGGCAAAATCCAAAAATGGTTGTTTTGAATTCACCAAATAATCCGGTGGGAAATTCGTTTTCAAATTCTGATCTTGAAACAGTCTCAAACTGGGCAAGAAAAAAAAATATTACCATTTTAAGCGATGAGATTTATGGACTTGTAACGCATAATGGAAATAAACATCAATCCATTTTTGAGTTTTATCCAGAAAGAACAATTGTGTTTAGTGGACTGAGTAAACATCTTTCACTGGGTGGATATAGAATCGGAATTGCCATTGTACCAAATAATGAGTTTGGGACAGAATTAGCATCTCAGTTCAATGCCATTGCCGGAAGTATTTGGTCATGTGTCCCTGCACCATTTCAAGCTATGGCAGAAACCGCTTTTGCCCATGATGATGAAATAGAAAATTACATTCAAACTTGCACCAAAATTCATGGAACGAGGACACACTATGTTTATCATGGCTTGAAAGAAATGAATTTGGAATGTCCAAAACCTTCCGGTGGTTTTTATGTCTATGCTTCTTATAAAAATTTTGAAGGAGCATTGAAAAATTTAGGCATTGAATCGTGTAAAGATCTGGCTGAGTATTTACTGGGTAATTCTGAAATAGCAACCTTGCCGGGAGTTGCATTCGGTGATGACTCCAAAAATTTATGTCTTCGAATTTCTACAAGTTATCTCGATATGGAAACGGATGAGAAAGCACAACATATTTTAGACACTTTTATGTCCGGCATTGAACCAATAACATTTATGAAAGATCATCATCCCCAGACAAATTTATTTTTAAAGCGGATGAATGATTTCCTTTCATCTTTAAATTAATCCCATGAAAGAAGTTGTTATTGTTGATGCTGCCCGATCTCCCATCGGGAAAGTGGGTGGTGCATTATCCACTATTCGCCCGGATGATCTTTTAGCAGATGTTCTCAAAGGATTGATAGGCCGAACAGGGATTGACCCAACAATGATTGTTGATGTGTATGCGGGCTGCGGGAATCAAGCCGGAGAAGATAATCGAGATGTGGCACGGATGGCTGTGCTTCTTGCAGGATTCCCTTTGTCTGTTGGTGGTGTGACTGTGAACCGAAATTGTTCTTCCGGACTTGAAGCAGTGAACCAAGCAGCGAAAGCAATCATCACAGGGGAAGGCGACATCTTTATTGGATGCGGTGTTGAATCCATGAGTCGCGCGCCTTTGGTGATGTCAAGGCCATCAACTTTATCTGGTTTTGGCCACAGAAAAGTATTTGATTCCACGGTTGGTTGGCGATTTGAAAATCCAAAAATGGATAAAATGTATCCAATTATAAGTTTGGGAGAAACAGCTGAAAAAGTTGCAGATAAACATGGTATCTCTCGAGAAGACCAAGATGCATTTGCCTTAGCGAGCCAACGTCGCGCCATAGAAGCTATAAACTCAAATCGATTCAAAGATGAAATTATTCCCATTTCTATACCACAAAGAAAGGGCGATCCAATTTCTTTTGGTACAGATGAATATCCACGGTTCAAAAAAGATAATGGGGATTATGTATTGGATACATCCATGGAAAAATTAGGCACACTTCGTCCTGCTTTTCGGAAAGGTGGAACTGTTACGGCAGGTAATTCCAGTGGCATTAATGATGGCGCTGCTGCACTCCTTTTGATGAGTAAAGAAAAAGCAAATGAGCTGGGATTGAAGCCCCGAGCAAAATGGTTGGGCTCGGCTGTTGCCGGTGTGGATCCAGCTGTTATGGGGTTGGGGCCTGTGCCTTCAACAAATAAATTATTGAAACGATTAGGAATTGATTTAAAGGATATTGGACTCATTGAATTGAATGAAGCATTTGCCGCTCAAGTCATTGGTGTAATGAAAGAATTAAAATTGGATCCTGAAAAAACAAATGTGAACGGTGGTGCCATTGCCTTAGGGCATCCTTTGGGATGTTCCGGCGCTCGCATTTTAACCACCCTTGTCCATGAAATGAAAAAACGTGATACACAATTTGGATTAGCAACGTTGTGCGTCGGCGTGGGGCAAGGTGTGTCAACCCTCGTGGAGAATTGTTGATGGATCGCCCTCTTTCTGGGATTCGCGTTTTAGCGTTGGAACAATATATGGCTGGTCCTTATTGTTCTATGCTGTTGGCTGACGCCGGCGCAGATGTCATAAAAATTGAACGTCCCGGTATCGGCGACCCTCGTCGTGCCATTCCACCCTTTGCTGAAAAAGATGGTGTTAAAAAAGCCGGTGGTTTCATGGCCTACAATCGCAATAAAAAAAGTGTGTGTCTGAATGTAAGGACTGAAGAAGGGAAACAGGTTTATTACGATTTGGTGAAATCCTCCGATGTTGTGGTTGAAAATATTCGTCCCGGCTCCACAGATAAAATGGAAATCGGGTATAAATCACTGAAAAAAATAAATCCTAAATTGATTTATGCAGCCATCTCCGGATTTGGCCGACTGGAAGGCTATAAAGGCCCCGATTCAGATCGCCCTGCTTTTGATATTGTTGCTGAAGCTATGAGTGGTATTATGCACGTTGTAGGGTTTCATGATAAACCGCCCTCATGGACGATTTACGGCATGGCGGATATTTACACCGGACTCTGCACCTCCTACGCCATCACCCAAGCATTGCTCCAACGAGAGCGAACCGGAAAAGGTCAATTTGTAGATAGCTCCATGCTGGATGCTATGATCTCGCTCAACGAACGAATGGTCATGCTCTACACTATGACAGGCGAAGAACCGCACCGCGGAAGATTAAAACATCTTTATCCCCGTGCTGCTTTCAAATGTAAGGATGGCTATATTGCAATGAACGTTCCTGATGATCGGGTGTGGGCACGATTGTGTGATATTATTGGACGACCTGATCTAGTAGAAGATGACCGGAGCAAGACTGGAACTGCACGGAGCGCCAATACTGAATTGTTAAATCCCATTATTGAATCATGGTTGCTAGAAAAAACAAGGTCAGAAGCGGAAACAATTTTGAATAATAATGGTGTCCCGGTTGGCCCTGTGAATACAGCGAAAGATATTTTTGAATCAGATCAAGTGAAAGCCAGAAAGGCAATTGTTGAT
>MDTE01145504.1_pt1 | contig 14411 bp, 8 predicted proteins | sample 811231 | NCBI WGS metagenome assembly MDTE01 (sample SAMN05326651, study PRJNA326480) | marine metagenome | isolation source: seawater | place: Indian Ocean: Red Sea | collected 2010 | reverse complement strand
GAAACCGAACTCGAACTCGCAAAGAAAGCAGGGATTGATATTCTCTTCGAAACGCGCGTTCTTTCACTCCTTTATGACGATGAAAAAGTTTCCGGCGTAAAGGTAAAAGAGAAAGGAAAAGTTAGGGAAATATCCGCTAAGGCCGTGGTGCTCGCCTCTGGTGGCTTCGAAGCAAACGCTGAAATGCGAACCCGCTACCTGGGCCCAGGTTGGGAGCTCGCGAAAGTCCGTGGCACCAAGTATAACACCGGTGACGGAATTAGAATGGCACTCGATATCGGTGCTATGCCTTATGGCAACTGGTCCGGATGTCACTCTGTCGGATGGGACTTCAATGCACCGCCCTACGGTGACTTGGAAGTCGGCGATAATTTCCAAAAGCATAGCTACCCACTCGGTATAATCGTAAATGCAGATGGGAAACGTTTCGTCGACGAAGGCGCCGATTTCCGTAATTACACCTATGCCAAATACGGTGGTGAAATTTTAAAGCAGCCAAACCAATTGGCATGGCAGGTCTTCGATCAAAAGGTTGTTGATAAATTGCGTGACGAATACCGCATCCGTCAGATTACTAAAGTGACCGCTGATACCATCGAGGAACTCTCAACAAAGCTCGAAGGCGTCAATCCGCAGCAATTCGTTAAAACTGTTGAAGATTTCAACAATGCGGTCATGGATGATGTGCATTTTGACCCAACAATATTGGACGGCCGCGGTACTAAGGGCCTCGACGTGCCAAAGAGCAACTGGGCAAACAAACTGAATGAGCCCCCTTACGAGGCTTATCAAATTACCTGCGGCATCACATTTACATTTGGTGGATTGAAAGTGGATCCGAGCTCCGGTCAAGTGATGGACGTGGATATGCATCCGATCCCGGGTCTCTATGCCGCGGGTGAAATGGTCGGCGGTTTGTTTTTCTTTAATTACCCGGGCGGCACGGGCCTAACATCAGGTTCAGTATTCGGACGCATGGCTGGGACGTCGGCCGGTGAAGCCGCAATGGGGTAATCTTATAAGAACAGGGCTAGCGCAAGTATCGCCCTGTTTTTAACATTTTCTGACTTCGTCGTGTCGAAGCGGTTCCTGATTTTAGAAACGATCTCACGCTCCGGTTGTGTGGGAGGCAAACGCCCGATTTTGAGCCTTAAGAGACCATTTATGATCTCCTCCGCACGAGAAAAAGGTTCAAATAATGTCTTACTATCAGTCTGTGAAAATAACATTTCCGACAAAAAAATCCTTAGTTCATGCAATCGGTCCGTGATACGCGCCTCCGGATATATGCGCACAGCGAACGAAATAAACTGACCTTCGTCGTTGATATTCCAACGTTCCGCGACTTTCGTATACGCCTGCACGGCCAAATAAAGTCGATCGATCTTTGGCAAAGACGCGAAGTTATCAGATAAAAACGCAATATTGCAGAAGAGTTGAGCTGCAAGTACCAAATACGGATCATTCCACTGAAACTCCGGAACCCCAAGGGTATCTATTTGTGCATGTGGCTTTTCATCCTTATAGGTAACTTCGGCGTCAGAGGGTTCCGAAACGTGTTTGGTGTTACGTTCGCTCCAGGCACTTTCAATCGTCTCCATTTTACCGGCAAACGCCACCTCAGCCAGAAAAGCAAATTCGTAACCAACTGCATTTCGAAAAGGAAGCGCCGCCACAAACGGCCGTCTGAAGACGCCGTACCAAAGATCAAGGCAAATTTCAGCTTCGAGAAAACTCTGCACACGCTCTACCGGGTCATCATCAGAAACATTTATTTCTGATTGAGACGCATCCGCTTTAACATTAGACGGTTTGGCGCTGCCTATAGCGAGCGATAAATCCGCACGTTCTTCCATTTTGTTCGTACAAATCTTAAGGAAATCATGGTCCAGCCGATCCCCGATGCCAAGCCACATAAAATAGGCCCCGTTACTCCGTGCCAGCGCTTCCGCATGGGACGGCAGGACACCAAAATGGCCCGGCGTTTTTACATACGTGACCCGTTTATCGCGCTTGGCTTCACTTTTACAGACCGCACTGACAATTTCGTCATCGGTATCGTCAACGATAAGAACCTCAAATTCATCGTGTGATTGGCCTAATATTGAATCAATTGTAAGGGACAGTCCATCAACACGATTGGTTACTGGTATACCGATGCTGACAAATGGGTTCATCTACCGGTGCCTTTCTTCAACCACCACAGACTCGGTTCAATTCTGACGCCCCTAATGATGGTTTCCTTGTTTCTCAAACCAGGATATTTGATATAGCCTCTCAATGTCACATGAATTTATTAAACGCTATCAGATGACTAGCTCTGTGACGGCAGGTTCGATTTAGCATCTGGGTCAAGCGGATAGACCGGTCTACGGATCCCCTTCCATGGAAACAAAGAGTAGTCTGATGTGCAGGTACCGGGACCCGATACCATAACAATCTCTCGCGCGATATCTTCAAAACCTGCGCGGAAATGCTGGCGAGACTTAATAAGAACAAAGTCTTTTTTCGACGGGTCAATTCCCAAATGCGTGAAACAACCTTGGTCAAACGGCTCGAAACGTCCTTCACAAATGACAATTTCTACCTTGCCGGTATCAAGAACCACTGTTCGACCAATGTTCATTTGAACTCCGGTAAACATTGGCCCCGTTACCGTAAAGCTGCCATCCGTAATCCGTCGAACAGTTCCACTTACCAACAGAGGTTCACCCTTCAAAGACATCGCGGGCATATCGATTTTTCCACCGAGCGAAACCGTAACTTGGGCGCCTACACCAGCTGCAATTAGTTCGTTAACTGCTATGGCATCGCTAAAAGGCCCCGCACATACGTTGTCTAGGCCTTGCTCAAGCACTTCTGCCAAGACTGACATGACATCCTGATTGCCGCCCGAGCCACAATTATCACCATGGTCAATCAGCATAATCGGGCCTTTGCCTGCACCCATCTTTTTTGCCGCGGATATAGACTTTTCGATAGGTTCAACCTCAAAAACGAATTCCTCCCGTTTATCCCAAAGTTCTTGCATAAGGTCGAAAAGAAAGCGTTCGGCCCGATCCCGGTTGCCATCCGCGACGACAATACCTGACAAACCCACATGTGGAATATCGGACAATGGAAAACAGCCGAATAAAGAGGCATTCAAAACCTTACCATCCGCCTCTGCAGCTATCGCGCGCTCCATCACATTCTGCATCGGCTGCATCGACGGAGCATGCCGATTCATATGCGTAAGCACCGGCAAGGAATGCCAAACCATCACCGGATCAATATCACCATTTAACGCGCGGATTAGTGTATTCCCAGCACGCATGCCCGTGTCATACATATCTATATGTGGATAGGTACGATAGCCGCATATAACAGTAGAATTGTCGACAATCTGCGCTGATAGGTTTGTGTGATAATCCAATGCAACCGCAATTGGCAGATTGGGCGCCGCTTCCCTGAAGCGGCGCAGCAGCTCACCCTCACCATCATCAAAGCCGTGTGTCACCATTGCGCCATGAAGGTCAAGAAACAGTGCATCACACCCCTTCTTTATCGAAGCAATAACGGCTTCCGAACAAATATCTAAAATTTCATCGGGAGCTGGTGCGCTTGGGTGCGCGTTCCCGGCAAACGGAAAATCAAGCTCGACACCTTCTTTTTCGGCAAGGTCAATGTAAGCGGCGACCGGATTATTAGTATTCCGATAAAAACGCCACGTGTCGTCACCGGTTGCCGGCCCATTAGTTGGGCCAACACGCCCAAAATCCTTTATTGGGGTTGGGATTGGCGAAAAGGTATTCGTTTCATGCCGCAATACAGCGGCAACCCAACGCTGTGCCATCGCTCACTCCCTCAACCCAACTAGCGACCGATAAATTCAGGTTTCCGTTTTTCCATAAAGGCACGTCGCCCTTCTTTTAGGTCATCGCTGCCTGCACAATCTTCAACCAACTGCGCGCATTTAGCTTTATCGCGCTGGCTCTCATCCTTGACGAGTTCGTTTACGATCAAATTAGTCGCTCTCAAAGACAGCGGCGCATTTGACGTCATCATGTCCGTATAACCCTGAACGTAGTCGTCCAAATCATCAAACTGAACAACACGATTGACCAGTCCCATCATGCGCGCCTCTTCCGCATCAAAACGGCGTCCCGTATAGAATATTTCCTTTGCAAAAGATGGTCCCACCAAATCTACGAGGACTTTTGTGTTGTCCGGCCCATATCCAACGCCGAGTTTAGCGGCTGGTATACAGAAATTTGAATTGTTGGAACAAATTCGAATGTCTGTGCAGATCGCAATCCCCACTCCGCCGCCAAAGCAGTAACCACGAATTTTGGCTATGGTCGGTTTTACGGAATGTTGAACTGAGCCGTATCCTCGGCCGACCGATTGGCCATAGGCTTTCGTGGCTTCGAGATTGGCGTGCTCGTTTTCGAACTGAGAAATATCGGCGCCAGATACGAATGCTTTTTCACCAGCACCTTCCAGCACAACGACCCTCACCTCGTCATCTGCATCGTATGCCTCCATCGCATCGGCAAGCTGATCCCACATCGCCCTGGAGACTGCATTATGCTTCGCAACATTATCGAAAATTACTCTTCCAATGTGCCCATCTCTTTGAGTAATAATTCTACCTTCTGACATATTTAAAGACCTGCTATTGATTAAACGACGGTGCGCTTTTTGAAATCAGTGATTTCTTCATTCGAATAACCGAACTCTTTCAACACTTCTTCGGTGTGTTCACTGCGCTTTGGTGGTCCCACTGCAAGTTCACTCGGTGTACGTGACAGCTTGATCGCCTGGGCAACCAAGTCGATATTCTCATCACGATCTGGCGAGTAAACGGTTTCGGCCGCACCAAGATGCTTGATTTGTGGGTCCTCAAACACCTGATCAATGCTGTAAATCGGCCCACACGGTACACCAGCCTCGTTTAACATCTCTACCCATGTCAGCGAATCTTTGGTCTTAATGATCGCATTGATCTCTGCATTAAGCGCGTCACGGTTCTTAGATCGCGCTGCGCCATCCGCGAAATCGGGATTCGTAATCAAATGTTCCGCATCGACGGCTTTACAAAAACGTTCGTAAATAGCCTGACCTGCCGATGCGATATTGATATGCCCGTCCGTCGTCTCGAACACTCCGGTCGGTATACTTGTTGGGTGATTGTTTCCCGCCTGTGGCGCTACTTCTTGATCGACTGTCCAACGCGCCGCCTGAAAATCAAGCATAAACACTTGAGACTGCAATAATGAGCTTTGCACCCATTGTCCCTTCCCGGACTGCTCGCGTTCTAAAAGTGCGATCATGATGCCTTGGGCGGCGAACAATCCCGCACACAGGTCCGCAATTGGTATCCCGACACGGACAGGCCCTTGACCCGGCAATCCGGTAATCGACATTAAACCGCCCATTCCCTGCGCGATTTGATCAAAGCCCGGACGTCCACGATAAGGACCATCCTGCCCAAATCCCGAAATACTGGCATACACCAGGCCCGGATTGATCTTAGAGAGACTTTCGTAATCGATCCCAAGCCGATCCTTCACGTCAGGACGGTAATTCTCAACGATGACATCAGTCTTCTCGATCATCTTCTTGAGGATTGCTACACCATCTGCCTCCTTGAGGTTCAGAGTAATGCTGCGTTTGTTGCGATGAAGGTTCTGGAAGTCGGGACCTTCCCGGGGACCACCCAAGGCACCCTTCCCTTCTACTGCCGCCGGCATTTCTATTTTGATAACGTTCGCGCCCCAATCGGCCAACTGACGAACACAGGTCGGCCCCGCACGCACACGCGTTAAATCGAGAACCGTATAACGGGACAATGCACTGGAAGCAGGTTGGTGCGGCATTTTTCCTCTCGTGATTTTGTAGAGAGCCTATCTGGGGCTCATATTCGTTAAACTATCGAGCAATTTAGTCCGATTAGCATCTCAAGCGACCGCTTGTTTTGACGCCCTTTTGCGTTCGTGCGGATCAAGGTGCCGCTTACGCAAACGGATCGATTGCGGTGTGACTTCGACGAGCTCATCGTCCTCTATATAGGCGATTGCCTTCTCGAGCGTCATTTTACGCGCTGGTGTTAAATCGACCGCGTCGTCTTTTCCAGAGGCCCTAAAGTTTGTTAATTGCTTCGCTTTGAGCGGATTGACCTCAAGGTCTTCACCTTTATTGTGCTCTCCGATAACCATTCCATTGTAAACCGGCTCACCTGGACTGATGAAAAGCGGGCCCCGCTCCTCCAAATTCCAAAGTGCATACGGAACCGCTTTTCCATTTTCACGCGAGACGATAGTCCCCACACGGCGTCCCTCAATATCTCCCTTATACGGGGCGTAACTATAAAAGACACGGTTCAAAACGCCTGTTCCCCGTGTATCAGTCATAAATTCACCATGATAACCGATGAGACTTCGTGTCGGTGCATGAAAGACCAACCGTTGCTTTCCGCCGCCTGATGAGCGCATTTCAATCAACTCACCGCGTCGTGCACCCAACTTTTCAACAACCGAGCCAGAGAATTCTTCATCCACATCGACAACAATCTCCTCAATCGGCTCTAATACTGTCCCGGTTACCTTTTCCTTCTGAAAGAGTACCCGAGGTCGACTGATAGAAAGTTCAAAACCCTCTCGACGCATTTCCTCAATTAAAACGGCCAACTGGAGTTCTCCACGACCAGAGACCTCAAAAGCACCCTGGTCGATTGTATCCGCAATCTTGAGCGCGACGTTACCTTCGGCCTCGCGCATTAAACGGTCGCGTATCACTCTCGATGTCACCTTATCGCCTTCACGGCCCGCAAGTGGTGAATCATTAACCGAGAAGGTCATCGCCAGCGTTGGTGGATCAATCGCTTCAGCAGCCAACGGTTCTTCAACGTCAAGATCACAAAGAGTATCCGCCACAGTCGCTTCCGCAAACCCAGCGATAGCGACAATGTCCCCAGCTGAAACACTATCTACCGGTTCCCGGTCTAGGCCACGAAACGCCAAGAGTTTTGTGACCCGCGTCTGCTCCAATTCACTTCCATCCCGTGCCAGCGCCTTAATCGTCGTGTTTGTCTTGAGTGATCCGGATTCCACGCGGCCGGTCAACACCCGACCAAGATACGGATCAGCATCAAGCATGGTGGCAAGCAAACTAAAATTACCATTTAATTGAACTGACGGCGACGGCACATAGTCGACAATAAGATCGAACAATGGCGACATATCGTCCTTTGGGCCTTCGGGGTCGTCGGAAGCCCATCCCTCTTTCGCGGATGAGAAGAGGATAGGGAAATCAAGTTGATCTTCATTCGCGTCGAGTGCGGCAAATAGGTCGAAGGTTTCGTCGTGAACCTCACGCGCCCGTGCTTCGGGTTTGTCGACTTTATTGACAAGGACAATCGGTCTAAGACCCAGTTTCAATGCTTTTCCGACGACAAACTTCGTTTGCGGCATTGGACCCTCTGCCGCATCGACCAACACAACCACACCATCAACCATACTCAGTATGCGTTCGACTTCACCACCGAAGTCGGCGTGCCCCGGTGTATCGACTATATTGATGCGCACATCACTCCATTCTACGGATGTGCATTTCGCGAGAATGGTGATGCCCCGTTCACGTTCCTGATCATTACTGTCCATCGCTCGTTCGGCGACACGTTGGTTGTCTCGGATCAATCCACTCTGTTTGAGCAAGCAGTCGACAAGTGTCGTTTTGCCATGGTCGACGTGCGCGATGATCGCGACGTTTCGAAGGTTCATCTACGTTCCAAAAGTTTATGTTCTTGAGTGCCGCGCATAATATGCAGCAAGCAGCTCAATACAAGCGTCGGTAGTGAATTTTAACGCTCTCGCATCGCCTCATTAAACGATCCAAGAAAGGGTTCAAGCAGATACTCGAAGACGGTTCGAGTACCCGTCCGAATACTCGCCATGATCTGCGTGCCCGGAAACAGGTCATAGCGTTGCGTTTCTTTTAAAAAGTAAGTGCGTTCTGGCTCAATGCGAACCTTGTAATACGGCTGGCCATCTTCCTCTCGGATCAATCTATCTGCGCTAATATGTATAACCTTGCCCATGACATGTCCAAACCGATGCAAGCTGGGTGCATTCAACTTGAGGATTGCTTCCTGGCCGATCTGCACATAACCAATATCCTGCGTCGGTAACTCTGCTTCGACGATCAGCTTATCTTCTCCTGGTACAATATCGACGACAGTGTCTCCCGGCTTCACAACCCCCCCGATAGTAGAAATATGAATAGATTTCACAACGCCTGATACTGGCGCTCTCAAAACTGTTCGGTCCAAACTGTCTTCGAATTTTTTCAACCGTTCCCGAAGCTCTTCAATTTCGCGCTGCGTCTCACCAAGACCGTTTCGTGCATCTTCACGAAATCCAATTTGCGTTTGTTCTAAGCGAGACTGCGCCTCATTGTATGCCGCCTGTGCTCCCGTTAGGCCCTCTTTGTCTTCATCAAGCTGGCTATTGAGCTGCTGAGCCTCTCGAAGCAATTCGATATGATTATAACGGTTTGTGAGCTTATCCTTAAGCAAATCCTCACTAATTGTTATCTGTTCTTCCAATAATACTAAACTTTTGCGTGTGTTTTCCGAACGCGCTTTAATCTCACGCACTTCCTGACGACGCTGCGTTATCAGCTCTTTCTGACTGATAATTTCCGTCAGATAGCGTTTCCGTCGCGTTTCAAACAGATTGCGTGTTCGATCTACTGAGGCCTTATAATTTTGTGCCAACGCCCCGGTAATTTTCAGTGTCTCCGCGTTGCTCGCCTCCGCTTGATGGCGAATGGATTCAATCTCTAGATTAGCAAGCCGAACCTGCAATTCATCTAAATCGGCACCACTTTGCGTCGTTTCCAGTTCAATAAGCGGCTGTCCGAATTTTACTGTTTCACCTTCGCGAACCAATATCGCAGCAACAATACCGCCCTCGAGATGCTGCACCTCTTTTACCTGACTCGCCGGCTTCGCCTCACCGGTCGCAACGGAGACTATGTCTAGTTCGCCGAACCACGCCCAAAAACCAAATCCGAGGCAAACGCCCACACATAAGAGGAGGAAGATATGCGTCGAGAGCTTAATACCATCGCTCGGCTCAATCGGCCCACCGTCCTGCACCTGCATCCTCATTCAGAGACCACTCCTGTTTTTGGCGACAGTGGTTGCTGACTTTGCACCTGATCGGTTCTATTAACCAAGCGGGGTACTGGTTTGTGATTTAGATCTAAAACAAATTTTGCTGCATTGATGATCCTCGGATCATGGGAACAAGCAATGATCGTTTTGCCACGTGTCGACAATTGGCTCATTACCTCATAAACCGCCTGGCATCCCTCAGCATCCAAACCTCCCGTCGGTTCGTCCAATACGACCAGGTTGCCATTCGTAATTAAAGCTCGGGCAAGCGCCAAACGGCGTCGGATACCAAGTGCCAGGTCGCGTCCACTATTCTCAATGAGGGCTTCGAAACCATCTTTGGTTTCGCTAATATAACGGCGCAAACCCACAGCAGTAATCGCCAAATTTAACTCACTGTCATCCGCCTGCGGGTTGGCAATCTTTAAATTATCCATGATGGAAACGTTTAAGAAAGTCGGCTCCTGCGGAAGGTAGGATACTTTTGTGCGCCACCATGCGGGGGCGACCTGCTGCAATTCCAAGCCATCGACAAGTATTCGACCACGCGTCGGCTCTATTAAGCCAATAATCAGACGGGCAAGTGTCGTCTTTCCAGTCCCATTCCCGCCGGTAACAATTAAAATTGCGCCCGGTTCAAGGTCGACCTTTAAGGATTCAAATATGGGCGTCTGATTATCGGGATAGTCAAACGCCAAGTCTTGGAAGGAAATGCGGCCCCGATACTCTGTCAATGCTGCGCCTTCTTCTGCCTCAACTGGCAGGCGAGCGATTTGTTGCGCCATTCCTAAGGATTGGCGCGCCTTCGCGAAACTCTCACCGAGAAATGCATAGCGAGAGACGATCATCAACGCTCGAGCAGCCAAGATATTTGACCCGATCAACGCCCCGGTATCCAACTCAGCAGCAACAACATACGTTGCCCCAACCCCAATAATCGCGACCGTTGTTAATGCTACAAACGCCTGATTGAGCGACTGCATCATGCCACGGCTGATCGCTACTTTATGGAAAAGTGCATGCGCATGCCGAATGTGTCGCAGCCAAGCGGCCCGTAGATAATTTCCAGCGTTAAAGGCACGAATAGAATCCGCTGCATCAATTGCGGAACTGACCAAAAGATTACCCTGTGCCGCCGCCTGTTGCATTTCGATTGCGGGCTTCCGGTTTGTGGACATCGCGATCATGCCAAGGGCTAACATCGCGAGCACAAAACCACTGGCGATCAATGCCAGAACTGGGCTTAAAAAATACAATGCGCCAAGAAATATAAGCGCAAATGGGACGTCTACGATGGCTCCTATATTCGGACCGTTATAAGCCTGTTGAATGGCGTCAACACCGTTAATCACCTGGCGCCGCACGCCGGGCGGTATTTGATCCAGCACAGATGATTTTGCGGCCGTAATAGTCCCAAAGACAGCCATAGCCAACGCCTCATCCGGCTTGATCGCCAGGCCCTGCGCCAAACGCATTCGAATTTCACGGAACCCAAACTCAAGAATAATAGCGATCAGGACGCCAATAACCAATGTGCGCAAAGTGGCGTCCACACCAAATGTGACGTAACGATTGAGCACCTGTATGACGAAGAGAGGCGACGCCAAAGCTAACAAATTGATGAATAACGTCGCGATCATCAACTCCGTTGTTACACCCGGACGCAACTCCAATCGTTTCAATATCTCTCGCATGCCGTTATCCTATATCGAAACGACTTTCAAACACATAGGCGTCATGTTGGGGGCATAAAATTAAATATCGATCCTAAAAGTCTCAAACGTATTTATAAGAACAATTTCTGCCGCCCACGACACGTGTCGCCAAATTTTCATCTTATTAAATTAACGTATCGAAGTGCCTATTATCCAGAAGACCGGAACTTTCGCAGTAACCTCCAAAAGAGAAGGCAGTATCGTAACAGCTTGGCCTATCTATGCATGCCATAGCCGAATACCCCGCACGGAATTAATTAGTCTTTAAGGCCTCACCAAACTTCTCAAACAGCACCCGGTTTACTGGATTTGTCTGTGGATCATATTCCGCATGCCATTGAACGCCGATCGCGAAGTTTGACGCCCCCTCAATGCGAACAGCCTCGATAGTACCATCCTCTGCAACACCCTCTACCACGACGCGGCGCCCCACTTCTTCAATACCCTGGCCATGCAACGAGTTCACATGAATTTTATCCGTGCCATACAATTTTGATAAAAATCCACCCGCAACGAAATTGACTTCATGGCGGTCGGCAAATACGACATCAGGGTCCGGATGCATATCACCATTTTCAAGTCGGGGTGCACGATGGTTCATGCGACCTGGTAATTCACGGATTTCCGGATGAAGCGTGCCGCCGAAAGCCACATTCATTTCCTGGATACCACGGCATAAGCCAAAGACCGGTTTGCCCATTTCGACACACGCCCGCGTCAATTCTAACGCTACTTGGTCACGATCCATGTCATAGGGTTCATGTTTCTCATTCGGTTCAACTTTAAAAAATGTCGGGTGAACGTTTGCCCGCGCCCCGGTAAGCAAGACGCCATCAACAACCGAAAGTAGTGTGCCGATATCAGTTACGTCCGGAAGACCGGCAAACATTATCGGCATCGCTTGAGCCACGTCGCACACCGCACGCAGATTTTTCTCACCGGTGAATTGAGTTGCAAAGCGGCTCTCCGCCGTTTTTGAAGAGCAAATAACACCTACGATTGGTTTGGACATTAATCAGAACAATAGCCAAGGGAACAGGTTGCAAGAACAAACACGTCAATTACAAAAAGGGCAAACCTTAAACGCTTAATATAAGATTAAAATGGCGTTTACCATGATCGCCAACCTCGGCGCCAAGATATAAATACCGTCCACGAATGTTACAAACCGTTGAGGGCCAGTCGGTCTTTCAATCCCACGACCCACATTTGGGATTGCAAATGCGGCCTTGTGGATTCCAAGCTGCAGTTTGGGTCTTCTTTAAAAAATCGTAATATCGCTGTGTATAAGGCTTGAATTATCAAAGGTCGCAATTGTGACAGCCGTACCATCCCCATTCCCATCGGCATCGAATAAGAGCGTATTATTAGCTGTGTCAAAAATAATGTGATCATCGGCGTCTAGGGCAACGGCAGAATTCCCCTTTACGAATGCATTCGCCGTCAAAACTGCAGGCAAAACGCCCGGGACACTTGTTGAAACCGACGAGGCATTAAGATGAACATTAGCCAATCCTGAAGTGAAACCAATGATCGTGTCACCCAATTCATTACTCGCGTTGTAACGGATTATAACAGCTCCCTCTGCATTATTTAGATTGATAGTATCAGCTCCCCTACCTCCTGTAATATCAATCCCGTCGTCAACGCCTGAAACTATAAAAGTATCATTATGAGCGGAACCAATTATTTTTTCGATTGAGGACAACTGATGCCTGACTGTACCAACAGTTGCTGTATCGGCACCATCTTTTAAAATAAAACGAATACCTCCGTTAGCACTGCTAAAGTCAGCTGTATCAACTCCATCCCCACCGGTTATAAAACTCGAAATTTCAGAATTGGTGGAGACAACTGACACGTTATCAATCCCTAGGGCGAAATGCCCTCTATTATCCACTTGGGCAAATCGAACTTTAACTTCGTCAAAATGACCAATTACATCATTTGAAATATCAAATGTTAAAGTTGTGTATGGGTTCGGATTGGTTCCACTGTCCGCACCCGTAAAAAAATTACGAATGACGCTTAAAGCACTTGTCGACAAGAGGTCAGATCCCGATGTCAGCAAATCAACCCTGGCATGTTGATTTGCCCCGGACCCATGTAACAAATTAGACCCAATTGTCACACCAGTTACAAAATTGTTGGCAAACATATCAAAGCTTAACTGAACGCTGGTCGACGAAGCATCAATCGAAAAGCCTTGACCTAAGGCATGGGCGCCTGGTCCAGTTTGGCCCGAGACCGCATAAAATGAACCACTAGACGCACCAACGGTGGCCTTATTCGATACGGGTGCGGTATTGCCAGACGTGACATTAAAAGTCCCTGATCCTGCGTCTGCCTTTGACCAGTTAGTCAGATTACCTGTCTCAAACCCCCCATTTTCAATTAACTGACTAGTGGTGGTCCTGGGCACAAACCCATTGTTTACAACAAATATATTGTTTGTGGCATCGCCCGTGACGGTGACAGTACTACTCGGATTACTAGAATTGGGGTTTACCTGAATGGTTGTAAAAGAAGCCGCGGTCGATGACACGGTATTTCCCGGATCACTAGTTATCGGAGACGGTGGGGGGTCGTTTACGACGACAACAGGAGGTGGCGGGGGGTCGTTTACGACGACAACAGGAGGTGGCGGGGGCTCGAGAAATCCCGGCGCGGAAACGAAGCCTCCAACTGGATCTGCAGCACTGGCAACGGGCCCGATAAAACTGTTTCCCGGGAGACCGCCGATATTTACAGGATTATTGCCAACCGACCCAAAGGATCCGGATGTGCCTGCTCCAGACCCAAACAGATTCCCTCCTGTGTTCGATATATTACCGGTCGAAGCAGTGGGCGTGCTTACACTGGGACTACTCGGTCCTATACTTGCAGCTTGTGAGCTGGCCGTAGGCTGAAAACTACCTCCAGTCTCCCCGCCTGGCGTGCCAATGGTTGTTTGTATAGTCGGAGACGGACCAAGTCCGGCATCTTGAGGCCCAGCGGAATTTTCGGACAGGGCGGAAGTACCCGCTGGGTTCTGCCCCGGGGTGGTTGGCGCTGCCGTCTGCCCCGCCACCTGAGCCGCTTCGGCTGCAGCGCCGAATGCCCCTTGGGGGGAGGGTGTGCCTCCTAAACCGCCCTGTGTTGTTACTTGCGCCGGGCCAGCACTCTCACCTGGGCCATCACTACCTGGACCAAGCGCCACCTGAGCGTCATTGGGACCGCTCGACCCAGCTGCTGAACTATCCGACCCAACGCCTTCGCTTAAGCCCCCCTGCGAGGCCGAAATGCCCTCGGGTGAACCTTCCGGGCTTGCACCTCCGGCAAAGGCTTGCTGATCACCGATTTGATTTGCACCCGGCTGACCCCCGGCCTCCGGCCCCGGGCTTCCCGGATTAGCACCTTCGGGATTAACGGTCACTGGGCCAGGAGCCTCTGGACCGGGTGCTTCTGGGCCAGGAGCCTCTGGACCGGGTGCCTCTGGACCGGGTGCCTCTGGGCCAGGAGCCTCTGGACCGGGTGCCTCTGGACCGGGTGCCTCT
>MDTE01050345.1_pt1 | contig 14411 bp, 10 predicted proteins | sample 811231 | NCBI WGS metagenome assembly MDTE01 (sample SAMN05326651, study PRJNA326480) | marine metagenome | isolation source: seawater | place: Indian Ocean: Red Sea | collected 2010 | reverse complement strand
GTACGAATTTAAGACTAATAATTAGTTTTTTTTATAACTGCTATATTTTTAAGATAAAGAATCTTAATTTTTCTTTTGTATAGACTGTAAAATTTTTCAAATGCATCGTGAGGCTGGAATTCTATATCTTGATAAATATTAGTTATATCATCGAATATGATTATTCCACCAACTTTCAAAATATTAAATGATTCTAATGCATCATTGTATATATCTATCCCGTTATGAGACCCATCAATATAAATATAATCAAAACTTTCTCTTTCCTTAAGTTGCTTAAAAGCCATTTCCGAAGTGCTTTTAATTTTTCTTAAGGAAAAATCTTTTAAATTTTTATCAAATTTTTTTTCTACATCCTCAAAATTAAAATCTAAAATTTGAGAATCGTCCTTACTAGTTTCCCAAGTGTCTATACAAGTAACATTAGCATTTTTCCAGTATGAAAGAATAAAGAAGGACGACAATCCTTCGAAGGAACCTATTTCCAAATAGTTGAAAGTTTCATTCTGATCTAGAGGCAAAAAACTTCCTATAATATTATGATTGTTTAAAAACCAGTAAGTTGAAAAATTTTTATCTTTAACCAAAACTTCAAAATTTGAAAAAGCTAAGTTTTTTTTAATTTTTTTTTTTTTTAAACTTGAAATAACTCTAGGTAATAAAAATTTTAATTTAAATATAGCAATGTTTATTTTTTTATTTTTCATTATTAATTTTTAATACACCAATGAATGCCTCTTGAGGAATTTCAACTCTACCAAACTGTTTAGATCTTGCTTTTCCTTTTTTTTGTTTTTCCAATAATTTCCTTTTTCTGTCTGTGGCTCCACCGCCATGAATTTTTGTTAGAACATCTTTTTTAAAACCCTTAATTGTTTCTCTAGCAATTATTTTGCCGCCTATTGCAGCTTGAACTGGAATCATAAAGTTGTGTCGAGGTATCAAATCTTTTAATTTTTCACAAACCTCCCTGCCAGTTTTTTGAGCAAAATCTTTATGTATCATCATTGCTAGTGCATCAACTGGTTCTCCGTTTACCAATATACCTAGTTTTACTAAATCTCCTTGTCTATAACCAATTATTTCATAATCAAAACTTGCATAACCACTTGTCATAGATTTAATTCGATCATTAAAATCAAAAACTACTTCATTCAGAGGTAGTTCGTAACTTAGAACAGCTCTATTGCCCGAATAACTTAAATTTGATTGTATTCCCCTTTTATCTTGGCATAATTTTATTATTGATCCCAAATATTCATCTGGAGTTATTATTGTTGATTTAATCCATGGCTCTTCGATTGATTGGATCAAAGTTGGATCTGGAAGACTAGATGGATTTTGTAAATCAATAACTTTTCCACTATTTAGATTAACTTTATAAACTACACCTGGAGTAGTAGTGATTAAATTTACATCAAATTCTCTCTCTAATCTCTCAGTAATAATTTCTAAATGCAATAATCCTAAAAATCCACACCTAAAACCTAAACCTAAAGCAGAAGATGATTCTGCTTCATAAGAAAAACTCGCATCATTCAACTGAAGTTTTGCAAGTCCATCTTTCAATTTTTGATATTCAGAACTATCAACAGGAAACAACCCACAAAAGACGACGGGTTTACTTGGTTTAAATCCTGGCAGAGGATCAATTAAGCTTTTTGAAGCATCACAAATTGTATCTCCAACTTTTGTATCAGATAAAATTTTAATTCCAGTAGTTATAAAACCAATCTCTCCAGCACTTAATTCCATAATATCTTTCGGTTTTGGTGTAAAAACACCTACTTTTTCTACGATGTAATCTTGTTTTGTAGAAAGCATTTTTATTTTCATATTTTTTGTTATCTTGCCATTTATTACTCTTACTAAAATTACAACTCCAAGATATGTATCGTACCAACTATCAACTAATAAACACTTTAAATTTTCGTTACTATCTCCTTTTGGGCTTGGTAATTGATCTATAATTCTCTCTAAAATTTCTTCTATACCTTCTCCAGTTTTTCCAGAACAGGGAACTGCATCCTTAGTATCGATACCAATTACATCTTCGATTTGTTTTTTTGTTCTATCTAAATCTGATGCTGGTAAGTCTATTTTATTAAGAACTGGAATAATTTCATGATTTATATCTAATGCTTGGTAAACGTTTGCTAACGTTTGTGCCTCTACACCTTGTGTGCTATCTACAATTAATATTGAGCCCTCACAGGCATACAAGGATCTACTCACTTCATAACTAAAATCAACATGACCAGGAGTATCAATTATATTTAAGATATATTCTTTGCCGGTTTTTGATTTGTATTTCAGTTTTACAGTTTGTGCTTTGATAGTAATACCTCTTTCTCTCTCAATATCCATAGAGTCTAAAACTTGGGCTTTCATTTCTCTTTCAGATAAACCACCACATTTATGTATTATTCTATCTGCAATAGTTGATTTACCATGATCAATGTGAGCTATAATTGCAAAATTTCTAATATTATTGATTGAGTTCATTTAATTTTTTTAAGATCTAATTTTTGCACCAGTTTCTTTTTCAACGGTGTCAATAATCAATTTATTCACTTTTTCTAAATCTTCATCTTTCAATGGTTTATCAAATGATTGAATACTTACATTTATTGCTATTGATTTTTTATCACTTGGAATATTTTCACCTTCGTAAACATCAAATATATCCACATTACTAATAAGGTTTGGATTAACACTTGAAATAATTTCTATCAACTTTTGTGATCTAAAATTCTTATCAATTATAAACGCAAAGTCTCTCTCTGATTTTTGAAAATCTGAAACTCGATAAACTGTTTTTCGATCTTTCAATAATTTTTTTGGTCTTTTTAAATTATCTACAAATATTTCAAAACCAACTAATGCCTCTGTTTTAATATCAATCTTTTTTATAATATTTGGATGAATTTCTCCGAAATATCCAGCAACCTCATCTTTTTCTTTATTATTTAAAAAAATTCTTCCTGATTTACCAGGATGATAATAATTAGGCGTTATATCGTCTATAAAAATTTTTGATTTATCAAATCCAGCCTCGATTAACGTTTGAATTACATCTTTTTTGACATCAAATATATCAACTTTTCTATTATTTTCTATCCATGATGATCTTGAAATTTTTCCGGATCGTAAACCACCAATGACTATCTCTTGTTCGCCAGGATTTGAGCCACTGAATATTGGTCCAATTTCAAATAAAGATAGATCTTTAATATCTCTATTTAAATTTTTATGTAAATAGAAAATCAGATTTGAAAAAATTGAATTTCTTAAAACTCCAATTTCAGAGCTTAGAGGATTAACAATCTTAATTTCTTTTTTTTTCTCTCTGAAAAAATTGTTAAAATTTGGGTCCGTAAATGACCATGTAATTGCTTCAAAGTAACCTTTGGTTGCTACTGACCTTTGTAAAAAATGAAATAATTTTTGTGATTTATTTAAAGTTGGTTTGTCTCGTTTTTTTTTTGGTTCAATGAATTTAATCTTATCATATCCATTTATCCTTGTTAATTCTTCCACTATATCTATTGGTTGTGAGATATCCGGTCTCCATGACGGAACAACTAATTTTAAATATTGTTTTTCTTTTTTTGATTGAAAGCCGAGATTTTTTAAAATTCGATCCATTTCTTTATCTGAAATTTTAAAACCAGATACTTTTTGAAACAAATTGGGATTAAATTTTATAGTTTTATTTTTGAAATTAGCAATTTTTTGAACATTTATCTTGCTTATTTTACCACCACATATTTCTTTAATTAATAACGCTGCTTTATTTAAACCATCTTCAATAGACAATGGATCTATGCCTCTCTCAAACCTAAACTTAGCATCTGTATCAAGATTTAATTTTTTTGCAGTTTTTCTTATTGATCTTGGTTCAAAATAAGCTGATTCTAATAATATATTTTTTGTATCAAGTTCTGTACTTGATCTTGTGCCACCAATAACTCCTCCTAATCCTAAAACTCCTTTATTATCACTTATAACACACATGTCCTTTTCCAATTTATAATTTCTATTGTCTAATGCCGTAAATTGTTCTCCCTGTTTAGAGTTTCTAACTATAATACCTTTTTCAATTTTATCAGCATCGTAAGCATGTAATGGACGATTTATATCAAGCATAATATAATTAGTTATATCTACTATTGCTGATATTGGTTTTTGACCAACTGAAATTAATTTGTTTTTCAACCACTCAGGGCTATCAACATTTTTTACATTTGTAATTAAACAACTTCCAAAAGCAATGCAGCCTTGGTTTTTTTCTTTATTTATTTTTACTTTTAAAGAGTGTTTTAATTTTGACTTTATTTTTCTTTCTTTTGTGTTAATTAATTTCCCTAAACCAGAGGCAGCAAGATCTCTAGCTATTCCTCTAACTCCAAGACAATCTGGCCTGTTAGGGGTAATAGACAAGTCAATAATATTTGTATCTGACTTTTTAAAATAACTTTTACCAATATTTTTTTCATATTTAGATTTTGCTAATTCTATAATTCCATCACTTTCATCTGATAAACTTAATTCAGACTCAGAGCAAAGCATGCCATAAGAGGTAACACCTCTAATATTAGCTACTACTAATTTAGTTTGAGTTTTAGGAATAATTGCGCCAGGAGGCGCGTATATGGTTAATAATCCCTCTTTTGCATTCTCAGCACCACAAACAACTCTTTTAATATCTTTTTCTCCAATATTAACATTACAAACTTTAAGACGATCTGCATTAGGATGTTTTTCTGTTTTTAAGATTTTTGCTACTTTAAATAATTCATTCCCCTTAGATAGGCTTTCTATGCTTTCTACTTCTAATCCAATATAAGTTAATTGCTCTAAAAGATTTTCTTCTTTTGAATTAGTTTTTAAATGATCTTTTAACCAATCAAATGTAATCTTCATCTACTTAAGCCTCTATAATTTGTTGGTACATCTAAAGGATCAAATCCAAAATGACTTAACCATCTATAATCACATTCAAAAAAAGCCCTTAGATCATTAATTCCATATTTAAGCATTGCTAATCTATCTATGCCTATTCCAAAAGCGTAGCCTTGAAACTTATCTGGATCAACTTTTACATTTCTTAAAACATTAGGATGAACCATTCCACATCCTAAAATCTCAAGCCATTGATCACCTTCACCAATAATAATTTTTCCATCTTTAATTTTATAACCTATGTCTACTTCCGCTGATGGTTCTGTAAATGGAAAATGACTAGGTCTAAATCTCATCTTAATTTTATCAACTTCAAAAAATTCTTTAATGAAATAGTTAAGACATCCTTTTAAATGACCCATATTAATATCTTTATCGATATGTAAGCCCTCTACTTGATGAAACATTGGTGCATGTGTTTGATCGCTATCTGATCTATATGTTCTTCCAGGTGCAATTATTTTAAAAGGAGGTTTATCCTTAAGCATTGTTCTAATTTGCACTGGAGAAGTGTGTGTTCTTAAAAGTTTTTGTTTTTTCTCATCTAGATAGAAAGTATCATGCATATCCCTCGCAGGATGATAGTCTGGAGTATTTAATGCTGTAAAGTTATTATATTCATTTTCAACATCTGGACCTTCCTCAACACTAAATCCTATCTCTGAAAATATTGAGGAAATTTCATCTATAGTTTGTGATACCGGATGTATTCTGCCTCTTATAATTGGTCTTTCTGGGAGAGTAACATCAATTTTTTCTTTTTCTAATTTTTCATTAACTTCTAAAATTTCAATTTCATTTATCTTTGAATTAATTAAATTTTGTAATTCATCTTTAATATTATTTAGTTCTGCAGCAAATGTTTTTCGTTCAGACTCTGCGATTGAACCAATCTTTTTAAATTGGTTTGTTATTAAACCATTTTTTCCAAATAAATCTGATTTTATCTGATTAACTTGTGTGAGATCTATTTTAGATCTTAGTTTTGATAAAAATTCTTCTCTTATTTTTTTTAGATCTGACATTTTTACAGATTATTTCTTCAGAAAAATAAAACAATAGAGAAGATTAATTTAAAGCAGATTGTGCTTTTTGAACAATGGTTTTAAAGGCTTCTGGACTATCATAAGCTATCTCAGCTAGAATTTTCCTATCAATCTTCACACCGCATTTATTTAATCCATTTATAAACTTTGAATAAGTCAAACCTTCAGCTCTAACACCGGCATTTATTCTTTGTATCCAAAGTGATTTAAAATCTCTCTTTTTATTTCTACGATCTCTGTAAGCATACTGCATAGCTTTTTCCATTGCCTGTTTGGCAACTCTAATCGTATTTTTTCTACGACCCCATTGGCCTTTTACAGCTTTTAAAACCTTTTTATGTTTTGCTTTTCCTGTAACACCTCTTTTTACTCTTGCCATCTTAACCTCTTAAGCTATAGGGCATATACGATTTAACTATTTTGCCATCTTGTTTTGACATAGTTGTTGTCCCTCTTAATTTTCTAATCTGAGAATTAGTTCTTTTGATCATGCCATGTCTTTTTCCAGCTTGAGCTGTTATCACTTTGCCTCTAGCAGATATTTTAAATCTTTTTTTTGCTGAGCTTTTTGTTTTAAGTTTTGGCATAATTGAGCGAGTTTATACAAGGAAGGATTTAAATTTACAACCACTATTAAGGCTTATAAAGGCTGGATTACCATTATCATCTGTTTTCCATCAAACTTTGGATCTAATTCAACCTTTCCAATATCTTTCATGTCTTCTTTTATTCTTGTCATAAGCTCATTTCCAAGATGAGAATGTTGTAATTCACGTCCCTTAAACCTAATAGTAAATTTTACCTTATCTCCTTTTGCTATAAATTTTTTTGCATTTTTTACCTTAAATTCATAATCATGAGTTTCTGTCACAGGTCTCATTTTAATTTCCTTTAACGCAATAATTTTTTGTTTTTTTCTTGCTAAGTTAGCTTTCTTTTGAGCATCGTATTTGAATTTACCCATATCCATAATTTTACAAACTGGTGGATTTGCATTTGGAGCAATTTCAATTAAATCATATCCTTCACTCTTAGCTTTTGTAATAGCTTCATTAGTATTTAGAATTCCTAAATTTTCACCATCATTTGCTATAACTTGAACCTCAGGAGATGATATTCTATTATTATAACGTGGTCCTCTTTCTTTGGTTCTTTTTTGAAAATAATTTTGTTTAAAATCTGGCACTTATTTTAAAGATGCTTTATTCAAAGCAGAGAATGTTTTTAAGAATTTGTTTAATTCCATATTTTCTTGTTTATTAGAGTCCAACCTTCTAATAGTTACTGAGTTAGAGTCAACTTCTTTTTTACCACAAATTAACAAAAGAGGGATTTTAGCTAACGAATGATCTCTAATTTTATAATTTAAATTCTGATTTTTTAAATCAACAACTGAACTAATACCAGCTTTTTTGATTTGATCAGATACATTAATAGCATAATCATTGAAATCTTCTGAAATCGGAATAACGACTGTTTGTAAGGGTGAAATCCAAAAAGGAAATTTACCTGCATAGTTTTCAATTAATATTCCTATGAATCTTTCAAGAGAACCAAATAATGCTCTATGTAACATTACTGGAATTTTTTTTGTTCCATCTTTATCAACATACGAAGCACCTAATCTGCCTGGCAAATTAAAATCAACCTGCAATGTTCCGCACTGCCAATCTCTTCCTATTGCATCTCTTAAAACAAACTCAATTTTTGGTCCATAAAATGCACCTTCACCTTTATTAATTTTATATTCTAATTTTGTTGCTTTTACTGCTTCTAATAATGCAGCTTCTGCTTTATCCCAAACACTATCATCACCAACTCTTAAATCTGGTCTATCAGAATATTTTAAAATAACATTTTCAAAACCAAGATCTTTGTAAATTTCTAAAATTAGGTTAGTTACAGTCAAACATTCTTCAGTTATCTGATCTTCAGTACAAAAAATATGAGCGTCATCTTGGGTGAAAGCTCTTACTCTTAAAAGACCATGTAGTGCACCAGAAGGTTCATATCGATGAACTTTTCCAAACTCAGACATTTTTAATGGTAAATCTTTATAACTTTTTAAACCTTGATTAAAAACTTCTATACAACCTGGACAATTCATTGGTTTGATTGCAAATATTTTCTCATCTGGAGTAGTGGATGTATACATGTTTGCTCCAAACTTTTCCCAATGACCAGATTTTTCCCATAAAGTTCTATCTAAAACTTCAGGAGTATTTATTTCTTTATAGCCTGCAATATCTTGTTTCATTTTCATATAATTGATTAATTTTTGGAATAAAGCCCAACCCTTCTCATGCCAAAAAACTGATCCAGGACTTTCCTCTCTAAAATGAAATAAATCCATTTCTTTACCTAGTTTTCTATGATCTCTCTTTTCAGCCTCCTCAATTCTTTTTAAATAAATATCTAGATCTTTTTGGCTTGCCCAGCTTGTTCCATATATTCTTTGAAGCATTTCATTATTAGAATCACCCCTCCAATAAGCTCCGGAAACTTTTGTTAATTTAAAAAACTTTCCAATTTTTCCTGTTGAAGATAAGTGTGGTCCTCTACATAAATCATGCCATTCTCCATGAAAATAAATTGATACCTCTTCACCTTTTGGTATGCTTTTAATAAGCTCAGCTTTATAGAGTTCTCCTTTTTTTTTGAAATGAGCAATAGCCTTATCTCTATCCCAAACCTCTCTTTTAGTTTTTTCATCTCTATCAACTATTTCTCTCATTTTTTCCTCGATATTTTTTAAATCCTCTTCAGTAAATGCCTCTTTCCTAGCAAAATCATAATAAAAACCATTTTCAATAACTGGACCAATCGTAACTTGAGTTTCTGGGAACAATTCTTGAACTGCCATTGCCAAAATATGTGCTGTATCATGCCTAATTGTTTCAAGACCTTCATCATTTTTTGAGGTAAAAATTTTAACTGAACAATTATCCTCTATAATAAAATCTAAATCTTTAAGCTCTCCGTTGACGCTCATAATCATGGCTTGTTTTGCAAGTGACTTGCTAATCTTTTCGGCTATTTCTAGTCCAGTAACTTTTTTAGAAAAGTCTAAATTTTTTCCATCTGGTAAAGTAATTATAGGCATTTAATTAAGTAATCTTTTATACTCTGAATAAGTAGAAAAACACATTTTTTCAACATTAAATTTTTTTATAATGTTTTTTCTACCTTCTTTACCTATTAATTTAACAGATGTTTCATCCATATTTAATACCTTTATTATTTCTTTGCTAAGTGAAACCGCATTACCAGCCTCAAATAAAATACCAGTTTTTCCATTTACTACTGTCTCTTTTGAACCTCCAATATTGCTAGCGATAATTATTTTTTCCATAGATTGAGCCTCCACAGCAATTCTACCGAAAGCTTCTGGCTCTATTGATGCAGAAACAACTATATCAGAAACTTTATAGGCTAAAGCCATATCTTTACAACGATCTATAAATTTAATTTGATTATTTAAACGATATTGTTCAGTCAAACGTATAAGTTTTTTTTTATATATATTTCTTCCCTGCTCACCCCCAAGAATAATTGCATGAAAAGCTTCATATCCTAATTCAATTTTAACCAAATTGATTGCTTCGATAAACAATTCTTGCCCTTTCCATGGTGTAAGTCTGCCTGGCATCAAAATAATTTTTTTTTCTTTTTTAATTTCCCATTTTTTAAGTAAGTTTTTTTCATCACTCTCTAATTTTGTGGATGGATCGAAATAATCAACATTAATTCCTCTAAAAATTACTAAAAATTTTTTTGTAGAATTTAAAAATTCGGAGTAGTTTTCTTTTACATGTGAGAAAATAAAGTTTGAGCCTGCAATAATTAAATTAGACCTTAACATCACTGAGTTATAAATTTTTTTTAGTCTTCCTTTAAAATTGTAAGTACCATGAAATGTTGTAACAAATTTTCTACCTGTCAATTTAGTGGCAATCAAACAAGACCAAGCTGGTGCCCTACTTCTCGCATGGACTATTGTAATATTGTAAAATAAAATTATTCCTATTAGGACAATGCTATTTAATAATATCAATATTGGATTTTTACTATGTACAGGTAATCTAATTAACTTTACTTTTTTTTTGTCAATAAATTTTATTAGTTCTCCACCACTAGTGACTATAAAAGATTTACAATTATTTTCTGGTAAGTAATGAGCAATGTCATAACAACCCGTTTCAGCTCCCCCAATACCTAAACTTGGTATGACTTGTAAAACTTTTATATTAGACGACATAAAATATGATTATATAATAATAGAGTAAACTTATAAACTTTTATGGCAAATTTTAATTATTTTAAGATTACGAAATCAAGAAAAATTAGATATTTAAAACACAATCAAAAAAATACAACCTATGTAGTTTTTTTACACGGTTTTAAGTCAGATTTAGAGGGCATAAAGCCCAAATTTTTTTTAAATTTTGCTAGAAAAAATAAAATTGGTTTTCTAGCCCTTGAGTATTCAGGCCACGGAAAATCTTCTGGGAAATTTATAGATGGAAATATTTCAAAATGGACTAGGGACACAACTTTGATGATTAAAAAAGTCGTAAAAAAAAATAAAATTATCTTAATTGGATCAAGTATGGGTGCCTGGATTTCCTTAAATCAATTCAAATTTTTTAAAAATCGAATTGTTGGCTTTCTTGGAATAGGTTCTGCGCCAGAATTTTTAGAAAAATTGATGTGGAATAAATTCTCAAAAAAAATGAAGAAAGAAATAAAAAAAAATGGGATAATAAATTTAAAACATAACGACTATGAATACCCTATTACATATCAATTAATAAAAGATGGAAGAAAAAATAAAGTTTTAAATAAAAAAATATATTATAATCTAAAAGTTACGATGGTTCACGGAAGCAAGGATAATTCTGTTCCTATTATTTATTCTAGAAAAATCTTGAAGATTTTTAAAAAGAGTAAAAAAAAGTTAATAATTGTTAAAAATGGTGACCACAGCTTATCTAAACCAAAATGGTTAAATCTTTTAAAGAGGGAACTTAGGTTAATTATTAACTAACTTTTTTTATTTTTGATTTTAAAGTGATTGGATTATTAAGCTTATCCAACATTTCTTTTGGACATACTTGGATAAAATTTTCTAATTCCTCATTAAAATTATTAACTATTTTTCTTGATAATTTGGAGTCGGTTTCTTTTGAATGTTCTAAAACTAATTCTTTAAGATAATTCTTCCAAAAATCTGTTTCAACTTTCTGCCAAACAACTGATTCAGGGTTAACTTTTTTTTCAAATTCTTTTGTCTTGTCATATATAAATGACATTCCACCTGTCATACCTGCTGCAAAATTATCACCCACATCTCCAAGAATTACAGCTGTACCACCAGTCATATATTCGCATCCGTTAGAGTCACATCCCTCAACAACTGTTATAGCTCCAGAATTTCTCACTGCAAATCGATCTCCAGCTTGTCCTGCTGCAAAAAGTTTGCCAGATGTTGCCCCATACAAAACTGTATTTCCGATTATTGTATTTTCATCAGATATCAAATTACTTTCGTCTGATAATTTAATTACTATCGTAGCACCTGATAATCCTTTGCCAACATAGTCATTAGCATCACCCTTTAAAATTAATTTTAATCCTTTAGATGAAAAGGCTCCAAAAGATTGGCCTGCTGAACCTTTAAAATTTAAAGTAAGAAAATTATCTTTTAATTTTTCATAACCATACTTTTTAAAAAGATAATGAGAAATTCTTGTTCCAACTGCTCTATTTGTATTTTTAATAACGAATTCCTTATCAATCTTCTCTGAGTTTTCTAGCGATTTAACTATATCTGGCCAAATTTCTTGATCTAATGTTTCTGGTACTTCATTTATTTCTTGAGTTTCACAATATCTTTTATTATTTCCTGGGTCTGCTTGAACAAATAAAGGGTTTAAATCTAAATCATCTAAATTTGGGGATGCTTTATTTACTTGCATTAATAAATCTGTTCTTCCAATAATATCATTTAGAGATTTGAAACCTAGGGCTGCTAAAATTTCTCTCACCTCCGAGGCAATAAATGTAAATAAATTTACAACTTTTTCTGGTGTGCCAGTAAATTTATCTCTTAGTTTTTCATCTTGTGTGCATACACCTACTGGGCAAGTATTTGAATGACACTGTCTTACCATTATACATCCCATTGCTACTAGAGCAGTTGTTGCTACGCCATATTCTTCTGCTCCCATCATGGCAGCAATAACAACATCTCTTCCTGTTTTAATCCCACCATCAGTTCTTAAAGTAACTTTGTGCCTTAGATTATTTAATGTGAGAACTTGATTTGCCTCAGTAAGTCCCATTTCCCATGGTATACCAACATATTTAACACTTGTTTGTGGAGTTGCTCCAGTTCCACCATTATGACCTGAAATTAAAATAATATCTGCCTTTGCTTTTGCTACCCCTGCTGCGATGGTTCCAACACCTGATGAAGCAACCAGTTTGACACCAATTCTTGCCTTTGGATTTATTTGTTTCAAATCATAAATTAATTGAGCAAGATCTTCGATTGAATAGATATCATGATGTGGTGGTGGTGAAATTAATGTTACCCCTGGAGTGGAATGTCTTAGACGAGCTATCTCATCTGTCACCTTGAAACCAGGTAGCTGGCCTCCTTCACCAGGTTTTGCTCCTTGTGCTATCTTTATTTCAATTTCATTACAATTATTTAAATAATTAACTGTTACTCCAAACCTCGCTGAGGCAATCTGTTTTACCCTTGAATTTGCACTATCTCCATCATCCATTTTCTTAAATCTTTTTTCATCTTCACCACCCTCACCACTGCAGGAAGCACCCTTAATTCTATTCATGCCAATAGCTAAAGTTTCATGCGCCTCTTTTGATAAAGCTCCATGAGACATACTTCCGCTGCCAAATCTCTTTAAAATTTTTTCGATAGGTTCTACTTCAGATAATTCTATTGAGGGGCCTAATTTCTTTTTCCTAAAATCTACTAGGTCTCTTAAATTGATTGGTGGTAAATTATAAATACCTTGTGCATATTTCTTATAAGTATCATAAGAATTAGAACCTACCGCACTTTGCAACATATGTATAAGTCTACCTTGATATTGATGTGTTTCACCATTTTTCCTATATCTATAAATACCACCAATTGGTAATACAGTTTCAGTACTTTCAAACGCTTCTTTGTGAATTTCTCTTATTTTTTTTTCAATACCAGTTAGGCCTATTCCAGAAATTTTTGATGTTACTCCAGGGAAATAATCATTAACAACAGTTCTACTTAGTCCAACTGTTTCAAAATTACATCCTCCTCTATAAGAACTTAAAACTGAAATACCCATCTTAGACATTATTTTTAAAAGACCGGCATTGACTGACTTTATATATCTTTTAACACATTCATCGAAACTGAATTGTCCAAAAAGTTTTCTTGAATGTCTTTGATACAAACTATCAAAAGCTAAATATGGATTTATTGTTGTGGCACCAACTCCTACAAGAGTAGCAAATGAATGTGTATCTAAAGCTTCTCCAGACTGAACATTAATAGAAACATATCCTCTTAATTTTTTTTTTATCAAAAAAGTATTTATAGCACCTACACACAATAACATGGGCATAGGTAATTTTTGTGAGGAAAGATCTTTATCACTAAGAATAATTTGCGTTATACCTTGTCTAACAGCAATTTCTGCCTCTTTTTGAATTCTTTTAATAGCACTGGCTAAATCTTCCTCTTGAGTAAATGTACAGTCTATATTTATAGAGTTTTTACCAAAAAAATTTATAAATTTATTAAATTGCGAATTAGATAAAATTGGACTGTTTAAAACATAAATATTTTCTTTTGTTAAAGTATCAAAATCTAAAATATTTCCTAAATTCCCAAATCTTGTTTTTAAACTCATCACTTTATTTTCTCTCAACGAGTCTATTGGAGGGTTAGTGACTTGACTAAAATTTTGTCTAAAAAAATGATATAATGGTCTGTATCTATCAGATAAAACAGCTAAAGGCGTATCATCGCCCATGGAACCTGTTGCCTCTTTTGCATCCTCAGCCATGGGGTGTAAAATAAGTTCTAAGTCTTCTAAACTTACTCCAAAAGTATATTGTCTTCTTCTTAAATTTTCTCCTTCAAAATTATTTTGTTCATTTGAGATAATTAATTTATCATCTAGGTCTATAATTTGCGAATTGAAGTGTTTAAACTCTTTAGCCAAATAATCTTTTATTTGATCATTTGAATAAATTTTTCCTTTTTCTATTCTTACTCCAATAATTTCACCTGGGCCTAATCTACCTTTAGATAAAATTTTTTTTTCATTTAATTCAATCATTCCAGTTTCAGATCCTGCAAAAAGCATTTTATCTTTTGTAATT
>MDTE01142037.1_pt1 | contig 14413 bp, 13 predicted proteins | sample 811231 | NCBI WGS metagenome assembly MDTE01 (sample SAMN05326651, study PRJNA326480) | marine metagenome | isolation source: seawater | place: Indian Ocean: Red Sea | collected 2010 | reverse complement strand
GGCTTCCTCATCGACATCGAGAGCGGCGTAGAGGTCTTTTTCCCGGGCGGAGAGTGGCTGCACTCCTGCGTAGAAGTTCGGTATGGAGATACGGCCCTCGGTATCGATGAGTCCGGCCAGGGCGTCGACGAGAAGTTGGTTGGGATTGCGGACGATGTTGCCGAAGAGTCCGGAATGTATGTCTTGGGCGGGGCCGAAAACCTCGACCTCGGTATAGACGATGCCGCGCAATCCCAGGGTTAGCGAGGGCTTGTCCGGTCCGTACATGCTGGTATCGGAGATTACCGTACAGAGCAGCGGGGCGAATTGGTCGAGTCCGCCCTCCGCCACGAACTGGCTCAGTGCTCGGCTACCGCACTCCTCCTCTCCTTCGATCAGAAAGACCAGGTCGACCGGCAGCGAATCGCCAACCGCAAGCATGGCCTCGACCGCTTTCAGATGGGCGAAGCTGGGTCCCTTGTTGTCGCTGGCGCCCCGGGCGACGAGGAATCCGTCGCGTTCTTCGGCGGCGAAGGGTTCTACCTCCCAGGCCGAGCGCGGGTTGTCCACTCCCTGGACGTCGTAGTGGCCGTAGACCAGAACAGTGGGGCGATTCGGCGAGGGTTCGGGACTCTGGGCCAGGATCAGGGGGTTGGTATCGTTGCTCACCTGAACCTTTTCGGTGCGAAAACCCATCTGGACGAATTGGTCGACCAGGAACTCGGCTGCCTGGGCGACGCCGCCGTCTGCCTGGGCATCGGTCCCTGTGCTGACGCTGGGGATACGGACAAAATCTTTCAGCTGATCGATATATCTTTGAACTTGCGCATCGATCTGCGCTAGCGCGTTTCCTAAGGCCACACTTTTCTCCTGGATTGTTGCGCGGATCTCGTCGTTATCCGAAAAGGTTCGATGACAAACGATCCGGTTGTGTTGAATCTCAGTGACGGCACTTGCTCATTTCGATTTCATTTATTAATCTATTAATGCTAAGTTTATATTTATTACAGGTTTGCCTGCTGACAACACCTTCGCTGTTGCAGTGCAATATAGGTTTTTGCGAGGGTCTGTAAAGTTCTGATTTATCTGTCTGCTGCGCCGCTGCGGCACCCCTTTGGTTCGGTAGGCCATAGTAGGGTACGCGGTTTGTGCCTCTTTAGACGATCTACCCCCAGTATACTGACTGTATAAGAGAGGAAAAAGATCGGCAAATGGGAGATTTACCGATAGCTATTAATGGTTTTGGTCGGATTGGCCGCTTGGTGTTCAGAGCTGCAATGGAGCAGGGAGGCCTAGAAATCAAAGCCATAAACGATCTAACCGATGCCAAAACGTTGGCCCACCTGCTCAAATGCGACTCTACCCATGGTCGTTTCGCGGCTGAAGTCGAGATCGATGGCGACGCTCTGGTCGTCGATGGGAAAACGATCCTCATTCTGGCCGAGCGCGATCCAGCCGACTTGCCCTGGGGCGATCTCGGAATCGAAGTCGTGCTGGAATCGACGGGATTTTTTACCGAGGCTGATAGGGCCCGGGCCCATATCGACGCCGGGGCCTCCAGAGTCGTTATTTCCGCTCCGGCCAAGGGGGAAGATCTAACCATAGTGATGGGCGTCAACGAAGATGCGTTGCAGGCGGACCATACTATTATCTCCAATGCCTCCTGTACGACGAACTGCCTGGCCCCAATGGTCAAAGTTTTACACGAAAAGTTCGGTATCGTCAAGGGCTTGATGAACACCATCCATTCCTATACCGGTGATCAGCGCTTGCTCGATGCTCCACACAGCGACCTACGGCGCGCGCGCGCGGCGGCGCTCTCTATGATTCCCACGACTACGGGGGCTGCGGTGGCGGTGGGCAAGGTACTACCGGATCTAAATGGCAAGCTCGATGGATTGTCCATCCGCGTACCGACACCCGACGGCTCGCTGACCGATTTCACGGCCGAACTTGCAGTCAATGCCAGCATCGAGGATGTCAATGCGGCGATCAAGGCCGCGGCCGAAAGCGACCTGGCCGGGATCATCGAATATTCTGAGGACCCGTTGGTCCTGGCCGATATTGTCGGCAATCCCCACTCCTGTGTCTTCGATGCGCTCTCGACCACAGTTCTGGAGGGTAATTTGGTCAAGGTTCTGGCTTGGTACGACAACGAATGGGGATATTCCAACCGTTGCGTGGATTTGCTCAAGAAGCTCGGAGGACTATAAATTGTTCTAAGAGCCATGACCGCAACTGCGATGGGCACGGTTTTTTCGGAAGACTTAGGAGAGCCAAACTATGGACGGTTGGTATTGGTGGATTATTACCTGTGTTTGTAGTCTCTATTTTTTGATATTATTGCTGGAATTCAATCGGCCCAACCAGAGGTTGATGGAGCAGATCGACAACCAGGAGGTGTACCGGTTGGAGATGGGGCGTCGACTGAGCACCGCCCAGGATCAGATTGCGGAGTTGGAGGCCAAACTGGAGAAGTTTGGACTGGATATGGAAGACTTGGAGGAGAAGCGCAAGGAAATACTCCCCGAGGCCAATAAGCGGCAGATGATCCATATCTCTCCCGGTCCTTTCGTTATGGGAGGACGCGAAGAAGATAGTCCCAAAAACGAACAACCGGCGCACACGGTTTATCTGTCGGCGTACTATATAAGCCGGTTTCCAGTGACGAATCAGGACTATCGCGAGTTTGTCCAATGTACTGGGCACCGGGCGCCAATTCACTGGCAGCGAGGCACCTTTCCTCCCAGCACCGGCAACCACCCTGTGGCCAACGTTTCCTGGCAGGACGCTCGCGACTACGCCGATTGGCGCATCGCTCGACTGCCGACCGAGGCGGAATGGGAAAAGGCGGCACGCGGTACCGACGAGCGGCCCTATCCCTGGGGCACGCGTTTTACGGAGGGCGAGCGTTGCAACGGCTCTAATCTGGTGGGCACTACGACGCCCGTTGATGAATATGCCGATGGTCGCAGTTTCTATGAGGTTTGGGATATGGCCGGCAATGTCTATGAATGGTGCCGCGATTCCTTCGATGATGAGTACTACAAACACAGTCCGACAACCAATCCAAGTGGACCTGAGGGGGGGCAGGAGCGGGTGATACGTGGTGGCAGCTATCAGGAGACACGGGCTGCGTTGCGCACAACCCATCGATTGGGTGCATCGGAGGTGTCGACTCGAGACAATATCGGTTTTCGTTTGGCGATGGATGTCGACGCGATGAATCATAGTTGAGACGAGAAAGGACTGCGGTATGTTTGAGGAGGTTTGGAGAGCCTACGAAGAAAACGAACTGAGTCACAGTGCTGCGCATCATCTTATGGCGATCCACCAATTGCGTAAAGAGCACGGTTATGCCCGTGTCTCAGACATTGCCAAGCACCTTAGCATCACTAAGGGAAGCGTTTCGACGGCGATGAAACATCTCAAGGAGCGCGGTTATGTACAAGAGGATCCCAATCGCTTTCTCGAGTTGACCGAACGAGGTCTGGAGGTCGTTCAGGAAACCGAAGCTACGCGGCTGGTGGTGCAGCGCTTCCTCAGCGATGCTCTTGGTATGGACGCCGACGATGCGATGATCGATGCCTGCAAGGTCGAGCATCTGATCAGCACCGAGGCCCGAGCCCGTTTGGTCTGTTTCCTGCGCATGCTGTTTTCCGAAAAACCATCAGCCAACGAATTTCTTCAGCTTTTTCGCGATGGTGCTTTGGAGTGTCGCTCCGGCGACATCGATGCCTGCACACTCTGCGAGGAGCACTGTTACGGCTACCGCACAATTGAAATGGCCGAAAGCGAATAGAGTCGGGGTTTGATCGATGGATCTGGGGCCGGCAACGCGCGGCCCCTTTTTCGTATATTGAGTAGATGCTGAGTTTTCTGTTGCGGCAGTTTTTGCCCGTCGGTTTGGTCACGGTGGCGGTGCTGGGTTTCTTTTTCCCCGGACCTGGCATCTACATGGCTGCGTGGCCCACCCAGTATGTCGCCGTCGGCTTTATCTTCTTCCTCTCGGGGTTGATGCTCAAAACCGACGAGGTTCATGCAGCGCTCGCTGCATGGAAGGCGACGGCATGGGGGGGTGTTTCAATTTTATTTGTCACCCCCTTGTTGGGCACTGCTATTGCCTTCCAACTCCCGCTGGAGTTCCCGTTTCAGCTTGGTCTGGCGCTCTTTTGTTGTATGCCGACGACGCTGACTTCGGGTGTGGCGCTGACGGCTCAAGCGCGCGGCAACGTAGCTCTGGCGTTGCTCTTAACAGTGCTGACCAATACCCTGGGCATCCTCACGGTGCCTTTCGTACTGGCACATCTCCTGGCGTCTCTGGGGCAGGTCGAACTCTCGGCTAGCGACCTCTTAATCAAGCTTTGTTTTTCGATCCTGCTGCCTCTGGGAGTCGGTAAGTACCTGCGTCGTTTCGCCGCCGCTTGGATCGACACCCAGCGCACAAAGCTCAGCCTGGCCAGCAATGCGGCGCTGATATCGATTCCGTGGATGAAGTTCAGCGAATCTTCGCAGCGCCTGGCGTTGGTCGATCCTGCGAGTCTCCTGATCCTGGTACTCTCGGGACTGGCGATCCACGGGGTCTATCTCCTGGTTAATGGCGGGGTTTGCGCGCTCATGCCGATCGAGACGGCGGCGCGCAGGGCGGTAGTGCTAATGGCCAGCCAGAAAACCTTGCCGGTGGCGATGACGGTCCTGGCGTTCTTACCGGAAACGGTGGTTTCGCCCGAATTGAAGGGGTTGATTGCGATTCCCTGTATCACCTTTCATTTGGGACAGATCTTTATGGATGCGTTTATTGCTACCCGCTGGGGAAATGAGAGAGAGGTTGGTGACTAGCAGTACCCCTGCGGATGACTCGTGATGGTGTGCGGTCTGGTCTGGTTTAAGTGTTTGAAAAGACCTTGTTTTGACGCAGGTGATCCGAGTTCGGATATCGTGAAGGGTCTGCGGCGTTCTCGAGGTACCCCGTAGGCTCAACCCCCGTCCGAGCACTTGGTATCGGGAGCTGAGGCTGAAAAGAGTGATGGGGTTTGCTCCGGCGCTATTCCGCAGAGATTCAAACCCGATCAGACTAGAGAGACCATGCCGCAAAAACACCCCAACCTATTGCTCATTACCACCGATCAACAACGCGGCGACTGCCTGGGTTGTGCCGGGCATCCGGTGCTGGAAACGCCCTATCTCGACGAATTGGCCGAGCAGGGGGCGTATTTGCCGCACGCCTATACTGCTGTGCCCTCGTGTACGCCAGCCCGGGCGGCGATTATCACCGGGATGGACCAGTGGCACCACGGGCGGCTGACGATGATCGGCAGTGATGCGCTCGAGTACCCAGCGACACTGCCCGGCGAATTGGCCAAGGCGGGGTTTCACACCCAGGCCGTGGGCAAGATGCACCACTCGCCGCAGCGTCGGCTCTACGGATTCCACCACATGGTGCTCGACGAGAGCGGGCGTCGCGATCCGGGTTTCGTTAGCGATTATCACCAGTTTTTCGATCGGCACAAAGAAGGGGAGTACGGATATCGCGATCACAGTATAGACTGGAACAGCTGGATGGCGCGGCCTTCGCATTTGCCCGAGCACCTGCATCCTACCCACTGGACCGCCAGTGAGGGGATCAAGTTCATCGAGCAGCGCGATTCGACTCGCCCTTTTTTTATGTGGCTTTCCTTCGCTCGGCCCCACTCACCTTACGATCCGCCGCAGGCGTATTGGGACATGTATTGCGACGATCCGGAGATCCCCGCGCCCGTCGTCGGCGATTGGGCTGACGAATTCGATAAAAGGATCGCCGATACCAATGCGCCACGCACTCGGCGCAGCGAGCGCGAAGCGCGTAAGGGGCGTGCTGGATACTACGGCAATATCACCTTTATCGACCATCAGATCGGCCGCTTTTTATACGAGTTCAAAAAGCGCGATCCGCAGGCTTACAATGAAACCTTGGTGATTTTTTGCTCGGACCACGGCGACATGATGGGCGATCACCATCACTGGCGCAAGACCTACGCCTACGAAGGTTCGGCACGGGTGCCCTTTATTATGCGGTACCCACTCTCGTGGGATCTGCCGCGCAATACCAGGCTCGAAGGGCCGGTAGAGCTCCGCGATATCATGCCGACCTTTCTGGAAGCGGCCGGGGTCGAGATACCCGAGTCGGTTGACGGCGAGAGCCTGCTGAAACTGGCCCGCGACGGTCGCGATGAGTGGCGGGATTTCGTGCAGGGCGAGCACACCACCTGTTATACCTTCGACCACGGCATGCAGTATGCAACGGACGGATTAGAGAAGTACATCTGGTTTCACCACACCGGGAACGAACAATTCTTCGACCTTGGGGAAGATCCCGGCGAATGCTGCGATCTATCTACCAGTCCGCAACACGCTGGCCGCGTGGCTCTGTGGCGCCGGCGTCTGGCCGAGGTCAACGAGGAGCGGGGCGATCCCCGCGGTCAGGGCGGTCGACTGGTGCCGCAGCCGAGGGGTGCGCTGCAGCTTTCGCCCTATTACGATCGCTGGAAGGAGCGGGCACGGACTTTAGAGCAGCACTGGCGGGGGGCGTGATGCCGTTGATCTACGACGGCGAGGTAATTCACTCCGCCCGCGACGAGTTCGGCCCGGTCGAGATCGTCGACGAGGCCACCTCGCGTACCATGCACTTCGGTTCGCGCGCCCGACAGACGACGATGTTCCTCAACGATTCGAAGGCTCTGGCCCTGTCTTATACTCGTTGCATGCTCAGCGGTTTGCTCTTTGCTCCAGCGCCGCGCTCGGTGCTGATTTTGGGTCTGGGTGGCGGCGCGCTGGTGCGGTTCATCAGATATTATTTGCCTCAATGCCGGATTGCGGTAGTGGAAAAACGAGCTCTGGTCGTCGCGCTGGCGCGCAAATACTTCGCATTGCCTGAGGACGAGAATTTTGCACTACACGTGGAACCGGCCGAGGTTTTTCTCGGTGCAGGCCATGTCGATCGCTACGATTGGATTCTGGTCGACCTCCACAACCACGATGGAATGGCACCGGCTCTGGCCCAGCCCGATTTTTTTACGCGTTGTCGGAGCTTGCTAGATGGGCAGGGGATTCTGGCGGTCAATTTATGGACCGGCGATCGCGAGTCATTGCTCAAGAGTATTCACCGTGCGTTGCGGCGGAGTTTCGACGATGCGGTGCTGCATTTGCCGGTATCGCGTAAGCGCAATACAGTGGCATTCGGGTTCGATTTTCCCCGACCCTCGTTCGAGGTGCGTTCGGCGCGGCGCACCGCCATGGATCTGGAGGCGGAGTACGGGGGGGTGGAGTTCTCGCAATTTCTTCGGGATCTCCTGGCGTCCAACCCGGGGCTGGTGCATTAGGATGGATATTTACCGCTTTTTGGCCGAGAGCGAGATCGCGTACCAGCGCGTGGACCACCCACCGGTTTTTACCTATGCCGAGGCCGAGGACAAGGTGCCGCCGCTGCCCGGAATCCATACCAAGAATCTCTTTTTGCGCGATGGCAAGGGTCGGCGGCATTTTCTGGTGGTTGTCGACGGTGCAATGCAAGTGGATCTGAAGGCGCTACGAAAGGTTCTGGAGACCGACAAGCTGGGTATGGCCTCCCCCGAGCGGCTCGAAAAACATCTCGGTGTCCAACCGGGGGCGGTGACCTTGCTCGGGGTCGTTAACGACCCCGAGCGGGCAGTTGAGGTTGTATTCGACAAAGCGGTTTGGGAGGCAGAGGCCATTCAGTGTCATCCTCTGGTCAACACTGCGACCCTGGTTATCCGTCAGGCGGATGTGGAGCGGCTCTTAGAGCGCACGGGACATGCGTGGCGGGTTGTAGAGGTGCCTGTGCGTGCGCAGCGCGATCTGTAATGATGGTAGCCGAAGTGGATGAATGGCTAGCGGTATAAAAGGTTGAGTCATTGCAAATACGAGTTGCAAATTGATCATGCGGACGTGCTCATGATTGAAGCGGGTCAGATCTGCGAGTCGTAGACGGCATCGACCAGTTCCATGGTTTTAATCGCGTCGTCGAAATTTGTCTCGGGTGCTTTGTTCTTTAATATGCAGTCCACGAAGTGGCGGTTTGTGTCGTAGGCGCCAAAGGTGCGGAATTCTTCGGTGCTACCGGCCAGAGTACAGGGATCGAGTTCTTCGATGGGTTCGGTTTTGTTGTCGGCGTAGAGTTGGCCACCCTCCTCAGGGTCACCGAAAAAAGAAATGCCGGGAGCGTGGATCTCGACGGAAAAGACTCGCCGGCCACTCATGAAATTGTTGAGCAGAAGACCAGAGGCCCCACTCGAGAAGCGGACCAGAGCCAGGTGGATATTCCAGTGGCTGGCATCGAGACGGCGCGAGTCGCTGGCGACGCTTTCGACCTCGCCGCCGCAGAGATAGCGCAGGGTATCGACGGCATGGATTCCATCACAGGTGAGCATATCCATGGCGCCGCGGTAGTAGGGAGCACCACCGACCCAATTTTTATAGAAACTCGCGTGGGCGGTGTGGACCTTGCCGCGTTTTTCACAGAGTGTTTTACCGCGGCGGATGACCGGGGAAAAGCGACGCTGAAAAGCGACGCCGGTCAGTACCTGATGGCGATGAGCCAGGGCGGCCAATTGGCGGATTTGTTCGGTCGTGACGGCAGGAGGCTTTTCGATAAAGAGATGGCAGCCGTGCTCGATGATGGTGGCGGCCACATCGTAGAGGTGGTGCGGAGGCATGATCGCATAGACGGCGTCGGGTTTTTCGCGTTCGAGCATCTGCCGATAATCGCCGTAGCGGCCTTTGATGCGATACTGATCGCAGGCGGCATGCAGGCGTTTTTCGTCGAGATCGGCGACGGCGACGATCTCGGCTTCGGGGATCGCGAGCAACGAGGGGTAATGAGCCATCAGCGCGCGAGATCCGGCACCGACGATGGCGAAGCGGATTTTTTTGCGGGGGCGTTTCTTTGTCTTGGGTTGTTTTTTTGCTTTGGGCATCGCGTTCTCCGGGGCTCTGTGTTTGGACGGGCTCTTATTATTCTTCGCGTTTTGCTTCTGCATTGGCGTTGTGAAAAATAAGGATTCTGCAAGGCGAAGTGTCTCGGCCTCTGGCGATTTTAGAACAAAGCGAATCGAGATATCGACGACAAGGACAAATAAAAGGTTGTTTTTTTGGTGAGTATTGCTGGTAGGATTAAAAAAATAAATATCTGCGATTTCTTCTGCAGCGGAAAATTTTCTCACAGAACCCGGGATTTGAGGGCAATACTTATGGTACTTTTTGTTTCTGCCTGTGGGAGTTTGGATCCGGGTGAAAGTCCGTTGCAGACGGAGGAAGGCGATCGCGCAAAGCTCGAGGAGATGCGTGGGGAGATCAGCATGCTCATCGGCGATGCCGAGTGTGAGACGACGGAGGATTGCCGCCAGGTGGGCATCGGCGCCAAACCCTGCGGTGGTCCGTGGGACTATCTGATCTATTCCGCGGCGGACTCGGCCGCCCTAGCTGATCGGCTGGTCGGATACAACGGGTTTGAAGCCGATATGAATCGGCGCTACGGGTATAGTTCGGATTGCTCGGTGCCCAACGAGCCCATACCGGGCTGCGATGCTGGTCGCTGTGTCGATCTGCTGCAGTTAAGCGACGACCGGGGAAGTATCCGCATTACCCCGGATCAAATCGATGCAGCGCCACCCGCCAACCTGGGCCTGCCGCGTTTTGCTGCGGATCTGGATCTTGAAAGCGATGAATTCGCAGTGCAGGATGCTCGCGTCGAAGGCGATATATTGACGCTGGTGGTTGGCTACAGCGGAGGATGTGAGGTACACCAGTTTACCCTGCTGGTCTCGCTGGCGGCAACCCGCTCGATTCCGCCGCAGCACGGGCTGAAGTTAGTGCATGAGAGCAATGGCGATGCCTGTGAGGCCTTTATCACCAGCGAATTGCACTTCGACCTGAGCCCTTTGAAAAGTCGGTATTCCGACCTGGGAGGTGTGGCCTTTCGACTCGCAGGCGTCGAAGGTTTGCTGAACTATGTCTTTTAAATCGATCGATTTTTTATTCGCTGCTCACGGACGGCCAGACGCTTGGGGATCGGAATGCTGGTCCCCCTCCGAGAAGTGTCCTTCCCGTCTCAGCGCCTCGACTCCGGATTCGCCGAGTGAAACCGGGAAGCGAACCGGGCAATTCCCCTGCAGTTGCGATTGATATATCGCCATGACCATTTCGAGCGAGCGGCGGCCGACTGCCCCGTCGCTGCGCAGGGTGCCCCTGCCTTCGAGCGCATCGATCAGTTCGGCTAGTGCCTCGACATAGGTCGAGGTCGCGGCGGGCCGCTCGATTTCCGATTCTTCCAGACTGCTCCACTCGAAACCGCTGTCGGGCTCGGTCATCGAAAGCTGGGATTGGAAGAGTTGGACTCGTTCGGCCTTGATGCGGATAACGCCCGAATAGCCGCGCAGTTCGAAGCCGCTCTCATCGTATTCAGTCAGTTCGGTGCCGCAGATCAATCCGGTCGCGCCGTTTTTGAACTTCATCATCGCGGCGGAGAAATCCTCGATCGCCCAGGGGCGAATTCGCTGTTCGGCCATGCCGCAGAGCCAGTCGACTTCGCCGGCATAAAGGTCCATCAGATCGAAATAATGGGTATAGTCGTGCAGCAGCGGACCTTCGTTTTCGCTGCGCCACCAGGGCGCGGGCTTGCCGCCATCCATATAGCAGTAGATGTGGTTTAGTGTACCGATGGCGCCTTGGTCCAGGAGTTTTTTGGCGAGGTTCCACTCGGGATGCCAGCGGCGATTGTGGTTGATTTGCAATAAAATGTCTTTCTCGCGGCAGGCGGCGATCATGCGGTCGCATTCATTCAGCGAGAGGGCCATTGGCTTTTCGCAGATGATCGCCTTGGTAGAAGCGGCTGCCGCGCAGCCTTCGACCATCTCGGCGTGGAGCTCGGGGTGGGTGGCGATGATGCAGATATCGGGCTGGACTTCGGCGAGCATCTGCTGGTAGTCGTGGTAGAGCTTCTGGATGCCGAAACGTTCGCCGAAGGCCTCGAGTTTTTCGCGACCCCGGTTGACGCCGGCGACCAGTTCGCAGGCGGGGTGGTCTGCGATAGCGGCGGTATGGTTGTCGGGCAGGTCGGAGAAGCTGAACTGATAGCCGACGCGACCGGTGCCGATGAGTGCGATGCGATATGAGGGCATGGGGTCTCCGTTCAGAATAACGAGAGCTGTGGATTGGGCTGCAGCGTGCCTTCGAGCTCGAGCAAGGCTTCTTTGATTGGCAGTCCGCCGCCGTAGCCGACCAGCGAGCCGTCGCTGCCGATGACTCGATGGCAGGGAATGATGATCGACAAAGGATTTCTGCCGTTGGCTAGCCCGACGGCCCGAACCGAATCGGGATTGCCGATGCGGTGGGCCAGCCCGAGATAGGAGATGGTTTCGCCGTAAGGGATTTCCTCCAGTGCGGCCCAGACCTCGAGCTGGAAGGTCGTCCCTTCGGGATCGAGCGGTAGGTCAAAGACGCGCAGATCCCCAGCGAAATAAGCCGAGAGCTCTTCGACTGCTGGATAGGGTAAATCGTCGACGGCGCGCCAATTGGGTGGTGGGGCGAAGGCGTGGTTTTCGAAATATAGATGCTTCAGGTTTTTTTCGTCTCCGGCTAAAATCACTTCGCCGACCGGGCTAGACATGGTGGTGTAGTACAGATTGGGGGTGGGCATAGTAGCTTTCTGTATTCGTCTAGTTTTCTTTGTTCAAAGCGCGAAAATCTCCTCCGGTAGGTTCCTGAAAAACCCGTAGGTCAAATGCTGGCACAATGGCGAGGATATGGTCGAATATATCGGACTGGATCGCCTCGTAATTGGCCCAGATCGTGTCCGTGCAGAAAACGTAGATCTCGATCGGCAAACCCTGAGCGGTCGGAGCCAACTGGCGCACTAGAAAAGTCATCTCCTGATGGATCTGCGGATGGTTTTTCAAGTAGGCCTGGATATAAGCGCGAAAGGTGCCAATATTGGTCATGCGCCGGCCGTTGACCAGATGGGAAAGGTCGACCTGATGGAGTTCGTTGTACTCGGCCATTTCGCGTTTCTTGCGCTCGATATGGGCGCTGATATACTGGACTTTAGCGAAGCGCGCCAGCATCTCCTCATCGCAGAACTTTACCGTGCCAAGATCGATGTGCACCGATCGCTTGATCCGCCGTCCGCCCGAGTCCTGCATTCCGCGCCAGTTTTTGAACGATTCACTGATCAGGGCATAGGTGGGAATGGTGGTAATGGTCTTGTCCCAGTTCTGTACTTTGACTGTTGTCAGTGTTACGTCGAGCACATCGCCGTCGGCGCCGTACTTGGGCATTTCGATCCAGTCGCCGCGCGCGACCATGCGGTTTACCGAGAGCTGGATGCCGGCTACCAGCCCGAGTATTGCATCGCGAAAGATGAGCAGCAGCACAGCTGTGAGTGCCGTCAGGCCGCTGAGCAGGTAGAGTGGAGATTTGTCGAGCAGGATTGAGATGATGAAAACGCCGCAGAGAAAGTAGAGGATGACCTTTATAAATTGCACTAGGCCCTTGATCGAGATCTCTCGCGAGGTTTCGGTATTGCGGTAAATCTCGATCCCTGCACTCAGCAGCGAGTCGATGACCATCATGCCGGTGAGCAGTATGTAGATCTGTACTCCGGTATCGGTTATTTCCTGAAGCCTGGTATTGCCTTCCAGAGCCAGCGGTGCCAGGCGGTAGAGCACCAGCCCGGGGACCAGATGGGCCAGACGGTGCAGGACGCGACGCTCGATCAGCATGTCGTCCCAGTTGGTGCTGGTGCGGCGAGCGAGGGCCTCTATGGCGCGGAGAACGGGGCCTCTGGCCAGACGGTGGGTGATAAAGGCTACGAGGATCACCAGCACCACGCCGACCAGCGAGGCGGCCGGTGCGGCGAAGTCTTGGCTCAGACCCCAATCAAGGAGCAGTCGCTGTAAGGGGTTTAACATCTCTTAAGATAATGACTAAAGCAGGTTTGGGGCCAGTTCGACCAATTCGCAGTGCTTGTCTTTTTTGAGATTGATGCGGACATCGTGCTCTTGGCTCTGGTTCAGGTGGTAGATCCTGGAAGGGTATGGGTTGTAATGAGCACGCCTATTTGGAGCGCAGGGCGATCTCGTGAAGCTCTGAACCGACCAATTCGCGGCGCCAGCCCCGCAGTAGGCGATGATTCTCCGGCGTGGCCTCGGCGGCGTTGAGCACCAATTTACGGACCTCAGCGCGCGCGGCGACGAAGGGTGCGTCGATCTGGGCTTGGTCGCTTTGTTGGCGCAGGTGTTGCATGGATTCAGTCAGCTTGCGTTCGATGAGATCCTCGTCGAAACGCCGCCGGGGGGGACGGTGAGGGCATGCGTTATCGGGGACTGCTAGCCCGCGGCGGATTTCTTCGATAATGCGCGCGCCGTCGCGGTGGCGGTTGAGCCCTCGGATTTTATCCAGGTCTTGCAGCGATTGTGGCTGGCGTCGGGCTAGGTAGATCAGTGTCTCGTCGGCCAGCACGTGGCTGCGTGGCCGATCGCGCCGCCGCGCTTCTTCTTCGCGCCAGGCGGTCAGTTCACGCAGGACGGCTCGTTCGCGCGAGGAAGTGCGTCCGATGCCCTTGACCCGCTCGAACTGCTCGCGGGGATCGCGTTGCTCGTAGAGTGTAGGATCGTCGTAAACGGCCAATTCCTCGGCCAGCCAGGTGCTGCGACCGATCTTTTCGATTCGCGCCCGCAGCACGTCTCGGACTTCGTGCATATAGCACACGTCCTCGATGGCGTAGGCCAATTGCTCTTCGGAAAGGGGGCGGCGGACCCAGTCAGTGCGCGTCTCAGTTTTGTCCAGAAGCACGCCAATGGTAAGCTCCAAGAGTTCGGCCAGGGAAGTCGTGGAACTCATATTGGCGAGCCCGGCGGCGCAACGGGTGTCAAAGACGTTGCGCGGAAAAGCGCCGGTAGCCTGGCGCAGGATGGTCAGGTCTTGCTGGGCGTCGTGGAGTATGAGCTCAATCTCTGGATTTTCCAGTACCTGACGCAGAGGCGAGAGATCTGTGATGGCCACGGTATCGATCAAATGGCAATCGTCGCCGGCCAGGGCTAATTGGATCACCCCTAACTTGGGATAGTAGGTGCGGTTCCAGACGAATTCGGTGTCCAGTGCGACGCAGGTCTTGGTCAGGGAGCGTTCGACGAGTTCGGCGAGCGCTTTTGGGTTGTCGATCATGGGGCCAGCGGGAGTCTTAAGAGGGGGCGCGTCTCAAAGCAGGACCAGGACTTAGCAAAATAAGGTAAGCATTCTATGTCGGCAAGGATCGCCCGGGGTACACCGCGTTTCGCGTTCCGGCCCACAAGTACTACCATGCTTCTCCAGGGTTCAGTCCATACAATTCCCGCAACCCCTGCTCTACGAAGGCCACCGTTTTTAGCTCGGAGTACATCTT
>MDTE01044554.1_pt1 | contig 14413 bp, 10 predicted proteins | sample 811231 | NCBI WGS metagenome assembly MDTE01 (sample SAMN05326651, study PRJNA326480) | marine metagenome | isolation source: seawater | place: Indian Ocean: Red Sea | collected 2010 | reverse complement strand
TAATCACCAGGTCTTTCTGCAATGTCATTATTAAACTGGGTTCTAATGGCTTCCATTAATCTATCCATTGCCAGGAATATATTATCTCTTGTTTCTCCTTTAGGATAGGTGAGGGCAAGACGTTCATCAGCACCAGTTACTTGTTCTAACGTAAGCTGATATGCTTCATCGGACTTGGATACAAACTCTGTTGTTCCTTGCCTTGCTGTAATCTGTTGTGCCACATATGCTTCAAAAGCTCTTGCAAACATCTCTGTTGGCTTAGACCAATACCTTGCTGGACTAAATGTTTCTGTGTCTACCTTGTATTGTGATTTTTTAACTCTTAATTGTGCGCTTCCTTCTTCAACAGCTTTGCGTAGTCTTTCTCGTAGGTTTTCTAAATCTCTGTCCTGTCTTGGTGTTCTTTTCTTTACTTCAAGCTTTGCTATCTTTTGCTCGATATCCATAATTCTTGCAGAAAACTCAGCTTTATCGAAAAACATTGCGTTCATCAGATCTGCAAAAGCTTCTTTGATCTGCTTTGGTGCATCGTCTAACCAGGGTTTTGGGTTTTCGCCTTTACCTTTTATGCGTCCAGTTATACCCTCATGCCAATCTGGACTCAATCGTTCCATAATATAATAGTCCAGGGCATGACCCCATTCGTGAGCAAAACTATTACTTCTTGCTGGCATAATAATCGCTGGTGCTTCTACTTCTGGTACATCTTGCTCTTTAAACTTTTGTTTTTTACCTTGATCTTTAGGCATATAAGCTGCGTTATAAAATGCAGCAGTCGAGGGTAAGATTAGCCCTACTTCGCCATCGAGTGACATTGTAGAATTAGGCAACTGTAGAGAATGTGCCATAAATTGTAGGTTTCTATAAGCATCCAGCAAAGATTGGTTAGCATTGTATGAGTTAAACTCCCCTCTTTCTACAACAGTAAAACCAAACTTATCCTTTATTAGATCAGACAAGATCTTAAACTGTCGAGCTGGAGTAAAGTTTATAGCCAGATCTGGATCAAAGCCAGCATCTCTAAATGCTTGCTGAAATACAGATTGTCTTAGGGTTTGCATTTCCTTGAAGATGATCGTTCCCTCTGTCGATCCTCTTGTCGATCCAACGACTTCTTCCCTGGTCGTGGTAAACCTCGGAGAATCCTCGTCCAGTAAGGGATCGTTTTCTTCCCTGGTAATGGTGTCGGCATTTAACTCTCCTTTCATATCTATGTTAAGACCTGGTGAATCTCCAAATCCAATATCATTAAGCACCTGGTCGTAGAATTTTCTTAACGCTTTTCTTTGTTTTGTAATAGTAGCAGTATCGCCTGGTCTATCTTTAAGAGGGTTTTGATTTCTATCTATCTGAGCTTTTATTGTTTCTTCTTTGGAATTAAATGTTGGCGTACTTGATATGGGATCTGACTGCCCCTCGGTCGATAGCTGTATTGAAGTAGCTCCAACCCACTTACCTGGAGCAATCTCTAACGCATAAAACTCAGCTTCTGTGTAAGCACTCCCAGGTAATTTTGTTCTGTATAGATTTTCTGGCTTTACATCATCTTTGCTGTAAACACCATTTTCATTTGGCTTTGGAAAATCGCCTTTTACTTCTTCTTTTTCTGTGGTTTTTGGCTCTGTATCGACCGATCCAGTATCATCGCTCCCTCTCTTGCGCTCTGTACCTTGAACTTGTTCGCTGCCCTTTTTAGTGCGTTGCTCATCGCTTGTTGCGCCAAATAATTGTTCTTGACCTTCTTGTTCATTGTTCTTCTCCCTATCAGCTCTTCTCTTTGCTCCAGCAATAACATCTATTGGCGTAACATCACTTGCAAATAGCTGATCTGTTTGTGCTACCTTTTGTGTTTCTTCAACGTAGTAGTCTAACACAGCTTCCATATATTGCTGAGATTTTGCTCTTGTCAATTCATCGTTATAAAATGCTTTAACTAACGCTTCAACCATTGGATCTTTATCAGCAATTAAATCTTGCTGTGCAAAGTATTCTCCAGGTTTAATTTTTTGGTTTCTTAACTGTGTTAAAAGTTGCGCTGTGTTTGTAATAGAGTCAGATACATCAAACTCTGGCTTTACATTACCATCAGCTATTGACGATTTAAGCTGTGCAAACTTTGGTGATGCCGTCACAAGAGCGTTAGAAAGTGCTTTAATATTATTATCAGCACTCTCTAACATGATAGATAATGTATCTACGTCCGTGAAAGCACTAGCTAATATAGCTCCTTTCATACGATCAACAGCTTGTTTTGTAAGCTGTCCATCCTTTGTAAACTGACCTTGCTCTGTTTTTGTCAGAACTTTATTTACAAAAGCATCTACAAACGCTTTGTTGTCGTTGCTAGTAACATCACCTCCAGCAAACAATTTAATAACATCGTTACCCATTGCTGTAGCATCTCTTGTTGCGCTTTCAGTAACAGACATTTGCGCTTGTTCGCTTCTATTCGATAGATCAGCTAACTCGACAAGACTGTCCATATCTAAATCATCAGTCAATCGTCTAACTAAAACTGGTTGCTGGTAATTATTCAGTATTCTGTCTACATCAGCTTTGACTCTTGGATCTGTATCTGGAACACCTAAATCTTTTGATAGTTTGTTGGTTAAGAAACTTTCTAGCTCTGTCTTATAGTTTGCTACGGCTTGATCTTGATCGGCATAGACCTCTTGTAATGTTAAGACTCGTCCGTTACCTGATATAATTGTACCATCTCTGGCAACAATTGGAGATCCATCACCAGTTGTAGGACTCTCCATAAGTCTTTTTGCGTTAAATGTTTCTGGATTAGCTCGTTGTATAGCCAGTATCTTTGACTCTTTGCGATCTCGATCCCTTGGTTGTAGCTTGCCACTTGATTGCTTTAACTGATTTATATCGACTAATACAAACTCAGTATTATAAGACTTTTCACCAGACGGCACTTGTACGCTTGATTTTTCTTCGCTACCAGAAATAGCATTTATGCTTAATCCTATCTGGCTTTCGGCTGGTACGTTTTGTGGGTTATCTAATTCTAGTGCCGGAGCTGTTTGTTGTTTTCTTTTGGCTTCGATATTCTCAGCTATCTTTTGTTCAGCAGTCTTTTCGCTCTCTGGTACTGCTTCTTGCTGTACAAATGTTTTCTCTGGTGTTCCTTGTAATGCTGTAATAGCGTCTTGTTGTGACTCTCTATCTGCTAACTGGTTTTGTTGTATCTCAGATCGTGCCGACGCAACATTTGTTCCAATCTCTACTGGAGCAATAGGAAATTCAGCAACACCTTCTAATACAATATCGCCAACACCAAACGCATCTCGATAATTATAGCCAGCCATTTTACCAATTTGCATTTCTGATAACTGTCCAGCAGCTTCACCAGTTGCACCCAATCCACCTTGTATAAGGGTTTCTATACCAGCTCTTGATGCAATGTTAGCGGCAGAAGCACCTTGCTTAATACCTTGTCCAACTATTTTTCCAGCAAGACCCATAGATAACGCATCAAATATTGCAATTGGAATACCATAAGCGTTAGCTCTTAACCTGGCTCGCTTGAAAAAATCCTTATCACCCATCAGCTCTATCATGCCTTGTTCGTCAGTAAGCTCTACACCAGATGCTTTGATCTCTTCGCTTATAATGTCACCGAAAATCGTTCCATAGGTTATAACTCCTCCAGCACCAGCTCCAAGTATAGGATTACCAGTTGCAAAGGTAGTAGCGACAAATGACGCTAAAGAGGGTACGGATACAGCAAGAGATTCACCCACAACAGACGCTACAGCACCAGGGTTTCTAATAATAGCTGATAGTGCTTCCAATACAGTATTTGCTTCTTGTACTTCTTTAAGACCAGCTTGAACGTTCTCTGGTGCGTCTGGATATAGCCTATCTAATTCCATCATCTTCATAACAAAATCTTTTGGCGACTTAAGACCTACTTGCTGTTGCAAGACATTGAATGATTGTTTCAATCGTCCTAGACCACGATTAAAAGCATTATTTCTACGAACAAACTTATTTGCCCTGTCAATCTCTATTGCTGCTTCAAGGTCTGATACTTTTTTAAAACCAATAAAAGGAACGTCGGTTCTAAAGAATTGACCAGACTTACCTCGTTCTACGTTAGTAACGCTTGGGTTTTGGATATCAAACAACTCTGCTTTTTCTGCTGTTGCGCTTGGTTGATCCAAAATATTCTTTATTCTCTGCTCGTTAAGTTCTTGCTCTTGCTTTCTTAATCTTCGCTGTTCTTGCTCTTGGTCAAACGTAAGACCAGTAATAGGTGAAACTCTGTCTCGTCTTACACCTTCTTGTATTGGAGGTTGAAAAACAGGCTGTTCTTCTACAATCGCTTGATTTTGTACTGGAAGTTGCTCCGTTGAGAGATCTTGAGTTTGGGAGGTCAAACTATCGCCTTGAGGTTCAGCACCAAGATCCCCCAACATCGTTGGCTGTTCATCGAAAGGATCAAATTCACTTTCGCTTTCAGCAAATGGATCGAACTCTTCGTCTAGTTCTGCAAAAGGGTCAAACTCTCGCTCTGACATTATCCTGTCGCTTCTTTATATACAGCTTCTGCTTGTTTGTCGTTGTATCCTAATGATTTAATAAATGAAATAAGTGACGCTTTGGGTGTGTTACGAGATCTTTGTTTAACACTATCAAAGAAAAATTTTGGAAAATTAAATTTATTACGCAAACCTGGAGGATTGATTGGCACATTCCCAGCAGAAAGAACAGGAATGACAAATTTATTATACGCTTCGTCAAATGGCAGATCTGAATCATTCACTTTCTTTTGCAGATATGCGCGTAGATTTCCAATTTTCCCTGGTTCTAATTTATTGTCCATATCAGCAAATGCTTCGTAATCATCTTTAAACTTTTTATCGAATTTATTTGCATCCGTCATTGTTGCGTCTGGGAATCCAGCACCTTCAATAATATACTGACCATTTTCATTAGGTTCTATGCCAAGAAGTTTTGCGTGTTCTTTGGTTAGATAAATATCATCTTTGCCAACTTTGACTTTTACTTTTGCATTATCGATACCACCATCAATAACAAACAAACCTTCAGCGTTTGGAGCTATTTGTAATCTTTCGCCTAGTTTTGGATCAAGAACGTACTTCTCTCCAGGCTTTTTAGTTATTGTAACTGGCTCGTTTTCAAACTTAAATCGCACAGTATCGTCTTTCATCTTTGCGATTTTCATCTTTGTTTGCTCTTCTAACTCAGCAATCTTTTTTTCTAGTTCACGCTGTTTTTCTTCGCTTTTATCTTTTTGCTGTAGTTTAAGCTTTTCAATCTTGACAGAGTTTTCGTTAATAAGTTTTTGTTCTGCAATTTTTGTTTTATTATCTTCGTTTACCTTGAACTCTCTATAAGCTTTTTCTACTTTATTTTTTTCGTCAGCTATTTCTTTTTCAGTTCTAAGCTCCATTGATTTAAGAGTTCTGGAGTTTGAAAGCTCTAGTTTCTTTTCGGTTATTTTTCCTTCAGTTTTAATCTTTTCTTCTTGTATATCACCACCAGTTTCTATTTCAGTTTGCTTTATATCTGTTGCTGCTTCTATTTTTGTTAATGCTTCTGGTGATCCTTCATCAAAGTATTTGCTTAAAGTTTGTCCAGTTAAAATAGCTGCGATTCGATCTGGTGTTTGATTGCTTGATAACAACAAGTTTCTAGCTAAATTATTCTTTGCTAGTTCTTGTATATTTAAACCCATATTCGATGTTTGTTGTGGATTGCCTGGTACACCACCTTTTAATATTGCACTAACCAATCCCCTCATTGTTTCTACTGGTAGAGGTTCGCCTTGTCGCTCGATAAAAGGCACGTTGTTTTGCGTTCTTGTATCAACGCCCATAGCTGAAGCTAATCCTGGATCTACGCCACCAGCATCATAGCTTACAGGAGCTGATCTTGGAATATTTCGTACTGGAGATTTTAAGCCTAACGTATCAAAGACACTGGTAACAGCATCTGGGTTAGATAAAAAAGTAGCAATACTTTCATTAAAATCTTGTAAATATTCATTTGACTGCTTTTGCCCTTGTGTTTGCGCTTGTCTATAACTAGCTAATGCGTCACTCGCTCGACCTCTTGCTATCGCTGCATCATCGGACGCTGATCCTATTAATGCTTTGGTAAGATTGCCAATACCAGCAGATAAAGCTGGGTCTAATGCGTAAGGGTTGTATCGTGTTGCCATTATTTCATCAATCCATAACTTGTTCCTACTCGACCACCAGCCATAAGAAGTTGTGCTAATGGACTATAAGCTTGCCTATTTGCTGCTTCCAGTTCTGTTCCTAAAACGCTTGAATCACCTCTCATAAAGTTACCCATCATTTGAGATGTTAGTCCGGAACTTGTTAGTTGTGGACTTATTCTGTCTGCTAAGAAAGTACCGAAAGAGTTAAGCTTCGCTAAATTCTGATCGTCTTGCGCGATCCGTTTCAGAGCCATATCTAGCTCCATCTGATTTGTGTCTTTTACAAGTTGTGGAACACCACTATTAGACATAGTTGGTATAATGTTTTTACCAGTAACCTCGTTATACAAACTTGACAATCTTGCTGTTTCATTGTCCATGCCAGGGGTAAACTGGTCTTTACGCATCATATCCGTTGATTGATCGATAGCTGTTCTTGCTTCTTGTTCTTTTGCCATTCTTCTCTGCGTATCTTGATCTATATACGCTTTTCTCGCTTCATCTCTTCGATTAGCTGCTTGGCTTTGTATCATTGCTCCGACACCTTGAGCTGCTGCACTTGCTATTAATACTGGATCACACATTATGATATTACCTTTGTTGCACTTCCTTGATATGGTGTTTGTATACCCAAACTTGCGTATGGGTTCGTTTGATTAAACATCGATTGAGTTACTGGACTTGGCGTACCCCCAACAAATGTTGCTACTGGATCTGCTGTAGCTGTTTGTGGAACTTTATTAAAATCAGAAAAGAAATCCATACTTGTTTTAGTATTTGGATTTCTTAGTTTTTCTACTCTGCCAGCAATATCAAAATCTTGTATTGCTTTTGTTTGTTGATTTACAGCGTCTACATTTGTTGCACCACCAGATAATGCTGATAACTGGTCACTTAGCTTTTTTCTCTCTGCATCTACCTGGGATCGTTGATCCATAGCATATGTATTTGCTGAATCTGCTAGCCTTTGTGACTCAATACCTCTTTGTGCATCTAAACTAGCCATTTGTGCATCAAGATCTGCTTGTGATAAAATACCAGCACTCTTAAAACCATCGTATATACCTCTAACAGCATCATCGTATGCTGTAGATAATAACGGATTATTGAAGTCCTGGTAGCTTCTGCTCAGATCAGCAAAATAATCATCATCAAATGACGCAAATGCGTTTGCTAATTCACTTTGTTTTTGCGCCAAAGCATTAGAACGTGCGCTTCTTGCTTGGTCTATTTCTGACATAGGTACATTGTCATCTCTACTGCCTGTCATACTTGGATTAAAAGTTGGCACACCTAAAATATCTTCTCTTGTTGGAGTGTCCATAGATCCTAGAACTTGTCCATAGTTACCACCAACATTTCCTAAATTTGGATCATAGCCAGCATTTGGGTTGTAATCTGGATCTCCAACATATTCTATTTGATCTAATCCAAACAAGCCTTTTACTGGAGTAGACACACCTTTTATCTGATTAGTAGTAGGATCAAATATTGGCGTTCCTCCCTGGCTAATAGCTTCAATCATATTATTTCTATTGTTTCTATTTATCTGTGCAATATACCCAGTTGCGCTAAATGGATTTGCTGACGCAAGAAACCTATCAATACCAGAACTGTTATTTATAGCTTCGATCTCTGCATCTTGCCTATCGTTTTGCTCTTCTAACTGGCTTACAGCTCTTGACTGATCTGCTGCACTTGGTGCTGTTGGTGCGCTATCACTACTCATTAATGCACTCCCTTGCTTTCTATTACGTTTCTATTTGGTAACATAACACTACTTACTCTGTCTTTCTGCAATGCTCTTCTAAAATACATCCTTTTACCTGGGTATCGATCCCCTAATTGTTTTGCTGCATCACGACACATATTAGACGCACCACCAAAAGGTGCTATTACGTCCATAACCCAAAAATTTCCTTGCTCTGGTTCAGTTGACCAATCTTCCCAATCTATTAGACCAGACCTATTTATGTACTTTGTTTCTGTTTTTGGCTTGAGGAATATATAGCTAATAAAACCAATCATATCGCCATCATCTTTGTTGTAATATACATGACATTTGTTTTTAATTAATGCTGGTAATACAAGTCTATCGATATGCTCCATAGTATAATGCCTATGTGCTTTGCTACACATCATAAGTTTTACAACCTCTCCAACAGCTTGATAAAGCAAAGGGTAAGGATAGTTATCGTTTGTTACTTTTGACTTCGTTGTCATCCAACCACCTTTGAAGAATCTGACGATCCAAATAAACCACTTAGGTCATACCTACTTTTATTGCGTCTTTCTAAATCTGCTTGCGTTGCAAGACCCTCTGTAACACCAACAAATAATGCACCTAATGGCGAATATGTTGGAAGCTCTGTCATTGCGAGTGCTCTATTTGCAGCGTTCTGTGCTATTAAGGCTGGATCAGCCAATGACATATTTTGACTTTGCAGATCTGCCTTTGTTGCTTCGATAGACTTTCTTGCTCCAGATCCATATTCTCTTGCTTTATCAGCTATATTTCTGGCTTTCAAACCATAATCTTTTTGCAAATCTGCGAATTTCCTGGCACGAGCTGAACTGTTTAATAAGTTAGATCGTGCCAGAGCTAGCGTAAGATCGCTTACTGCATCCTCAAATTGATCGTCAAGCTGGGGTGTTGCATAGTCAAGATAGGACTTTTCTCTATCTGCAAAGAATTTGTCATCAAACCCAGCAAACGCTTCGTCAATATTTTTTCTGCCTTTTCTAATTCTGCCTTGTCGTGCTTCTTCTTCTGCTCTCTGTCGAGCAGCTTCATCTCTCATCGCACTAGCGCCACCATCACCAAAACACATTACACTATTTCTCCTCTATGCCATTTTAATGAACCTGGTTTCTGATTATCTCTTACATAAGCAAAAGTATAGAAATTTTCTTTATTTCTTCCGTACCCAGGTATCTTACGTTCTTTTTTCAAACCTATAAACTCCAGCCATTTGTGTACGTTTTCGTATCCTTCTATAGATTGACACTCAACCCTATGCGCTTTTGCATTATCTAATGCTGGTATTATATCTCGAATAATTGTCTTTGTCAGAAACCCTCCGACCTTTTTTATTTTATCTGTTGCAAACATTCCTAAGTTCCAAACACCAGGACGCATTGGTATATAAGACAATATTGCTATGGGATCATCAGCATAAAAACAATACACATTATCGTGTTCGTTTAAGCCGTTTGTCAAAAAGGTAGCAAGCTGTGTTCGATCTTCTGCCCAAGAAACACAAACTATTTCATCATAGTCACGACTTCTCATGTTCATTGCTACATAGTGTATATCTTGTGGAGTTGCTTTTCTAAACATTATCCAGACTCACTTTCGTTAAAATGTATTGCAAGATTACCGATCTTTGCAGATCCAGAAGCAGTACAAGTCAATCTTGGAGCGATATGTGTTGAATATCCAACTATTGTTGCTCTGCCTTGCCCATAAGTCGTATTAGCAACAGTTCCAACATCTTGTAAAATTGTTATGTCTTGTGGATCTGTCGCAATAGCTACATCCCAGGTGTTTTCACAAGTCATATCTAGTGATGTAAAATCTTTGAATGATGCTGGTCTACCAGCGTCTAAGAACGGCATTTGTACTGTAACTGTAGAGTTATCATATGTCGTTCCGTTCGATCCTCCCAGGGAAAACAACTGATTGCCACTTCTACATAATATTTGTGTTCCGTCAAATGCCCACTTATCAATGTTAAATCCAGGTTCATATATCGACCAAGCACTTACTTTTGAACTAGGAAAGTAGCTAAAAACATAGACTTTACTTCCTATCGCTAGCAAGTATCGACCATCTTTTGGCTCATGTATTGCCGTACTATTTCTTGCACTTATTATATTTGCAGTTATTTCAGCAACTACTAAGTCATCTATTGGATTACCGATATCGCCAACAAAGGCAGCGTTTGATGAATCTCTTGCTCGTAAACTTCTTATGCCGGACTTCGATAAGTAAAAAACATCGTTATCACCAAACTCTATAACGCTATCTGGCGCAATAGTTCCAGTATTATTAAGAACTTGTATCTGTTGATTTTTGGTTTCGTCAGCGTCAACAAACCAAATTTGTATTGCTTGTTCAGCTAAAACAGCAACATTAGAGAAATAATTAGCAATAGCTTTTAGATCTTCTGATCCTCTTGCATTGTTTTGTAAGTTTATAAACCCAGCACCAGTTGATCCAGTATTCCAATCTGTCGGATCATTTACACTAGAAAAGTGTAACAATGAGTCCGACAATGAATACATTTTTGTTTTTACTGGACGAACAAACGATCCTGGGGTGTATGTACCAGATGCACTTGAGTTAGCACCACCATCTAAAAAGTTTTGAGTTGTTGGTTGAAATGCCGTTGTCACGTTACCAGCAACAGTAACTACAACTACTTTGTTGTTGAAAGACGTTCCTTCAGCCTTTGATATTATATTTACAAATTGATTTACTGCTGTAGCTTCATACTCTGGAGAGCTTGCAAAATCGTTTATAGCAAGTGCTATTGCATTTGCTGTATTGCTGTTTGATGTTTGCCAGGGAACTTGTGATCCTATTATAGACACGCCATCAACAGTAATATCGGTAACAGCATTATCAATGCCGCCAGAAAAATGACTTATACTTCCTACAGTAAATTGACTTTCAACATTAGCAACAATCTGTTGTCCATTAAATGAAACACCATGACTAGGAGCAGTTATTGTTATTGTGTTTGTAGACGCAACAGCAGTAAAGCCACTTGTTGATGTATAAGCGTTTATAGCATTTGCAACAGCCGTAGCCGTTGTATTGTTACTGCCAGTATGCTGGATCGTTGTATTAATTATAGCAACATTATTTACTGTCAGAGTCCTTAGTATGTTACCACTTACACTTGTTCCTCCAGTTACCTGGAATGATCCTGTTGCACTTGTTCCACCAAAAGATCCACCAGTAATCTGAAATTGATTTCTTGCTCGACCATCGAACCAATCAGTAATCCTAGTGCCATCGTAATAATGAAATATTCTACCATCAGCAAAACGTGCAGACGCATAAACTCTTCCGTTAAAAAAATCAACTGACAAAACTTGTGTCAGAGCTTCGCCAGATGGATGCTGTAATCTTACATAATTGATATTAGATGGCGTACCACTAGCGAAAGATACAGAAGAAGAAGCAACGCTACCAAAAACGTATATCTGACCTCCAGACGCAGCCAAACCAGTTGTATTGGATGGAAGATTAGCCAGCTCAACAAACGCATTACGCTTCTCAATCTCTCCTCCTCTTGTAATGTGGGCATTTGTAAGAGTGACCAAAGATCCAGGGGTAGAAGTAACATTCATCCTTCTGGAGTCTAATCCGTTCCTAAAGTCCTCTACTAAAATATAAGGCATTTACCACCTCTAACTTGTTGGTGCTAAATAAATTGGATGCCGTGGTCTGCGTACATTGTCTGGTTCTCCACCACCTATTACAAAAGTTTCTGTTTTTGCGTTCCTAGCTTTGAGTCTTGCGTAATGTGCCGTGGCTTGTGCAAATTTTTGTTGAGCATCAGCTTGTTTCTGCCTTGCCAATATCTCTGACGCTGCAAACAAAACTATGAGTTGATCGTCTAAATCTGCTAAATCAGACTCAGCAACAAGTGGAGATAGGTTACGGATACCATGTATTCTAACACTATCTGTGCCATCTGCTTGACTATTGTTTGCTGGAACTGGGAAAACTTCTATCTGATTATTTTCAAAATTGTCGTACCTACGGATAGGAGTGGATCTTTCATCGGCATCGCTATCATGCTGATTGTATTCATCAGCTCCTATTCCGTAATGTAATTTTGTCCAGGCATCACCATGTTTTGTTTCAACTCTAGTAATTCGCTCAAACACTATATCGCTTGGCAAATCATAGTAACGCTGACCAGCATTTATAGCTATATCTCTCCTAACCTTTAGAAAGTTCCAATTATAGTCATCCCATAATCTTCTTTGCACTCTCTGTATTTGGTTAATCAAAACATCTCTTGTTGCCTTACCTAAACTTGGCAACAATGAATGACCAACTTCAGCTCGTAAGTCATTGATTAAGATTGCGAGTGAAGTTCCTCTAGCCATTTTAAACCTCTACAAATGCTTCATTTTCTGGCGTAGAAGGATCATCTGGAACGTAGTGTCCTTTTGAATTTCTAGCTCTTGTTTTTGTTTTTTTTGCAGTTTTTTTAGGTGCTTCTTTTTTAGAATCATTAACCCATACAGCATCAAGTAAGGTATCAGCAATCCTTGCGTCTTGTAATGTTTTGGGTAGTTCTCCATATTGACCAAATATTTCTACAATTTTTTCATCTTTATAAAGTTTTCCTAGATGGTATCGCTCTTCATCGTTTGACTTCTCGATTGTATCTAAGACTTTAATATTGGTAACGGCACTATCGCCATGTATATGCTGTAAAACAACAATCTCAGCAACAGTAACGCCATTCTTTACAACAGTAGCTCTTGGATCTCCAGCGATAGCCACTAAACAGTTACATATTTCCATTTTTACCTCCTTGGAAATAGAAAGAGATTAATATCCCCCTCTGTTCTTTTTTTTCTTTTTACCTGGCATTGGCTTCTCCTTTTAAAATGGTGGGGATTTATCTTCTCTAGGTCTGCCGTTAAGCCTAACTAGCCGAGAAAACCCCCATAGTTAGGGAGGAAAGACCGAAGAAATATGAAAAAAGCCTTCCCTCCGTTAAGGGTTATGATGTTATGAAATCTCATATACACCATGACAATTTAGCTGAAACGCAGCTAAAGACGCAGTTGTTGTGATCGCTCGGAACATCACATACTGTGTAGCTGGTCTGGCTGGAGAGTGTCTTTTCATCTTCTCTCCGTCCATGTAATACATACACAATTTTGATGAATCAATGATGTAACAACGCTTATCTGGGTTTTGACCAGATATTGTTAGATCATCAAGAGCTGGATCATAGACAAACTTCAATCCATTGTAGTTTATTTCACCCACAGCAATGTTCTGATTTCCAGAGAAACCTGTGTTACTGTAGTTTCCGTTTCTTCTTAGCTCGTCTGCTAATCTGTCCAGGAACAAAGATCCACATACAGCAATATCTGGCTTACCACCAAATCGCTTTAACTGACGCATTTCTGAGTGCAGAGTTTCGATAAGCTCTTGCCCAGTTGCAGTTGTGGATATTGCAACATTTGCTCTGTTTCTCCACCAGGTATTTGTAACTGTAGATAGACCACCAACAGTTGTACCAGTTGCAGTTGGATCATCAACGATAATAGATCGTATTCCAGCAAGTGCGTTAGCATCAGCAGTACCATCCCCATATAGAAGATCGTTCATACCTCTGCTGTAGCCCTCTAGCATATCATCCAGCTTGTCTTGGAAAAGATTTACCAAAACAGTTTTATCACGACCACTATGATTTGTGACGCTGTTTGATGTAGTAGAGTCAGTAACACTTATACCATCCTTTTTAAGTTCGGTTAGTGTAACTGATATACCAGAGTGATGTTCCTTCCAGGCATAGTTTGCCCTTTGGATATTTGCTGGGTTTGCATAAGCAACTGTATCGTTATGCGTATAACCAGCGACTTGTGTTGTGTATACACCTTTTACTGCAACAGATAAGTCAGATTTTCCACCAGGAAAAGTTTTAGCTTTACCATCCATAAGGTTAAGCAAAGGCTTATCGGCTAGAGTATTAGCATATACGTTGCCTTGATCTATGTAATAATCAAGAGCAGCGTTAGCGATGTTCGCTAATTCGGCTGATGAAAATGCCATTTTTTACTCCATAAATTAGGAGGAACTACTATTCAAAGCCATCTCGACTACATCCATTAGACTTTTTGGCTCTGGCATTGGAGTCCCACCAAGTTTTCCACCTTGAGTCGCTTTTATTGGGGTTTTAGTTGTAACGTGCCTACCCTTTACCTCGTCATAAGCTTCTTGTGCTATTTTCAAAGCTTGTTCCTGGGTTTGTGGTCTGCCAACTTCCATTACTTTTACCCTAACGCGATCATTGACTTCTTTTTCGATGCGTGAGTAATCTGGATCTGTCTGAGCAATTTTGTTTTCCCAATCAGTAACTGCCGTTGCCAACTGATTGATGTTTTGCCTTTGCTGTTCTAAATCTTTTTGCTGGGATTGAGATTCATTAAGTTTTTTCAAGG
>MDTE01046895.1_pt1 | contig 14416 bp, 7 predicted proteins | sample 811231 | NCBI WGS metagenome assembly MDTE01 (sample SAMN05326651, study PRJNA326480) | marine metagenome | isolation source: seawater | place: Indian Ocean: Red Sea | collected 2010 | reverse complement strand
TCAATGATGAAACCATTTATGATTAAAGAATTCACAGAGGAACTGAAGTATTGTTCATGGGAACAAAAAGCGATTTCAGTTGCGAGTCATAATGGAGATACCGAACACGTTGCTGCAGCACAATCTCTTCTTGCCGAAGCAGAATGGCCACTAATGCTTACCCCACTGGATGTTCCACTAATCCAATTTGGAAGACAAGTAAGAAGGCCAAGAAGATGGTATCATACCTGTAGTGGAGAACACGCCGCAATCTTAGCGGGGTGCAGAGCTAAAGGTTGGAATCGTGCAGGATATACTCTTCCTACGCATGAAGTTTTCAAAGCCTATATGAGGCAACTTCGACGTTTCTTAGGCGAGGATTGGACACCTTCTAGAATTGCTAAAGATGGATGTGGTTTGCCTACAGTTTCCAATACTGTTGCAGAATTAGCAAAGATATACGCAGGTTTAGTCCAAGACAAAGATTCAGATTGGATATGGGAAGCTATGTGTAAAAATCCCGATCTTGTTGGAGGATTCAATAGATTGGATTCAACTATTTTGAAAATTGGAAAAGGCAAAGTAATTGCTAAAGAAGGTGCAGATGGACTACTTGGTATGGCTATCGAACACCCAGATTATCCAAATGGGTTAGGAGTTGTAATAAAAATCGCACACGGTTGGAATTCTCAAGCAACATGGTATGTGGCTAGGGCGATTTTAGGATGCCTCGGTATAGAACTTAGAAATCCATATCCTTTGAATCGTCAAAAAGCATTTGTCGTACCTGGAATAGTGCCAGAAAATTTGCATTCGATTCTCAAAACAATTCCTACTTGGGATGAATGGGACCCTGACCAAGATAGATGGTTGTATGAGGTGGACTTATGATTGAAGTCCACAATTTAGTGGGTGGAAAATTTGTAAAACTTCAGGAAACATTTGATGATGTCTCCCCGTTGAACGACGAAATAATTGCTACTGTGCCACGAACCAAAGATGTAGATGATGCAGTGATTGCAGCGGAATCAGCATTGGATTCATGGTCAAAATTGACGCTGATTGAACGCTGTGATTGGTTAGATAAAATTGCGGATGAATTAGAGAATCAAATTGATGAAGTAGCAAGATTAGAATCTTTAGACACTGGTAAACCTCAAGAGGTTGCATTAAATGTCGATGCGAGTAGATCTGTGTATAATTTCAGATTTTTTGCAGATTTTGGAAGAAAGATGACATCACAAACATTCGAAATGGAAGATGCAATGAACTTTGTTATGAGGAAACCTGTTGGGATTGTAGGATTAATTTCTCCGTGGAATCTGCCTTTGTATCTTCTCTCTTGGAAAGTAGCACCTGCTTTGTTGATGGGAAATACAATTATCGCCAAACCAAGTGAATTAACCCCCCTCACAGCATATTTCTTGGGTCAAGTTTCAGTCAAAGTTGGTCTGCCAGATGGTGTCTTGAATATCGTTCAAGGATATGGGCCTGAAGTAGGTCATGCTATCGTAGAACATCCAAAAATAAAGGCAATATCTTTCACAGGTGGAACTTCTACAGGGAAAATAGTTGCAGCAACTGCAGCACCAATGTTCAAAAAAATTAGTCTGGAACTCGGAGGTAAAAATGCAGCCATAGTTATGGATGATGCTGACTTAAATTTGGCAGTCCCTGGAGTTGTTCGTTCATCATTTTTGAATTCTGGTCAGATTTGCCTTTGCGGCTCTAGAGTTTTAATTCATGATTCAATATATGATGATTTCATGAAAGCATATTTGCAACAGGTAAGGGATTTCAAAATCGGACCGGTAATTAGCAACCAGCATTTGGAGAAGGTTTTGTCTTACATCAAACTTGCAAAAGATGAAGGTGGTGAGATTTTATTTGGAGGTAGTGCTATCGACAAACCTGGTGCCTGGATTCAGCCAACCGTTGTAGGTAACATTTCTCATATGTCAAGAACTGCAACAGAGGAGATATTTGGGCCAGTGGTAACCGTTCATCGATTCAAAACCGAAGCAGAGGCGATTTCTATTGCTAATTGTACAGAATACGGATTGTCTGGTTCGGTCTGGTCAAAAAGTCGAGGAAAAGAAATAGCAGAAAAATTGGAATCAGGTGTTATTTGGGTTAACACTTGGTTACACAGGGATTTGAGAACTCCATTTGGTGGTGTCAAAAATTCAGGTGTAGGAAGGGAGGGTGGACAATGGTCTGTTGACTTCTTTTCCGAGTTCAGTAATATTTGTGTCAAGAACGATTGAACACATCTTCAAAAGTAATCTGTCCTAATCAATAACATGGCAGAAGAACTACCGCTCTTTGTTCTACCAATGATTCTTCTTCCAGGAGAAGTCCAACATTTGAGAATATTCGAACCGAGATACAAACAAATGCTTGACGATTGTTTGCTGGATGAGAAGAATTTTGGTCTTGTACTGAATGATGATTTTTCAAAAGTAAACGGTTGGGATAGCCCTCGAAAATATGGTTGTGAAGCGGAAATTCTACACCATGATACCAAGGGTTCCAATCATTTTATTGAGATAGTTGGCAAGAGAAGATTCGAGATTGATGAAATAATTGAGCCATCTTTACCTCCCTTTAGCGACGAATCCATGTCTGATTTGATGCCTGAGGAAGGAATCTTTCCTGATCTGGAATCAATTATTGCAAAAATTCCAAGTGAAAGCGATAACATGAAATTATACATCTCAGCCAAGGTTAACTTCATTGAAGAAGAAATAGAATTCTCTGAGAATAAACTAGACGAATTAGAAAATATTTTTCGAAAAATTTTGGCTAAAATTGGTGTACTTCTGAGATTAGACGAACACGTTTTTGATGATTGGATTGAAACTCAAATTTCACAAATAATGTACAATAATCCACACTCTGCATATACTATTGCAGCGATGACTGTCAGTGACCCAGAAACAAGGTACCAAATGCTTGAGTGTAATGAAGGACAAACACTTTACGACATGCTATTGGAACAGTTAGATGTAATTGAAATTTGAAGATTCACCATCTAGCGAGGGATTCAAAACCGCTTCACCAGTGGAATAACTATGTCCGTGCATGGGCAAGCCAAGAAAGTGACAACTCATACGCTTCAAGAAATGAAGCGTGCTGGTGAGAAAATCACCATGCTAACGGCTTATGATTACAGCTTAGCCAAACTCGTGGATAGGGGAGGAGTTGACGTCATTCTCGTTGGCGATTCAGCATCCAATGTAATGGCCGGGAGAGATACCACCGTTCCAATGAGCCTCGACCACATGATCTATCATGCACAGTGTGTGGAAAGAGCGGTTGATAGAGCTCTGATAGTTGTCGATATGCCATTCGGAACCTATCAAGGAAATTCTGCGATAGCATTGGAAAGTGCGATTAGAATCATGAAAGAATCAAGTGGCCATGCTGTTAAACTTGAGGGTGGTTCTGAAATTGTAGGCAGTATTGAAAGAATACTCACTGCAGGAATACCAGTAATGGGTCATCTTGGATTGACTCCACAATCAATATACAAATTTGGTACATACACAGTTAGAGCAAAAGAAGACGAGGAAGCTGAGAAGTTGATTTCTGATGCAAAGATTTTGGAGGAGGCTGGTTGTTTTGCTATCGTTCTAGAAAAGATTCCAGCACATCTAGCTAAGCAAGTTAGTGAATCCATATCGATTCCTACAATAGGAATCGGCGCTGGCCCAGAATGTGACGGCCAAGTTTTAGTTCTACACGATATGTTAGGAATTACAACAGACTTTAGTCCAAGATTCCTAAGAAGGTACCTAGATTTAGAAAATCAAATCACCAACGCAGTGCAACAATATTGTTCAGATGTTCGTTCAAAAGATTTCCCAAATGATGAGGAATCCTATTAGAATAAATTCTCGAAGAGCATTGCTCCTGGAATTATTGAGAAAGCAATGCCAAATCCATGCCAAACACCGTACTTAATCGGTGGCTGATTTGATTTGGACCATGAAGCAGATTGCCAAACCCATACCATAAATGGTATTGCTATATTCCAATAACTCGAACCAATTGACCAAAATATTGCCATTGGAATACAGACCAATGCAACGCCTATGGCGTGTTCCTTGATGTCTCCTGACCTTGTAAATTTACAGAGTACTGGTGAGAACAAATTGGCAATGACTAGGCACAGAATCATAGGTGGAAATCTATGATATTCTAAACTAGCAGCACATGCTGAAATTAATAAAATTCCAAACATTGTAGGCCAGATTACATGCCTGAACTTCAGGTCTAACACATCTCCCATATTTTCCTCCAACAGGAAGCGAATGATAGAAGGTGCGGAACTTTGTGGGTGACTCATGGCGAAAGGTAGTATTGTGGCTGCATGCCTTGCACCTCATCCTCCGCACCTCGTTTATGCGGATAATCCTCCTCAGAATGAACCCAATTCTGAAGGTGGTTGGGAACAACTAAGATGGGGATATGAAAGATTACGAGAATCAATCAAAGATATTGATTACGATGTTATAGTAATCATGTCACCACACTGGCAAACTTACATCGGTACACATTTCTTAGGCGTTGAGAAATTCCAGTCAAAAAGTGTAGATCCTATTTTCCCAAACCTCTTCCGATACAATTACGATATCAATGTTGATGTAGAATTAGCCAAGTCTATTCATGACCAAGCAAAATCAGACGGCCTTGCAGTAAAGATGATGGAAAATCCTGACTTTAGAGTTGATTATGGCACAATTGTTTCATGCCACATGATTAGACCAGAATGGGATAAACCAATCGTAGCACTTTCTTCTAATAGGGGAATGAATTATTATTCGGTTGAAGTAATGCAAGAGATGATGATTGAATTAGGAAAATCTACTGCTAAAGCAATTGAAGAAAGTGGAAAGAAATGTCTACTCGTAGCAAGTAATTCGCTTTCGCATAGGCACTTTGTTTCCGAAACAAACCCTCCTGAAGACATGAGCAAAGAACACATTACTAGCCACGCAATGCACTTGTGGGACATGCGTATGATAGAATTGATGAGACAAGGAAAATCGCAACAAATTATCAATGAAATGCCTGAATTTTGTGAACAGGCTATAGCAGAAACAGATGGTGGTGCTTTGACTTGGTTACTATCTACAATTGGCATTCCAGAAGAACCAGCAAAACTACATGGCTATGGGACTATCATAGGAACAGGTAATGCAATCATGGAGTGGCCTGTTAGAGAATGGGAGGCTCAAGTATGAGCGGAGAGATTGTAAAATCACTTATTGTTCCTGCACACCCCCATCCAGTGCTTTGCCCGGAGAAAAATGAGGGTTGGCAAAAAGTTAGAGATGCGTATGATGAAGCTAGAAGGCAAATTGAAGAATCAGATGCAGACCTCATAATAATTTATTCAACATTATGGCCCAGCATTATTGGCCACCAGATTCAGGCAGATCCAAATCCAGAATGGGTTTTGGTGGATGCAGATTTCCACGATTTAGGTAGCATACATTATTCTTTGAAAATAGATGAAGAATTTGCTCATGCATGGAGCAAATCAAATCTGTCACGTGGCCTTGAATCAAGAACGGTTGCTTACGAGGGGTTCCCGATAGATGTTGGCTCAGTTGTTGCTCTAAAACTATTGAATCCAGATAACCGCATTCCAGCAGTAATCTGTTCTACTAATGTTTATTCCAACCGTGCCGAAACAACAGTTCTAGCTAAATCCTGTTTAGATGTAGTTAAAGCGCAGGGGAAAAAAGCAGTTGCTGTCTCAGTAATGTCTCTATCAAATCGTATGTTTACAGAGCCGATAGAGCCTCATGAGGATAGAATCCACTCACCAAAAGATGATGAATGGAATCGCAAAATCTTAGAATTTTTGGAAAAAGGCAGACTTGAAGACGTAGGCCAATTAAGTAGAACAATTCATGACCAAATTCGTGTGAAAAAAGTAGTAGCCTTCAAACCAATGTGGTGGCTATCTGCCATGAACAATAATCGGAATGATTTAACCGGCACCGTGCTTGCTTACGAAGCAATTCATGGAGCAGGTGCTGCAGTGGTAGTTTTAGATCCTGAATCAAATGGAACAGGAGATAAAGAATATGACGAAGACGATGTTGATTTCTATGGAGGCGATAGAGATGTTTTGGATTCAGCGACATCTAATGATGAAACTCCACAAATAGATACAGGTCCTGCTCTATATGACCCTGTGGAAGGTGAAACCACAGTTAACACAAGTAAGGCTCCAAAACCGGTTGGAGCTTATCCACACGCAAGAAGGGAAGGCGACTTGATTTACCTATCAGGTGTTGGGCCAAGGCAGCCTGGGGATAATTCAATTCCAGGAGGCCCAATAAAAGATGCATCCGGCAAACCTCTAGATTACGACATAAAAGCACAGACTAAAGCAGTAGTAGACAATATCGCCAGAATTTTGGAAGAAGCAGGTTCTTCTATTGAAAATGTGATTGATGTAACTTCATTTTTGGTTGATATGGATAGAGATTTCCAAGGTTACAACGAAGTCTGGGCAGAAACCCTAGGAAAAGTAGGCCCAACAAGGACTACGCTTGCTATTCGTGCATTGCCTACTCCTATTGCTGTAGAAATGAAGGTCATCGCTAAAGCATAATTACCGGAATCCGGGGATTTTTTCTCCCAAAGTGTAGTAAGCAATAACTACTCTTTCCTGCTGAGCATCATTATCGGTACTTTTAGGGTCGTAAACCAGTAATTTCTTAATTTTTTTTGGAGGACTTTCAATGGACATTAAATCGACCACAGATAAACTCCTGAAAGGTGATATTTCTGGAGTTGTAAGCGATGTTAAAGGTGATCTAGAGAGGTCTCTTAATCTCGTTGGAGTAATTATTGTTACAATTGCTGCTAGCATTGGTTCTGGCCTGTTTGTACTTCCATCCTTCGCAGCAGCGGTAATGGGTCCAGGTATCTGGTTAGCATTTCTTCTAGCAGGATTAGTCTTCTTGCCGGGTGCGTTGTCGAAGTCTGAACTTGCTTCTGCTATGCCTGACAACGGAGGTGCTTACCTCTACCTCGAGCGTTCATTTGGCCCACTCATTGGAACAATAGGCGGTCTTGGATTATGGGCTTCTTTCTTACTTAAGTCTGCATTTGCATTGATAGGTTTTTCAGCTTATCTTTACGCAGTTACAGAATATCTAGATGTAGAAACTAATTCTACCTTGTTGATAATGCTTGCATTAGGTCTGATTACTTTCCTAAACATCCTTGGAATTAAGAAAGTAAAAGCATTCCAAACACCTATTCTAGCCCTCACAACAGGCCTAATTATTCTAGTCTGCGTAGTACAGTTATTTGATGCTGATATCGATTTTTCTCGTCCAATTGATAGTGCATTTGACGTATCAAAGGATGATCCAAGCCTGGTTGCAGAAGCCGCTGCGTTGGTATTTGTAGCGTATGCGGGAATTTACAAAGCAGGGGCTATTGGAGGGGAAATCAAAGATCCAGAAAAGAATCTGCACAAAGGAATGCTGTTTTCTTTGCTTCTAATCACAGTGTTTTACGTTATTGTGTCGATAATCATGATGGCATCCGTAGATGGTGAATGGTGGCTGAATAAGGATGGCAGTCCAAGAGAAGACCCAATTTTCGCTTTCTTCGACGCCGTAGTGTCAACGAAAGTAGGTCTGATTCTAGCTTTGCTAGCAGTGTTGACGATGATTTCAGGCGCTCTGTCTGGATTGTTGGCTGCATCACGATTCTTGTTCGCTATGGCAAAAGATAGTTTGTTACCTAATTCATTTAGTGAAACAAACAATAAATTCGAAACACCTCACTGGTCAATCATAATCACTGCGGTCACAATGGCAATATGCATCTTGACTTTACCTGTGAAAGATGTAGCAAAATTGGCATCAGGTTTCCAAATAATGGTTATTGTAGCACTGAATGTCAGTGTTATTGTACTTCGAAACTCACCAAGCGCTCAAGAATGGTATAAGCCCACATTCACATCTCCAATGTATCCTGTTGTACAAGTCTTGGGAACAATTGCAGGAGGATACTTGGTAATTATCATGGGCTCTAAAGCGCTTATTGGAGCAGCGGCGGCTGTTGTAATCGGAGTTTCAACCTACTACATTTATGGCAAAGAAAAATATCAAGGTAACTTTACAATTCAAGAACAAGAATAATCATGAGATTCTTGTCCATTCACCATCTTCACTTACTAGCCAAGAGGTAAGTTCGCCACTAGAGTCGATATACCAACCAGTTTTACCTTGTTTAGTTCCAGGGGCTGCTTGCATGACCCCAGTCTTTTTTGCCTTTGCAGCTAATCTTGCCCGTAACTCTTCAGTCGACTCTTCAGTTTTTTCTTGAGATTCTTCAACATGTTCTTCAGTAATATCTGAATCTTCTTCTGGTTCTAAATCATCTTCCGTGTTTTCTAAATCGTCTTCATCAATGTAGCCGATTTCCTCTTCTTCGTCTCTCAGTCGCCTGATTAATACCAGCATTATTGCAATAAATAGCACTACAATCACGGAGACCATTGTCAATGCCGTATTCGTGCTGCCCAATCCTCCTCCAAACAAAACAGCATTTACATCAAAGAATCTTTGCGCAACAAGATCGTTCCAATACACACTGCAAGAATGAGACTGCCCAGATTGTTCAACATACAAAATATAGGTGTCATCAGAGATAAATTCAGTTTCACCTGCCGAACATTTGATTGTCAATTCTGTATCTGGAACATCAACAACATTTCCCGCTTGGTCAATTGCGTAAATTCGAAGAATCATCTCATCACCTTCATCCGGTATTTCTGGAGGAATTTCGGCGATTAGCCTGACAGGTTCTCCTGCTGTAACATTAATCATCAAATCAGAGACAGCGGTTCCGCTTGAATATCTCAAAATCCAAGACCCCTCAACACCACCTTCGATATACCAATGTCCAATTCCTTCAGGCGATGTAGTAATTATCCCAGATGGGTCCTCAAATTCGAAATCTACTTCATTGGCAAGAGCTTGATTACCGTTTACATCAAGTGTAAAGATTTGAATTTCTACTTTCTTTCCACTTTCAATAGATATTGTTTCATTAAAATTAGAATATATTTGTCTTGCAGCACCTGGAATTACTTCGATTTCTGTGATGGCAAAAATTCCTTGTGAGGTTGCTCTTATTTCGTGAATTCCCAACTTATCTGGTGCCCACCTGTGGCCTGCAAGTCTGATTTCCATTGTAAGATCCACATCCTCAATTGTCCATTGTACTAATATTTCTGGCAATTCATTGCCAAATTCATCTTCAAAACTAGGCCGCATTAATAATACTTCATCTGAAGCAATCCGTGTTCCGCTTTCAGGGAGTATTATTCTGGCTAATTCACCAGGTACTATATTCATAATTTTCTCAATTTCAAAGACTTGTTGACTTTCATTATCAAACCATGTTGCTGATATGGGATAATCGCCAACTAATCCAGGACGTAATTCTTGCCAACTTCCATGGTCTACTGAATCAATCGCAGATGATACTTCCCAGGCTCCATCAATAACCATAGAATTGCCCACTGAATCAAAAACAGATAATGACGCAATAATTAATTCTCCAGATTGGAAAATAGACTCTGAAAAACTAATGTCGATATAATCAGCATAACCTTGCGTGACAGAGACTGTAATGGTCGATGAAAAACCTTGGTCTGAAACCCCTATCACCCATTCTCCAATATTGGATGGGGTCCACTGTACTGTCTGGTCAACTTTGGCTAAGGTTCCGGTAGGCGTGGTCCAGTTTGCGAGAGGTATGTCTATCTGGCCACTATTCCCAAAAATATCGGTTCTAATTGCAGATAGGTTTACTTTGGAACCTGCTCTGACTTCAAGTGAATCAATTTCAATATCTAAACCCGTAGCTTGGGCTGGTAAGACTCGTATTTTACCGAAGCCAACCACGCCAATACTAGTATTAACTGATACATTCCAATAGCCTGGAGTTGTTGCAAAATACAGACCTGTGTTTGAAATACTTCCATTTTCAACCTCGAATGATAATTGACCTAATTCTGAACTTTTAACTTCATTATTTTTTGAATCATAAGCGGTTAAATTGATGTGTAATGTTGAACCACTTTGGACGGTAAGTCCCAATGGAAAATCTACCCTAACTGGTTCACCAGGTTGTACATTGAAGATAACTTGGTGCTCTATTTCTTGATACATTATTCGCATAGTGGTGTTACCGATATATTCTGGAACCCATGTTTTATTTTCAAAGTCGATTTGACCGTTTTGACACCTGTAAACGATTTCCTGATCAAGATAATTTCCTCCTCTGTCAACTAAATTAGCACTCAGGTTAACCACCTCGCCAACACTTACGTCTAGAGTTTGAAAATTACTCTCAATGGCAAACGGCCAACCCTTTGTTACGGTAATGTTAGTTGTAGTGTTGATACTTCCAACGCTCGCAGTAATTGTCACATCACCCGTTGTTTTGGGAGTGAAGTAACCATTACTGTCTATTAATCCAGAACTAGCACTCCAGTTAATTTCATCATTTACTGGATTTCCCGAAGAATCAGTTGCTATTGCTGTGAACTGATGAGCTTCGTCTGCGCTGATACTATTCGGGTGTGCGTCAATTGATATTGATGAAGCACTCGCTGTACTCAAAGGCATTCCTAGTGGAAATATTAGGATAAATAGGATAACTATTGAGCACCTATTTGTCACTCTCATCCATCCGTCTTTATACCTCATATACTATCTTAGTTTCAGTCATCCCATGATTCCCAATCGTTTGAACCTGGTTCTTGGTAATACCAATTTCCATTTTGGTCTTCTGCCCATGCGGTTCCATCATCGTCCATTCTGAGGTCTGCCATCCAGTCTTCTCTTTCTGGTTCTACAATCGTTGGAGGAGGTCCGCCAGGACCTGCTGCTGTAGGTCTGCTAGACTGTTCTTCTTCCTCTTCATCGTCATCATAATCATCGTCATCATCGTCATAATCAGATTCTCCAGAACGAAGTACCATGATTATCACAACTAAAAGAACAATCATGACAAGTATTGCTAAAACCCCTCCAGCGTAATACAGGGTGCCTCCTGCTTCGAAGAATCCTAGGAAGGTGCCATCAACCATAATCTTACCAGTTTCTTCCTTATTGTGTACTGCGATTGTGACAGATTGTTCACCATCATCTAGTGTTGTAATAGTCCAGTTTCCTGTTTGACCTTCTCTTTCTGCAGTCATTCTTCCAGTTAATTTCACTACTGTTTCTGGAGGTACAGGGATTTGATTTTCCCAGCCATCGTAGGTCTTTACTTCAATTCTGAATGATTCCAATTGAGGTACATTACTTTCTAAGATTGTCAAATTGATAACAGCAACAGTTTGGTGTGGTGAAACAGTAACTGTCCATTCACTTTCAGCACCACTTGGAGAGCGGTACTTGAAGGTATGAACTCCGGCGGTAGTTGCACTAAAGTTGTAATATCCTCCAGTTCCTGAAATTGTGGATTGTGGTACTCCTTTGTTGTCTTTGGTCCAAATGACACTTTCCAAGAACTGATTTCCGTCATCATCTGTTCCAGTTATCGTTATTGGATACACATCACCTGCTTTGGCAGTATCTGCCACAACATCAATATCTACAGTAACAGCTTTTCCATTGTCAACGGTTATGTAAACAATTTCCGTAATGTTGTAAGGTGCATTTGTGGTTGGGTTTTTGGATATATTCCATGCACTAATCGCCCATTCGCCAACTGTTGTTGCTTCCCAAACGCCTCCGTTTCCAACAATAATTGATGTAATATTTTCTGGTTCTGTTAATTCACCATCATCTACTTTCCATAGTGTATATGTTAGTCTAGATGGATCAATCTCATTTTCATCTGCATCCGTTAGTTTTGGAATGAAAGTTAATTCATCATCAGCATCAATATTTGCTGTGGAAGTTGTTGGCGATAAGAATTCTATATCCAATAATAATCCATGGTCGACAGAGATTGTTATATTTGTCTCTAAGGTGATATTTTCATCAGAGTAAGTTCCAACGAGTGTGTACAAAGAGTCAGACGCATAAACTGGAGAGAATCTAGTTTGGCTGCCATATGTGAGATCCATCAATACTGATTGATCGTTGAATTGCTGATGCAATACACTCCATGCAACTTGTACAGTCCATTTGTTTTCGTCATAATCTCTTGCTTTGACCTTGACAGTAATCTCTTCATCCGCTGTCATTTCGATTAAATCTCCAGTCGAGTCTACAGAGTCAATAATCAGAATCAAATCCGTTATTGCTCCTTCACTGACTAGAACATTAACAGTTGTGTCCATTCCTGCATAACTAGCGGTGATTGACTTGTTACCTCTTCTTTGTGCATGCCATTCTGCTGGTTGACCTTCGTAAATCATACCATCACTAGTAGTCCAGTTTGCTAACGGGATTAGTACTGGAAGTCTATTGCCCATTATGTCTATTCTAGTTGTATTCAACCAAACAATATCGTCAGCTGTGACAGAATCAGACGAAGTGATAATTTCCAAGGATGCCATTTCGCCATGTTCTACAGTAACTGGTATAGTGTAACTAATGCCTTGTGTAGATTGCATTGTAATGTTGTATGAACCAACGGTTGTTGCAAAGTATGTTCCGTTAGACTCTGTGAAAATTCCTCCTCCTGCATTCCAAGTAATGCCTCCTCCATCTGCTAAATCGAGGATGTTACCATATTGGTCATGTAGTGTCCAAACCAGTGTACAAGTGGTGCCAGCCTTAATGATGGATTCACAACCAGTTGTCATGTAGTAAACAGGTGCTCCTCCGTCGACAGTAATCTCTACGTCTATCGTTTGTCCGTTCCATCCAACTTCGACAGTTTGTATTCCGGTTTCATATGGCTGGAAGATAGCGCCACTCATTGTTCCGTTTGTAGGAGTATAGGATATGGTCTGTCCTGATACGATATTTCCATGTTGGTCTTGAACATGGGCAACTATTTCGAAGGATTCATCAGCAGTAATTGTTTCTTGTGTATCTGAAACAACCAACAACACAGGTAATCCCGGAGTAACAGATATGGTTGTTGACCTACAAATCACACCGAAGCATGCAGTTACATTGTGTGTTCCAACTAACTCAGGGGTAAAAATTCCTGCAGAATCAATAGCGCCGTTGCTTGCTGACCATTCTACCTGTCCTGCGATATTAGCACCAAGTACATCTTGTAAGATATGAGAGAACTGGACAGTCGTATCAGCATCTGTTGATTGTGCTACAGGGGAAATGAGAATGTCGTCCACGTCTGTGTAATTTAGCGAAATCTTAGGCTTCAGAGATAGAGCAGATTCACTAGAGTAGAACTTTACAAATGAAGGACTTCCTCCATATCCTGAACCAATTATTATCCAGCCATGGTCACCATCCATCAACATTCCTTCGTATCCAATTTCTAACGTAATCTCAGTAGCTGTTGGAGAAACATAGGTTGTTGATATTGGTGTTGCATCGTATTCAACACCAGCAGCCATACCACCTGCAGACCAAGGATTTCCACTAGAGGAACTGTCCCATGTTGATCCTGCTTGATTCCATGCACTTGTTAGCAATCTGTGAACATTCAAATTAAATCCACTTTGTGGTGCGGTTTCAACTTGCAGTTCAACAGAGACTGAGTGAATATTAGCTGCTAATGGCAGAGGGACTTGCGAGTTGTCGAGAGCAATTACGCCTCTACATTCTGTTCCTGGGTTTTCACAATCAGTACCAACTACAAGCAAATCAGAACCGTGATTTGTTGATGGACTGCCGCTACCTAAGTAAGAATCTCTGATGTTGGTGTGACCGAATTCAGGAATTTCGTTTCCAGTTTGGAAAGTGTAAGTCCAAGTGTTATCTCCGTTGTCGAAGTGATCTACAGGGTTTCCAAGTGCGAATGTTCTTCTGCTAGATGAAGGCCCTGGGATTGAATTATTCAGTGCCTGAACCCACCATGTGTAGACTGTGCCAGTTGTCAAGTTATCAGAGAAGGTAAATGTTGTACCGGATATCTCTGAAGAAGTTGCAGATGAGTATCTGTATTGATTACTTCCATCAGAGAATGTTACAACATACCCAGTTGCATTGCTAACACTATTCCAAGTCAATTGTGGTTTATCCATCGATGTGAGTACCCATTCCGTGTTATTGTACAGTACAGCGCCATCATCTGGATAGGTCAGGGTTGGTTGCCCTGGAGGAATAATCCCTGCTGTGTTGTCAACATACTCTAAAGTCAAGTTAGGTCTGTTTGATATGTCTGACGCAGAATTGTCGTAGAATTTGTGAGTTGAACCAGGTGTTCCAACTGCCTTTAGCATAATTGTAAGTGTGCTATTTCCATTAGCGATATTTGATTGTGCCAATGAAGTAATATCCCAAACTTGTGT
>MDTE01063908.1_pt1 | contig 14417 bp, 15 predicted proteins | sample 811231 | NCBI WGS metagenome assembly MDTE01 (sample SAMN05326651, study PRJNA326480) | marine metagenome | isolation source: seawater | place: Indian Ocean: Red Sea | collected 2010 | reverse complement strand
TAGGTCGAACTGGAGCTTTATCACCAGTTATGATTATAGGTATTTTTTTATTAATCATTGTTACAGTTATGTTCATAGTTTTTGTAGAAAGAGCTATGAGAAAAATTTTAATTAATTATCCTAAAAGACAAATGGGAAATAAAATTTATGGTGGACAATCTTCACACTTACCTTTAAAAATAAATACTGCCGGTGTTATACCCGCAATATTTGCTTCTGCATTATTATTGCTCCCAGTTACATTTTCAAATTTTGGGCTTGCAGACTCAGATTTTTTCATAAATATTTCATCTCTTTTTTCTCAAGGCAAGCCTCTTTATATGTTGCTTTATGCTTCCGGTATAATATTCTTTTCTTTTTTTTATACCTCAATTGTTTTTAACCCAAAAGAAACAGCTGAAAACTTAAGAAAGTACGGAGGATACGTACCAGGTATAAGACCAGGCGAGAGAACTGCGGATTATATTGAAACAATTTTAACAAGATTGACAACTATTGGGGCTTCTTATCTAACACTAGTTTGTTTAATGCCTGAATTTTTAATTGCTAAATATCCAATACCTTTTTACTTAGGAGGTACCTCAGTTTTGATTGTAGTAGTAGTAGCTATGGATACTGTTTCACAGGTTCAGACTAGATTAATGAGTTCTCAATATGAATCATTAATTAAAAAAGCAAAATTTAGTAAATAAAATAGATATGAATATAGTTATTTTTGGACCTCCAGGAGCTGGTAAAGGAACTCAATCAAAATTTATAGTAAGTAAATTTAATTTATACCAATTATCCACAGGAGATCTTTTACGTAGTGAAATTAAAAACAAAACAGAATTAGGATCCAAAATTTCTTCAATCATAAATTCTGGTGAACTAGTTTCAGATAAAATAGTTAGCAATTTAATTGAAAAATTTGTTTCAAATGATACTTACAAAAATAAAATTATTTTTGATGGATATCCCAGAACTTTAATTCAAGCAAAAAATTTAGATGATTTACTAAAAAAATATGAACAAAAAATAGATATTGTCTTAAACCTTTCTGTAAGTTTAGAAACTGTTAAAAAAAGAATTTTAGAAAGACAAACTCAGGAAAAAAGGGCTGATGACAGTGAAGCAATAGCAATAAAAAGATACAAAACTTATGAAAAATCATCTCTTCCTGTTGTAGATTTTTATAAGCAATCTAATTTACTTAAAGTTGTAAATGGTGAGGCAGGAATATCAGAAATTAATAGTGAAATAAGCGGGTTAATTGACACTATCAAGGGTTGACTTTAAGGAATATGAACATATAAATACAGTCTAAAAAATCTTTCTATGGCTAGAATCGCAGGCGTAAACATACCACAAGACAAAGTTGTCCATATTGCACTAACCTATATTCATGGTATTGGAAATTATAATTCAAAAGTAATTTGTAAAAAATTAAATATTCCCTCTAATAAACGAGTCAATGCTTTGTCGGAAGAAGAAGTCCTTAAAATAAGAGAGTATATAGATCAAAATCATAAGGTTGAAGGAGATTTAAGACGTGAAGTTTCAATGAATATAAAAAGATTAATCGATCTTGCTTCTTATAGAGGATCTAGACATAAAAAGAAATTACCAGTAAGAGGACAACGAACACATTGCAATGCAAGAACAAGAAAAGGTAAGGCAATTGCTATCGCTGGAAAAAAATTGACACCAATTAAGAAATAAAGTTCTTAAAATGAATAAAAATACTGATAAAAAGGATAAAAAAAAAGAGGAAATAAAAGAAGAAAAAATAGTAAAAGCAAAACCTAAAAAGAAGAATAAATTAAAAAGGAATATAACTTCAGGTATAGCTTTTGTACAATCCACTTTTAATAACACAATAATATCTATTGCTGATGAAAATGGGAATGTTGTTGCTTGGAGTTCAGCTGGATCGAAAGGTTTCAAGGGATCTAGAAAATCAACTCCTTATGCCGCACAAGTTGCCGCTGATCACGCTGGTGAAAAAGCATACGAACAAGGTCTAAGAACTTTGTCAGTTCAGGTAAAAGGACCTGGTTCAGGAAGAGAGACTGCTCTTAGAGCATTACAATCAAGAGGATTTAAAATTATTTCTATAAAAGACACTACTCCTATGCCACACAATGGAGCTAGACCACCAAAAAAAAGAAGGGTATAAATGCAAAACACAAATATTTTTGATAAAAATTGGAAATCGCTTATCAAACCATCAAAGTTACAAATTACAAGCAATGAAGATAAGTCGTTAGCTAAAGTCATTGCAGAACCTTTAGAAAAAGGTTTTGCTCAAACTCTTGGCAATTCATTAATAAGAATTTTGTTATCATCAATACAAGGGGCAGCTGTTACTGCGATACAAATAGATGGAGTACTTCATGAATTCTCATCAATTAAAGGTGTTAGAGAAGATGTTACAGATATAGTGTTAAATGTTAAAAACTTAGCAATTAAATTATCATCAGATGGACCCAAAAAATTAATACTAGATGCAGTTGGACCTAAGGAAGTGAAAGCAAAAGATATTTCATTAGTTGCCGATACAGAAATCCTTAATCCAGAACAAACAATTTGTAACCTAGATGAAAAAACAAAATTTCATATGGAATTAATTATTAATAATGGAAAAGGTTATGTTTTGGCACAAAAAAACAAAACAGAAGAAACACCTTTGGGTATGATTGCAATTGACTCACTTTTTAGCCCAGTCAAAAGAGTTTCTTACAAAATTGACACAACAAGAGAAGGGGCTGCACTTGATTATGATAAATTAGTTATGGAAGTTGAGACAAATGGAACAGTCCCCGCAGAAGATGCAGTGGCATTTGCCGCAAGAATTTTTCAAGATCAACTTTCAATGTTTGTCAATTTTGATGATCCCAAAGAAGTTCCAAAACAAAAAACACAAGCTGAGCCAGAATTTAATAAAAATTTACTTAAAAAAGTTGAAGAACTAGAACTTTCAGTAAGATCTATGAATTGTTTAAAAAACGATAACATAATTTATATAGGAGATTTAGTACAAAAGACAGAACCTGAAATGTTAAGAACACCAAATTTTGGAAGAAAATCCTTAAATGAAATAAAAGAAGTTTTAAGTTCGATGTCACTTTACCTGGGAATGGAAATACCTAATTGGCCACCAGATAATATTGCTGAACTATCAAAAAAATTAGAAGAAAATACTTATTAAAATGAGACATAAGATTGGATATAGAAAACTTAACAAGACTAGCGAACATAGAAAGGCATTGTTTCAAAATATGCTCAATTCTTTAATTAAGTATGAACAAATAATTACGACTTTGCCTAAGGCTAAAGAACTAAAACCTCAAATTGATAAAATAATTACATTGGGTAAAAATATTAATCTAAATAAAAAAAAAAGTCTTTTTTCAAAACTTCAAAATAAAGACTCTGTTAAAAAAATATTTGAAACTTTATCAAAAAGATATGCTAATAGAAAAGGCGGTTATTCTAGAGTTTTAAAAGCAGGTTTCAGAACTGGTGATGATGCACCAATGGCAGTGATTGAGCTTGTTGATAGAGATCAAAATGCTAGAAAAGTTGATGTACCAAAGAAAACACAACAAACAAAAAAAGATAAAGAAGTACTTCCTAAAGTTGCCGCTAAGTAATACAAATTAATCTCAAATGTTTAAAAAGTTTATAGTTAACAAAGACTATCACGACACTCGTTTTGATAGATGGTTTAAACACAATGTTAGTAAAATACCCCAATCATTTATTGAAAAACTTACTCGAAAAAAAAGAATAAAGGTTAATAAAAATAAAATTAAAACATCTTATAGAGTTCAATTAAATGATGTGGTGGAAGTATATGATGCAGATAAATTCAAAACAAAATCATCAACTAAGTTAATAAAATATATACCCACAAAAAAAGAAAAAGAACTTTATGGAAAATTTATAATTGAAAATAATGATAACTTTATTGTAATAAATAAACCAAGCGGTATTGCGGTGCAGGCTGGCACGAGGTCATTTAAAAATATTATTGATATTTTAAAAAATACAAACTTATTTGAACATAGTAAACCATTTGTAGTTCATAGATTAGATAAGGAGACTTCAGGAGTGATGATAGTAGCAAAAAATCGTGAATATGCACAGTTGCTTACCTCATTATTTAGAATTAGAAAAATACACAAAACTTATTTAGCGGTAGTTTTTGGCAGTGTAAATAAAAATTTAAGAATAATGAAGGACGACCTAGTAACTTATGAAAAAGAAAAAAAAATTATTCAAAATGCTATTTCCTATTTAAAAATTCTGAAAAGTAATAATGAGTTTTCTTTATTAGAGCTAAAACCGGTAACAGGAAGAAAACATCAGTTAAGAAAACAACTTTACAAAATAGGTAACCCTATTGTTGGTGATGATAAGTATTCAAATGACAATAAATACAAAAAAATTAAATTAAAAAACCTTATGTTACATGCCTATAAAATAAAATTTATGATTAATAATATTAAATATAGTTTTAAAGCTGAATACAGTGATGAATTTAAAAATTTTATTAAAAAAAGTTTCTAAATCTTGTTTAATTGTTTTAAAAATATTTTTTTTAAGTTTCTTGTTATATCGTAGGGTTTTTTCTTTTCATTTACAATAGAAGTGATTTTATTATTATCGAGGCCACAAGGTATAATTTTTTTATAGGCATTAAGATCATTCTTTATATTTATTGAAAATCCATGAAAAGCAACCCAACGTGAAACTCTTATACCTATTGCTGCAATTTTTTTATTTTTAACCCAAACACCAATATTTTTCTGATCAGCATAAGAATGTATTTTATAAATCTTTAAAAACTCTATAATAGTGTTTTCGATTTGTCTTATCAAATTCCTTATATCTTTTTTTCGTTTGTTTAAATTAATTGCAAAATATACTACTTGTTGACCAGGATTATGGAGAGTAATCTTTCCTCCACGATTAGTTTTTATAACTCTTATTGACTTATTTAATATTTCATGTTTTTTCGACCTAATTCCTGCTGTGTATGTGATTGGGTGCTCTAAAAACCATACAAATTCTTTCCCACCTTTTTTGACACTATTAACTTTTTTCTCCAGTAACTTAAGTGCTTTCTGGTAATTTACAGGCTTTTTACTAATTTTTAATTCTATGTTCATTTTAAATTGAATTTTACCATTAGATAAACTAAAAGTCTCAAAAATTAAAATTACTTGGTGAATTATGAGTTTAGTTAAATCAATAGGAAAACAAAAAGTTAATCTGGATTTTAACAAAGATTTTATTAATCTTTTTACAGATAAAATAAAGTCTAAAGATGTAGGTTTTATAAATCAAACGTTAGAGGACTTACACCCAGCAGATATAGCTGATTTAATTGAAAATTTAGATATAGAAACAAGAAAAAAATTAATAGAGATTGAGGCGTTTAATATTGAGCCAGAAATTTTTATTGAACTTAATGAGTCTTTGCAATCTGAAGTTCTTTTATTACTCACTCCAGAGTCAGTTGCAAAAATTTTACGTAAACTAGAATCTGATAATGCTCTTCAAATCTTAGAAAAAATAGAGGAAGTAAAAAAACAAAAAGTTTTAGATAAATTATCACCTCAAGATAGATTTCTGCTAGAGGAAGGTCTAAGTTATCCTGAAGACTCCGCCGCAAGAATAATGCAAAGGGAGTTCACAGCAGTTCCAAGTGACTGGACAGTTGGTCAAACAATTGATTACTTAAGAGAAAATAAAGAATTACCAGAAGAATTTCTAGAAATTTTTGTTGTAGACAATGATTTTAAACCAATAGGAACTGTTCCTTCATCTCGAGTTTTAAGAACACCAAGAAATTCAAAAATGAATTCAATTATGAGAGAAATACCTGTTTTAATTTCTGTAAATATGGATAAAGAAGAAGTTGGTTTAACTTTTGAAAATTACAACTTAGTTTCTGCCGGTGTAGTAAACAAGGATAATAAATTAATAGGTATGATAACAGCAGACGATGTTGTTACAGTTGTTCAAGAAGAAGCTGAAGAGGATGTTTTAAGATTGGCCGGTGTTGGTGATGAAGAAATCACAGATGGTGTTTTAAAAAAAACTAAAAGAAGATTCAGCTGGTTATTACTTAATTTGTTCACAGCTATTATAGCATCAATAGTTATAGGTTTTTTTCAAGAGGATATCGAAAAGGTTGTTGCTCTAGCAGTATTAATGCCTATTGTTGCGTCAATGGGTGGAAATGCTGGAATGCAAACTCTTGCAGTAACGATAAGAGCAATTGCAAAAAAAGAAATTTCGTCTGGAAATTTCTTTAAAATAGTTACAAAAGAATTTGTTATAGGTGTTTTGAATGGTATAATTTTTGCCTTAATAGCTGGAGTCATTGTCCATTTTTGGTTTAATGAAATTGGGTTATCTATATTGATTGCTGTAGCAATGATATTAAATATGATTGTAGCTGGACTATTTGGAATTTTAGTTCCAGTTTCTTTAAAAAAATTTAATATAGACCCAGCATTGGCTTCAAGTGTTTTTGTTACAACTATAACAGATGTTATTGGTTTTCTATCTTTTCTTGGTATTGGTTCATTCTTTTTTTTAAATTAAAAATTGTCAATAAATCTTATTTTACCGATATAGAAAGCAAAGAATATATTAAATTTATTTTTTTTGGGTTTTTTCATTGTTTTTAGATCGAGAATTTCTACATAATCAACTTTTTTCGCGCCTTGTAATAAAATTTTATTTTTTATTTCATCAAAGTTATGTTCAAATTTATTTAAAATTATTTTTTGCTTATAGTTTTTCAAAGTTTTTATTATTTTAATTAAACATTTTTTTTCAAAACTATTTAATTTTTTTAGTCTAGATGAATAGGCTACATAATTACTATCACGAATAGTTCTACATGAAATTATTTTTGTATTAATTAATTTTTTTTTAATATGTTTTTTTACTAAATAAAGTTGTTGAAAATCTTTATTACCTAAAAAAATTTTACTAGGCCTTATTATTTCAATCAGTCTATTAACAACATCAAGAACACCTTTGAAATGTCCTTTTCTAAATTTCCCACAAAGTTTTTTTGAGAAACTATGTAAAAAAATCTTATTTTTTGTTTTGAAACCATATATGTCATAATAACTTGGTCTATAAAGATATTTAACTTTAAGTTTTTTAAGCAATTTGATATCGCTTTTGAGATTTTTTGGATAACTATCAAAATCTTTCCTGTTGTTAAATTGTTTCGGGTTTACAAATATACTTACTATAGTTTTTTTGGATCCTTTAATTGATTTTTTAATAAGGCTTTCATGACCCTTATGTAGTGCACCCATTGTTGGTACAAAGCTGATATTCCTTACATTTGTAATTTCCTTTTGAAGCTTTTTTTTATTTGTAAATAATTTCATTTGTAAAATTTTTATTAAACTAGTAAAAGGTTTTAATGGTTAAACAAGCAATCATTCCTTTAGCAGGATTAGGTACAAGATTATTGCCACTGTCAAGTGTAATTCCAAAAGAATTATTACCGATAAATGGAAAACCAAATTTAGAATATATAATGGATGAATGCATTGAAGCTGGAATTAAACAATTTATTTTTGTAATCCCAAAAAATAGACAAAGTATAAAAAAGTACTTTTTTAACGACAATTTCTACAAAAAAATAATTAAAAAGAAAAAAAACGATACTCGCCTAAAGAAAATTTATAAGAGAATTAAACGTTATCAAAAGATGATCAAATTTGTTTATCAAAACAAGCCAGAAGGTACAGGCCATGCTGTTTTACAGTGTAAAAAATATTTAAAAGGTTCTCATTTTTTGATGCTGCTTGCAGATGACTTAATTTTAAAAAAAAATTGCTCTAGAGAAATGATATCTCTACATAAGAAAACAAAAGGGGCTGTAATAGCTACTAAAAGAGTTAAAGCAAAAACAGTCTCAAGATGGGGAATTTTAGGGTTCAAAAATAAAACCAAAAATTCTTTTTTGATTAATGAGGTTATCGAAAAACCTAAGCTAAGCGAAGCTCCGTCAAATTTTGCCATAATTGGAAGATATATCTTACCTAAAAAAATTCTCTCTGTTTTAAAAAACCAAAAAAAAGGAAAAGGCGGAGAAATACATATAACAGATGCAATTAAAACCTTGGTTAAAAAAAATGAAAAATTTTATGGGAATATATTTAAGGGTAAATATATAGATTGTGGTACGCTTGATGGATTTATTAATTCTGGAATTATAATTTCTAAGTATTTATAAAAATTATTATGAAAATATGCATGATAGGGACCGGATACGTTGGTTTAGTAAGCGGCACATGTTTTGCTGACTTAGGAAATAAAGTATATTGTGTAGATAAAGATATTTCAAAAATAAAGAAATTGAAGAATGGTATTTCACCAATTTACGAACCTGGATTGGAAGACTTAATAAAAAAGAATTATAGAGAAAAAAGATTAGATTTTACAGACGACTTAGGTAAGGCAATAAAAGAATCTAAAATAATTTTTATTTGTGTGGGGACACCAACTAAAAAAGGATCAAATTTGGTTGATTTATCCCAAGTGTATAGTGTTGCTAAATCAATATCTAAATACATAAAAAGTTACAAAATTATTGTCACTAAATCTACCGTACCTCTGACAACAGGAGATCAGATAGAAAAAATAATTTTAAAAAAAGTAAAGAAATCCTTGTTTGATGTTATATCTAATCCTGAGTTTTTAAGAGAAGGCGAAGCAATAAGAGATTTTAAATATCCAGACAGAATTATTATAGGATCTAATAACATTAAAATTTTCAAAAAAATGGAGCTTTTATACGAACCTATTATCAAAAAAGGAGCAAAATTTTTATGTACTACTAGAAAAGGTTCTGAATTAATCAAATATGCTTCAAATGCTTTTTTAGCAACTAAGATAACTTTTATTAATGAAATTGCAAATTTATGCGAGTCCGCTAGTATCAATGTTGAGGACATCTCATTAGGAATTGGATCGGATGCTAGAATAGGTGGTAGATTTTTAAGAGCAGGACCAGCTTACGGCGGGTCTTGTTTTCCAAAGGATACTAAGGGTTTAGTTTCAATTTCTGATAAGTTTAAAATTAATTTATCTATTGTAAAATCTGTAATTAAATCTAATCACAATAGAAAAACTTTATTAACTAAAAAAGTTGCAAAAATTATGAATAATAAAATTAAAAACAAAAAAGTTACAGTTTTAGGTGTTACATTTAAGGCAAATACTGACGATATGAGAGAGTCTTCAAGTTTAGTTTTAATACCTTACCTATTAAAAAAAGGTGCAATAATAAAATACCATGATCCATCTGGTTTTAAAAAAGAATTTAAAAATAATAAAAATCTTAAATATGAAAAAACCTTAAACAAGGCATGTTTGGGGGCAGATTTAATCATTATCAATACTGAATGGGATGAATTTAAATCTATAGACTTTAAAAAGTTAGTTAAAAAAAGAAATTTTAAAATTTATGATATGAGAAATCTTTACAATCCTGAACAAATGAGAAGAAAAAAAATCAAATATTTTTCGGTTGGTAGATAGTTTAAACTTCAAATATAGCATCAACTTCAACAGCAGCACCCAAAGGAAGTGAGTTAACGCTTATAGCAGCCCTTGTATGTTTTCCAGTAGTATAAATTGCAGATATAAGATCTGAAGCACCATTAATTACTTGTGGTTGTTTAGTAAAATCTTCAGTCGAATTTACATATCCTGTTAATTTCATACAACTTTTAACTTTATCAAGATTTCCATCACAAATTTTTTTAAGTTGTGATAAAATATTTAAAGCACAAATTTTCGCCGCTTGTTGTGCCTGTTCTAGGTTTAGATCTTTACCAACTTTACCTGTAATTAATTTACCATCAGATCCTTTAGAAATTTGTCCTGATATAAAGATTAAATTTCCAGAAATTTTCGCTGCAACATAGGCCCCAACTGGGTCAGGGGCTTCTGGTAAAATTATATTATTTTTTTTGATATTTTCTTCTGCACTCATTTATTTAAAACCTTTTTTTTAGCATCACCTACTTTTTTTTTGGCATCATCTAATTTTTTTTTCTCATCCAACCATTCTTTTTTTTGATAATTCTTTGATTCTTTAATAAAATTACCACTTTTACATTTATAAAAAGCAGGAGAAAACTTACTAATATTAGAACAATCTTTTAATTCCTTAGCAGATGAACTAACTATAAGTGTATTTAATAAGACAAAAGAAATTAAAAACTTTTTCATTTTTTTCCTCTTTTTCTCTTAGACTTATCATATTCTCGTCTTTTTTCTATAAGTATTAAAGCTTCTTCCATTGTTATTTCTGTTGGATCTTTATCTTCAGGTATAGTGGCGTTTAATGATTTGTATTTAATGTAAGGACCATATTGACCTTTCATTATTCTTACAGGCTTTTTATCTTCAGGGTGTTCCCCAAGATTTTTTATTTCAGAAGAAGACATTCTTCCGGGTTTTGCTTCCGAAATTAAGGTTATTGCTCTATTGAGTCCAATAGTAAATAATTCATCTACACTTTCAATTCTTGCAGATTTATTTGAGCACTTTAAATATGGACCAAATCTACCTATATTAATACTTATGTCTTCGTTAATTTCAGGATGTTTACCGATTACTTTTGGTAGTGAACATAAATATTTAGCCTTATCCAAATCAACATTCTCTATTGGTAAACCTTTAGGAATAGATACATTTTTGAAGTTTTCATTCTCTTTCTTCTTTTTAGATTTTCTCCTTTTATTTTGATTTAATTCATTTATTTCAATTTCAAATTGTAAATAGGGACCAAACCTGCCATTCTTAAGAAAAATATCCTTCCCTAAATCATTTTTTCCAATCAACTTTGGCTCAGCCAAATTTAACTGTTGTGATGCTTTTGATTTTGACAATGGTCTAGTGAATTTACATTCAGGATAATTGGAACATCCTATAAAAGCACCTCCTCTGAAACTGTTTTTAAGACTTAATTGACCAGTTTCACAAAGTTTACATTTTCTATCGATAACATCATTTTTATCTCTTTCAAATACAAGGTCACCCAAACTTTCATTTAATAGATCAAGAACTTCCCGAGTTCTTTTTTCTTTGACTTGACCAACATTTGAATAAAAGTCTTTCCAAAAGCCGTCCAAAACTTTTACCCAATCGACTTTGCCGCTGGTAATCTCATCTAATTGATTTTCTAAGTCAGCTGTAAAATTATAATCAACATATTTGGTAAATAATTTTTCAAGGAATGCGGACAGCAATTTACCTCTATCTGTTGGGTGAAATCTTTTATTTAACAATTCTGTATAATTTCTAGTCGATAAAACGGATATTATACTAGCATAAGTTGATGGACGTCCAATTCCTAATTCTTCCATTTTTTTAACAAGACTAGCTTCCGAATATCTTGGCGGTGGATCGGTAAAGTGTTGTTCGTCTATTAATTCCTTTATAGTCACCTTATCACCAACTCTAACTTCAGGTAAAATATTTTTAAGATCATCATCTTTTTCTTCAAATTTGTATACTTTTAAATATCCTTCAAATTTAATGGTCGAACCATTTGCTTTAAAATTAATTTTTTTATCCTCTGACTCTATAGTAATACTTTTTCTATCAAATTCAGCTGGATTCATTTGAGAAGAAACAGCTCTATTCCAAATTAATTCATAAAGTTTAGATTGATCGGTGCTTAAATATTTTTTCATGTCCGAAGGAATTTTTGTAACATCTGTAGGCCTTATAGCCTCATGCGCTTCTTGTGCATTTTTTGCTTTTTTACCAGCATAACTATTGGGATTTTCTGGCAAATATTCCTTTCCATGATTCTTATTTATATAATTTCTGAAATCAGATATTGCATCTTTAGAAATTTGTGTGCCATCCGTTCTCATATAAGTAATAAGTCCAACCGTATCTCCTTCGATATCTATTCCCTGATAAAGTCTTTGTGCAATCTGCATTGTTCTAGAGGCTCCAAAACCAAATTTTCCAGATGACGTTTGTTGTAAAGTCGATGTTGTGAATGGTGCTAAAGGATTTCTTCTATAAACCTTTGAGGATACATCATTTATTTTATAAGATTGATTTTTAATTTCATTTAAAGCTTTTTCTGAGTCTTTTTTATTTTTAAAAGAAAATTTTTCTATTTTTGATCCAGATATAATAGATAGTTTAGATTTTATAAGTTTGTCATCATATTGAAAGTTACTTGAGATCGTCCAGAATTCTTCAGGTTTAAAAAGTTCAATCTCATGTTCACGTTCAGTTATTAGCCTGAGAGCAACAGATTGAACTCGACCTGCAGATTTTGAACCAGGTAGCTTAGTCCATAAAATCGGTGAAATGTTGAATCCAACAAGATAGTCCAAAGCTCTTCTGGCCATATAAGCATTAACCAAAAGTGACTCAATTTTTCTAGGATTATTAATCCCATTTGTAACCGCTTTTTTTGTAATTTCGTTAAAGACAACTCTTTCAACTTTTTTTCCTTTTAAAAGTTTTTTACTTTCAAGTATTTCTCTTACGTGCCAAGCAATGGCTTCACCTTCTCGATCTGGGTCGGTTGCCAGAATAATTCTATCAGACTCAACAGCTGCATCAGTTATTTCTTTTACATATTTTTTTGAAAAAGTATCTAGTTCCCATTCCATTTTAAAATTATTTTCAGGATCAACAGAACCATTTTTAGAGGGAAGATCTCTAACGTGACCATAACTCGCTAAAACCTTGTAATCTTTTCCAAGGTATTTATTTATAGTTTTCGCTTTAGCTGGACTTTCTACTATAACAAGATTCATTATAATTAAACTTACTGTCAAAAATAAACATGTTTGTCAAATCAAAGTATAATAAGTGTTGATTTTAAAGTTTAATTTTATCTTCAGTTTTATTTTTTAATTTAACAATATTATCTTTATGAGTAGATAAAATTATTAAAAAAGTAATAAATAAGTATGAATTCAATTCAAAGTTATTTTCTAGAAATGAAATTAAAAAAATAACTAGAGATGAAACTATGGAGGATAAAGAGGAATACCTTGTTAAAAAAACAATTAAAATCCAAGATAAGCTAAAAATTAATCCAAGTTTAAATGACAAAGCAAAAAGTATTCCTAAATAAGTTGCAACACCTTTTCCTCCTTTAAATCTTAACCATACAGGAAATATATGTCCGAGAAATGCTGCAAGACCAGATAAATAAATTAAATTTGGATAATAATGACTCGTAATTAGAATAGGTACCAAACCTTTAAAAATATCTAAAAATAGTGTTGCAGCTGCAATAAATTTATTACCAGTTCTCAATACATTGGTAGCTCCAATATTTTTCGAACCTATTTTTCTAATGTCTTTTTTTAAAAATAAATTAGTTAATAATAATCCAAAAGGTATTGATCCAGATATATATGATAATAGGAAAACTAAAAATGTTTCAAATGTCACTGTAAACTAAAAACACTTTCTCCCTTTAGATAAGTCATTAAAACTTTTCCTTGAAGTTTTCTATTTTCTATTGCTGCGTTCTTAGACTTTGATTTTAATTTTGAGACATCTACTTTCCATGGTTGATTAAGGTCAAAAATACATAAATCCGCATCTGATCCTTTTTTTAAAGTACCCTTATTAATTTTTAATATTTTCGCGGGATTACAAGTGATAGTTTCGATTAATTTTTTTAAGGGAAGAGATCCATTGTGATAAAGTTCTAGTGTTAGAGAAAGAAGCGTCTCTATTCCAATCGAACCTTCGGCTGCTTGTGCGAATGGAAGTCTTTTACCTTCTTCATCTTCAGGTTTATGATCAGATACTATAACATTTATTAAACCATCTTTAATTCCTTGAATTAATGCTTTTCTATCTTCTTCTTTTCTTAAAGGAGGAGATATTTTCATAAAAGTTTTAAAGTCGCCTATATCATTTTCATTAAGGGATAGATTATTTATAGAAACTCCAGCAGAAAATTTTAAACCATTTTTTCTATACTTTTTGATAACATCAACCGATTTAGCGGAAGATAATTGAGATATATGATATCTACATGGGTACTCTTCTAAAAGAGAAAGGTCTCTCTCAATAATAATTTTCTCAGCAATGTCTGGTATTCCTTGCAGACCTAACCTTGTTGCCACTTCGCCCTCATTAATACATCTTCCTTTTGAAAGTTCTTGATCCTCGGGATGTTGCATTACAAGTACATCAAGATCAGATGCATAGTTCATAATTCTAGACATTATCTCCGAATTTTGAACAGTTTTAGTAGCATCGGTAAATCCAACTATTCCTTTTTTAGATAATAAACCAAATTCAGTCATAAGCTTTCCATCCATATTTCTTGTTAAAGTTGCTGAAGGATAAATATTTATACCAGCCTTATCTCTTCCTCTTCTAAG
>MDTE01181298.1_pt1 | contig 14418 bp, 13 predicted proteins | sample 811231 | NCBI WGS metagenome assembly MDTE01 (sample SAMN05326651, study PRJNA326480) | marine metagenome | isolation source: seawater | place: Indian Ocean: Red Sea | collected 2010 | reverse complement strand
TAAAATTATTGCTACAATCAATGGTATGGATGGTTACAGTCCAGATTTAGAGCAACAATTAGTTGCGCTTAAGCCTGAAGCAGCAGCTCCGGTAGCTCAGTCAGCTCCTGAAGAATCTTCTTCTGCAGTTCCAGTAGCGGAAGCTGTTCCAGAATCAGCCAAAGGATTATTTGATATAAAAATATTAAATGATATTGAGGATGTATCTGTAAGGGCTGCGCTTAAAAAGGTTTATATGGGGGCTAAAAAATCCTCTAAAAATTCAGATGAAGTTATACCTGATATGATAGCTGAACTTGATTCAAAAGGTAAACTTACCGATGAAATAAAAATATTATTAGAAGGAATATTAAAGTAATGGGTGAGTTATTATTTTTAGGATTAATTTTTGTAATTATTTGTTCTGCGTTTTGGGTTGTTATATCTCCTAATTTAGTTCATTCAGCTGTATCACTTCTTATCACTCTATTTGGAGTAGCAGGACTATATGTTTTTCTGTATGCTGATTTTTTGGCTGCTACTCAGGTAGTTATTTATGTGGGTGGAATATTAGTGTTAATTATTTTTGGTGTTATGCTTACAAATAAAATTGATAAACCGGTGATTGTTTCTGATAGTTCTAATAAAATAATAGGATTATTTGTTTCAGGATTTATTTTTTCTATGCTCTCAATTATAGTGCTGCAAACTCCATGGAACATCAATTCAAATATTTCTCAGGGTCCTTCTACTGTGGAATTGATTGGACATTTAATTTTAGGTAAGTATTTACTGCCATTTGAATTGATTTCAGTATTATTGCTAGCAGCTTTAGCTGGCTCTGCTATGTTAGCAAGAAGAAAGTTAGATGATCCTTTGCCAGCATCAGATGGAAATATTGAAAATATAGAAGAAGATTCAGATAATCACTTAGAGGAAGAAAAAAAAGATAATAAAGATCAAGAGGAGGATATTGATGGATAATCTTCAGATTTATTTATTATTATCAAGTTTATTATTTTCTTTGGGTATCTATGCTGTTATTTCTAGACAAAATGCTGTGGCGATTCTAATGGGAATTGAATTAATGTTAAATTCTGCAAACATTAATTTTATTGCATTTAATCGTTTCACTTCTAGTTTAAATAATTTAGATGGTCATGTTTTCTCTATTTTTATTATTGTTTTAGCTGCTGCTGAAGCAGCGGTAGCATTAGCAATTATAATTAATTTATTTAAAAACATTGGAACAGTAAATGTTGATCAAGCATCGGAGTTAAAGGGATAATGGATTTTAATATAATATTAGCTCTATCATTTTTATATATTCCACTTGGTTTATTTATATATCAATTATTTTTCGGCCATCTATTAAAACATGATACTTGGTATGTATCCATTGTTGGTATAGGAATTAATTTAGCGATTGCTTTAAATTTTTTCTATCGTGTTTTTTTAAATCAGCCTGATGATTTAATAGTTCACGGAAGATTTAATTGGCTTACCACGGGTAATTTTAATTTAGACTTAGGTCTTTCTATTGATAATATGGGAGCTATTACATTATTAGTTGTTTCATTAGTATCTTGTCTAGTTCATCTTTATTCTAGTGAATATATGAGAGGAGATGCTAGATTTTCTAGATATTATGCATTCTTAGGTTTATTTACTTTTTCAATGAACGGTATTGTTTTAGCTGACAGTATAACCATGATATATATATTTTGGGAACTTGTGGGTTTAAGTTCATACTTAATTATTGGTTTTTGGTTTGAAAAAAAATCGGCTGCTATGGCTAGTAAAAAAGCATTTTTAGTTAATAGGGTTGGCGATATAGGAATGTTTATTGGTATTATGATGATTTATTATGTGGGAGATTCTCATTCCTTTAATTTATCTGATATTATTGAAAAAGTAAAAAATACAGAAATTGATTCTACATATCTAACTATTGCGGGTGTTTTAATATTTATGGGTGCTGTTGGTAAGTCAGCTCAATTGCCTCTTCATATTTGGCTTCCGGATGCTATGGAGGGACCAACGCCTGCAAGCGCTATGATTCATGCGGCAACAATGGTTGCAGCTGGAGTTTATATGACATTAAGAGTTTTTCCAATATTAACATTTGAAGCGTTAACAATTATTGCATTTATTGGAGCTTGTACTGCTTTATTCGCTGCAATTATTGCTATTACTCAAAATGATATCAAAAAAGTATTAGCTTATTCTACAGTAAGTCAATTAGGATATATGGTATTGGCTATAGGTGTTGGCTCTTATTTGGCAGCCTTCTTTCACTTAGTTACACACGCTATGTTTAAGGCCTGTTTATTTTTGGCAAGTGGCTCTGTTATTCATTCAATGCATCATAGTTTACATGAGCTTCATGATCATGATACAGATGCTCAGGATATGAGGAATATGGGTGGCCTAAAAAATAAAATGCCTATTACTTATTATGCTATGCTAATAACTACCTTAGCTATTGCAGGTGTTCCATTTTTCTCTGGTTTTGTATCAAAAGATGCAATATTAGCTGGTACTTTGGCTCATTATTTTGAGTATGGTGGAATAACTATTTTTCTTCCTATTGCAGGTTTTGGTGCGGCAGCTATTACAGCTTTTTATATGTTTAGATTAATCTTTTTAACATTTCATGGAAAACCTAAAAACGAAGAAATTTATAAACATTTACATGAATCACCATCAGTTATGACTATACCTTTAATTATACTGTCTGCTTTATCATTTGGTGTATTTTTTACGGGTTCTTTAAATCCTTTATCTGATGGTTCATATGGATGGTTTGTAAAGGCTGTAGGAAATGGTCATAATTATGTAATAGAAGTAGAGGCTCATCATGGTGATGAACATCATGAGGATCATCATAAAAATCAAAAATATGGTTCTCATGATCATCACAAACAAGCGCATTCAAAGTATCATTTTACAGAGCATACAGCTCATGCAGCTCATGCAGCTCATTACACAGCAATGTATTTATCTTTACTGGTTGCAGGTTTAGGTATTTTATTATCTTTTGTAGTTTATTATTTAAATAAAATTGATGTTAATAAACTTTATAATTTCTTTAATATTTTTAAGCTTTATGATTTATCTAAAAATAAATTTTATATTGATCAGATATATTCGAATATTATCTATAAACCATTTATGTTCTGGTCATCTATTTGTTCAAAAATTGATTGGGATTATTATGATCAAAAATTTATTGATTCAATAGGTAGATTAACAATATTTACATCAGATAAATCAGGCAAAGTCGACTATGATTGGCTTGATCAGAAAATAGTAGATGGATTTGGGAATTTTGCTAACTATATGAGCTTAAAAATGAAAAAGCTTCAAGGAGGTGTAGTTCAGTCTTATATCCTTGGTGGGCTTGTAGCTATAATAGTTATAATTTTAATCGTACAACAAATATAAGGTGATTTAATATGGATTCATGGATTTTGTCATTATTGATATTTCTTCCTGTTATGGGAGCATTAGTGATGTGTGGAGTATCAGTTTCTAATCTTAAGGATGATAAAGATACGTATAAATTTATTGCACTAGTAACAACAGGAATGCAGCTTATCTTGGCTGCTGTTTTATATATGGGATTTGACTCTTCATTAAGCGTACTAGAATCACCTTTTACGGTTCAAATGAATTGGATTTCAAGTTTTAATATAGAGTATTTTATTGGTGTTGATGGTTTGAGTATGCCAATGGTATTATTAACAGCTTTATTATCTTTTCTATGTATAGGTATAAGTTGGAATGTTGATAAACATGTTTTTGGTTATTTTGCATTATTTTTACTTTTAGATGCGGGTATGATGGGGGTATTCTTATCTCTTGATTTCTTTTTATTTTATATTTTTTGGGAAGTAATGCTTTTACCTATGTACTTCTTAATTGGTATGTGGGGTGGACCTCAAAGGCACTATGCAGCCATTAAATTTTTCCTATACACCTTATTTGGCTCTGTTTTTATGCTTTTAGGTATGTTGGCTCTTTATTATTATGCTCCAGATGGCAATACATTTAATTTAATAGAACTTATAAAACAAGCTCCAAGAATAGAGGCTACTCTTTGGGGTTTTGATATGAGGTTTTTAATTTGGATTGCATTGTTTATTGGTTTTGCAATTAAAGTTCCTGTCTTTCCATTTCATACATGGCTACCTCTTGCTCACGTTGAAGCTCCAACTGCTATATCAGTTATACTAGCAGGTGTTTTATTGAAAATGGGCACATATGGCTTATTAAGAATTAGTTATCCATTACTTCCTGGAGAAGTGGTTAATTTTTCCTTTATATTAGCTTTTTTAGGGGTTATTAATATAATTTGGGGAGCTATTAATGCAATTGCTCAAATTGATTTAAAGAAAATGGTTGCATATTCTTCTGTTAGTCATATGGGTTATGTTCTACTTGGTATGGCTGCAATTGTAAGTACAGAACCAGCGGGTGCTGAAGCTGGATTAAATGGAGCTGTTATGCAGATGTTTAATCATGGTACTATTACAGCAATGCTATTTATGTTGGTGGGAGTGTTATATGATCAAGCACACCATAGATGGATTGTTTATCCAAATGATTACAAGGATCCTGAATTGGCAGGCAAATTAGCATTTGGAGGAATAGCTGCTAAGTTACCTGTTTTTAATGGTTTTATTGTTCTTGCATTTTTTGCAGGCTTAGGTCTTCCTGCTCTATCAGGGTTTATTAGTGAGGCCCTTTGTTTTATTGGTGGTTTTAGTGCATTTAGAGTTTTAACTATTATTGGTACACTTGGTATTTTATTAAATGCAATTTATTTTTTAAGAGCATACCAAAGAATATTTTTAGGACCATTTAACGATAAATATAGTGATTTAAAAGATATGAGTATTAAAGATTTAGCTATTATACTTCCTTTAGCATTTTTGACTCTTTTATTTGGAGTTTATCCTCAACCTTTAATGAATATAATTAGTGATTCTTTAAGTGAATTAATTCGTTTAGTGCAACCATATATATAGGATTAAAATGATTTTATCTAACATTCAAAGTTTAACTTCTTATCTTCCAGAATTAATGATTGTTATATTGATTTTAGCAGTATTTTTATATGAATCAATTGAAAGGTATAGAGGTTTAGTTTTTTCTATTGCTTGTGGAGGTTTAGTGTTTGTGTCCATTTTACTATGGTTTTCAAACCCTGTGTCATATAGCTTGTTTGAGGGTATGATTGTAAATGATTCACTATCTATTTATTTTAAATGGATTTTATTGTGCTCAACTCTAAGTATTGTAATTGTTTCAAATAAAGACAATTCTATCCTTGATACTGTCAAAGGAGAATATTTTGGAATGTTACTGATTATTTTATTAGGCATGTTTGCAATGGTATCTGCAAACAATCTATTAATGGTTTATTTATCAATTGAAATGGTCAGTATCCCTTCATATATCATTGCAGGAATATCTAAGAATAATAGAGAATCAAATGAAGCTTCTCTTAAATATGTTATATATGGTTCTTTTGCATCAGGAATTATGTTATTTGGTTTGAGTCTTTTGTATGGGGTAGCAGGTACAACGGATATTGCTTTGCTTGCTAATAAGGTCGCTTCTTTTGATAGTTCTTTTATTATTTATTTATCGATGATTTTTGTGGTAGTTGGTTTTGGTTATAAAATTTCTATGGTTCCGTTTCATTATTGGACTCCAGATGTTTACCAGGGCGCTCCGATTCCAGTTACGGCATTTTTATCTGTAGCTCCTAAAGCTGCTGGTTTTGCCATTTTGATTCGTTTCTTTTATGCTGTATTTGTTGATAATGGAAGTCCTGTGGTAGAATGGACTACCTTTATTGCTGTATTTTCTGCTTTAACCATGACTGTTGGTAATGTACTCGCTTTAAAGCAAGATAATATTAAGAGATTATTAGCGTATTCAAGTATTTCACATGTTGGATTTATGCTTATTGCATTCTCTATTGTTTCAATCGATTCAATTGCTTCTATTTTATTTTATTTTGTTTTTTATATGTTTATGAATTTAAGTGCATTTTATATGGCAATTTATATGTCAAGTAATTATGGGGCTAATAACATTGATGATTGGAATGGTATTGGTAAAAAAGTACCAGTTTTATCATTTTTTATGGTATTATCACTTGCTTCTTTAGCAGGCTTGCCACCTACATCTGGTTTTATTGGTAAGGTTTATGTGTTGAGGAACTTATTTGCTGATGGGCAATTTTTGTGGCTTGGTTTAGTAGCTATTATAAATACTGTAATATCACTCTATTATTATTTTAAAATTGTAAAAGCTATGTATTTTATGGACAATGACAATATAGAAGCAAAACCTTGTTGTCCATACCTTTATTGGATAATTATTATATTTTCTGCTCAAAATATTTTATTTTATTTATATTGGCCCACTCTTTGGAATTTATTAGAATCTATTGTTAAGAGTATGGGGGTTATTTAAGTGAAAAAACACGTTAAAGATTCTTATGTCATAATGCATGAACTTATTCTTCCTAATGATACTAATAATTTAGATACTGTATTTGGTGGTAAGGTAATGCAGTATATGGATTTGTGTGCTGCAATGTCAGCATATAAGTTTGCAAGAACCGCAGTAGTTACGGCTTCAGTAGATCGTTTAGATTTTCTGGCTCCAGCAAGAGTAGGGGATATGCTTATTTTAAAATCTTCAGTTAATTATAGCCATAATACTTCTATGGAAGTTGGTGTGCATATTGATGCAGAAAATGTTAAAACAGGAAAACGAAGACATACAGCCTCTGCTTATCTAACTTTTGTTTCTCTTAATTCAAACGGTAAGCCTCAAAAAGTAGATGGTATTATTCCTGAATCTGATGATGAAAAAAGAAGATATAATGAAGGTAAAAAAAGACATATACAAAGGTTAGAAAGATTAAAGGTTAGAAAATAATAGATGGCAATTTTTAATCTTAAAAAAGGTTATGATTTAGATTTAGAAGGCAAGCCTCAGAAAGAGATTGTATCGATATCTTCTCCAGATATTGTAAAAATTAACCCGCAAAATTTTAAATATATCAGACCTAAAGTTACTGTAAAAGTAGATGAACAAGTTGAGGTTGGAACTTTACTTTTTTTTGATAAAAATCAACCTGACATAAGACATGTCTCACCTTGTTCAGGTAAAATTGAAAGTATAGATTATGGTGAAAGAAGAAAAGTTTTAAGCATTAATATCAAAAATGATAAACAATATACTCAAATTGAATTAAATGATCTTAATAAATTATATAGTTTATCATCAATTGGAAATTTAACAAATGATTCAACTAAAAGAATTATTAATGAAGCAGGAATGTGGCCTTTGATAAGACAAAGACCTTTTTCTAAAGTGGCAGATATTAATTCTAATCCTAAATCAATTTTTATTTCCATGAAATCAACAGACCCATTATCTGGCGATCAGTTATTTATTTTAGAGCATAATTCAATTGGATTTTTAGAAGGGATAGATGCTATTTCTAATTTAACTGAGGGTAATATTAATGTGGTACTTGATGGAGAACAAGATCCATCTATGCTTGGTAGTTTAGATAAAGTGGATGTACACCATTTTTCAGGTCCTCATCCATCAGGTAATGTAGGTGTTCATATTCATTATATTGATCCTATTAGTTCAAAGGATGATACGGTTTGGTATTTATCTGTGCAAGATGTATGTAAAATTGGAAAGTTATTTATTGATAGAAAAATAAGTAATACTAAAATAATATCTATGGGAGGTCCTAGTTGTTTGAAGCCAGCTTACTTGGAGGTTTATGATGGGACGCCTGTATCACATATTAATAATGAATTAGAACTTAATATAGATGATTCTTGTGTTTTGATTTCAGGTAGTATTTTATCAGGCGAGTATATTGATTTGAATCAGCCGTTATCTTTCTATCATGAATCATTATCTATGTTAGAGAATAATCAAGATAGGCATTTTTTAGGTTGGATTTTACCAGGGTTTGATAAATTTACTTTAACTAATACCTTTATTTCAAAATTGTTTAATTCAAATCATAGCATTAATCATAATATGAAGAATGGAAGCAGCAGAGCAATCGTACCTATTGGTTTATGGGAAAAGATGCTTCCAATGGATATTCTTCCTAATTTTTTGATTAGAAGTATTCTAGCTTCTGATATTGAGGATATGGAAAAATTAGGCATATATGAGTGTTCTCCGGAAGATTTTGCTTTATGTTCACTTATTTGTCAATCCAAAATAGAAGTTAGTCAAATTATTCAAGAAGGTCTTGATTTAATGCATGAAGAAGGTTAATTGATGAAATTTTTAAGAAATATTTTAGATAAGATTGAACCACATTTTAAGAAAGGTGGGAAATTAGAATCTTTATATCCGCTTTATGAAGCTGGTGATACTTTTTTGTATACTCCTAATGATAAAGCTAAACACGCTCCTTTTGTGCGTGATAATATTGATTTGAAGAGGACAATGATTTTAGTGGTTATAGCTTTATTGCCATGTTTATTATTTGGTATTTTTAATGTTGGTCATCAATATTATCAGTATGTTGATACTACATCTTCAGCAGGTCTAATTGATAAGATATTTGTAGGTTTACAGTGTATCATTCCAATGTATGTTGTTGTTTTTACGGTTGGTGGATTAACTGAAGTAATTTTTGCTATACTTAGAAAGCATGAAGTAAATGAGGGTTTTCTAGTTACTGGTTTTCTTATACCTTTAATTATGCCTCCATCTATACCATTATGGATGGTTGCAGTTTCTACTGTTTTTGGGGTTGTTATTGGTAAAGAAATTTTTGGTGGGACAGGATATAATATCTTTAATCCTGCTTTAGTAGCAAGAGTATTCGCTTTTTTTGCTTATCCAACAGCTATGTCTGGAGATACTGTATGGGTATGGAAAATGCCTCAAAATGATGGAATGACAGCAGCTACTTCTCTTTTATCTTCAGCTAGAGAATCAGCTTCTCATTCTGTTATTGACAATAATGGTATTATAAGTTTTTTAAATGGTTCATTGCATAGCAGTTTTGTTGATGCAGGAAATAATTTGTCAGATTTAAGTTGGTTTTCAATGTTTATAGGTCTTATTCCAGGATCAATAGGTGAAACATCTACTATAGCAGTTATGATGGGCGCATTTTTAATTGCAATTACTGGAGTTGGGTCAAGGCAGGTTGTTATAGGGGCTAACCTTGGTATGATAGCAACATCATTTTTGTTGTATTTTTTTGGTACAATAATTGGCAGTACTAATCCAATGATGTATATTCCTCCTCATTACCATTATGTTATGGGTTCTTTTGCGTTTGCTATAATTTTTATGGCTACTGAACCTGTTACTTCTGCTCATACTGAAAAAGGTAAAATGATTTATGGATTATTGATAGGTTTTATGTGTGTTGTTATAAGGTCTATTAATCCTGCTTACCCTGAGGGTATGATGTTAGGAATCTTATTTGCAAATGCATTTGCTCCACTTATTGATTATTATGTTGTGGAATCACATGTAAAATCAAGAAAGAAGAGATATGTTAGATAAAATTAAATCAGTTCAATTTGTTATGATTGTATCATTTCTTTCAAGTCTAATATTAGCTTTTGTTGCTATGTCTCTAAAACCAGCTATTAATAAAAATATTAATTTAGATAAAAAGCAAAGCATTTTAAGATCTATTGATATAGATGTTTCTGGTTTATCAAGTATTGAAGTTGATGAGAGGTATGATTCACATATAGAAGAAATAGTTATTAATAAAAAGGGCGTTGTAATAAATGATGTAAATTTATCTGATATTGTATGGGTTGAGAATAAAGGTAATGGTTCTACAAATTATATTCTTGAATCAAATAATGATACATATATAAATGAATTTCTTCCTATTTATAAAACTAACAATCCTAATGGTTATATTATTCCTATTTCCGGTAAAGGTTTATGGTCTACGATGAAAGGTTATTTTGCTATTGGAGAAGATAAAAATTCTACTTTAGGAATTGTTTTTTATGAGCATGGAGAAACTCCTGGTTTAGGAGCTGAGGTTGATAAACCATGGTTTCAAAATCAGTTTAAAATTGATAAGGGTAAAAAAATATTTGATGAAAATCAAAATTTGGTTTCAATTACTGTTAATAAGAAAAAAAATACTGATGATAAAAAACATGAGGTTGATGGTATAACTGGAGCTACAGTTACAAGTGATGGTGTAACTAAATTTTTAAAACGTGATTTAGATCGATATAAAAATTTTTTAATTAAGGCAGAATAATAATGTTTAGAAATAAAATTTTTACAGATCCTTTAATGGATAACAATCCTATAACTAGACAAGTTTTAGGAATATGTTCTGCATTAGCAGTTACAGTTAAAGTTGAGTTGGCTGTTGTTATGACTTTAGCTTTAACATTTGTGCTTACAATGTCAAATGTTATTGTTTCAACTTTTAGAAAACAAATCCCACATAACGTTAGAATTATTATTCAATTAGTGATTATTTCATCATTGGTAGCCCTTGCTGATTTAGTGCTTAAAGGTTTTATGTATTCAGTTAGCAAAGAGCTCTCTGTTTTTGTGGCATTAATTATAACTAATTGTATTGTTTTGGGTAGAGCTGATACATTTGCTATGAATAATAATGTAAAAGATTCTTTTATTGATGGATTTGCAAACTCTCTAGGTTATGGTATAATTCTAATTTTAGTTGCTTTATTTAGAGAATTTTTAGGTAGTGGTTCAATCTATGGTATTTCACTTTTACCTTCTTCGTTATATCAAGGAGGCTATATTGATAATGGTTTAATGCTACTTGCTCCTGGTGCATTTATTATTTTAGGTCTAATTATTTGGCTTCAAAGAACATATACAGGTTATATAGAGGAATAAAATGGCAGAATTTTTAGAACATTATTTAAGTTTAGCAACAAAAGCAATATTTATTGAAAATATTTTGCTTGCATATTTTCTGGGTATGTGTTCTTTCCTTGCTCTATCAAATAAAGTTGAAACTGCTTCAGGTATTGGAAAAGCGGTAATATTTGTTAATGCGATTACTGTTCCATTAAACTGGCTTATAAAAACTTATCTTTTGGATCCAGGGGCACTTTCTTGGACAGGTATTTCTGCTTTTTCTGAAGTTAATTTATCATTTTTAACTTTTATTGCATTTATAGCTACAATTGCAGCGGCTGTACAATTAGTTGAGATGGTTATGGATAGATTTAGTCCTTCACTTTATAATAAATTAGGAATATTTTTACCTCTTATTGCTGTTAATTGCGCAATATTAGGTTCTTCAATATTTATGCAGCAAAGAGATTATACTTTCTTTGAGGCTATAGTTTTTGCGATTAGTTCAGGTTTTGGTTGGTATTTGGCAATTCTTACTATGTCAACAATTAGATATAAATTAAGATATTCAAATATTCCTAATGGATTAAAAGGTTTAGGTATAACTATGATTTTAACTGGATTACTAGCAATAGCATTTTTATCATTTTCAGGGATTAATTTATAATGATATTTTCAACAACAATAGCAAGTATCTTAGTAATTTGTACCATTATATTAATATTGGTTACTTTACTTTTGCTTGCATCTTCAAAGCTTCAGCCTCAAGGTGATGTTAATATTTCTATCAATGATGGTTCTGATTCTATTATTGTAAAACCTGGAGAAAGTTTACTTTCAGCATTATCAAGTAAAAACATTTATCTTCCTTCTGCTTGTGGAGGTGGAGGCACCTGTGCTGCATGTAAATGTCAGGTTTTAGATGGTGGTGGTGATATTTTAGCTACTGAATTAACTCATATATCAAGAAAAGATGCTCAAGATAATTGGAGGTTAGCCTGTCAAGTAAAAGTTAGAAATGATTTAGATATTAAAGTTAAAGATGAAGTTTTAAGTATAAAAAAATGGGAGTGTACAGTACGCTCAAATGATAATGTGGCTACTTTTATAAAAGAGCTTGTAGTAGAGCTTCCAAAAGGTGAGATTCTTGATTTTAAATCTGGTGGATACATTCAAATTGATATTCCTAAATATAAAGTAGACTTTAAAGATTTTGATATTCATAAAGAATATCATGAGGATTGGGATAAATATAAGATTTGGGATTTTAAGATGCAAAATAACGAAGAAATATTTAGAGCATACTCTATGGCTAATCATCCTGCTGAAGGTAATATTGTTATGCTTAATGTTAGAATAGCAACGCCTCCTCCACATTTATGGAATGAAGTCCCTCCAGGTATAGCTTCTTCTTATATTTTTAATTTAAAGCCTGGAGATAAGGTTACTATTTCAGGCCCATATGGTGATTTCTTTATTAAAGACACAGAAAGGGAAATGGTTTATGTTGGTGGTGGTGCTGGAATGGCTCCATTGAGATCTCATATTTTCCATCTTTTTCATACTCTTAAAACTGGCAGAAAGGTTTCTTATTGGTATGGAGCAAGATCTAAAAGAGAAATGTTTTATGATGATCATTTTAAAAAAATTCAAGAAAAATTTCCAAATTTCAAATATCATGTTGCTTTATCTGATCCTATGCCAGAAGATAATTGGGAAGGTTTTACAGGTTTTATTCATCAAGTTGTACATGATAATTATTTAAAAGATCATGAAGATCCTACAGAAATAGAATATTATATGTGCGGTCCTCCTATGATGAATACAGCTGTTACAAATATGCTTTTAGATTTAGGCGTGGAAGAGGATATGATTGATTTTGATGATTTTGGTGGATAAATAGAGCGTGGTTAATAAAAAATATTCTTTTTTTATTATTATAATAACTTTTCTGCTATGGGGCTTAATTTTTATTATTGTTCCCTTTGAATCAGAGATTAGTTTTTCAGGTAGAACAATGGGTACAACTTATGAAATTAAAATAGCCCAGAATTTATCTGATTATCATCAAAATATAATTTCTCAAGATGTTGATTCTATTTTAAATTCAATAAATAGAAGTATGTCTACTTACATTTCTGATAGTGAGATTTCATTAATTAATAAAGATGAAGTTGTTTTTAAAAGCTTTATAGTTTCTAATGACTTTAAATATGTATTAGATCAGTCTTTAGAACTTTATGAATTAACAAATGGTGCTTTTGATGTTACTGTTAGACCATTATTGGTATTATGGGGTTTTAGAAACCAAAAGGTAGTGAAAAAACCTGACTTAAATTTAATTAATAGTGTTTCAGAATATGTGGGCAGTGATAAAATTATTTTTCAATCAAATCAATTAACAAAAAAACATCCTAAGTTACAATTAGATTTTGGAGCTATAGCTAAAGGGTATGCAGTAGATAGGATTTCTGATTATTTAATTAATGCTGGCTATTTATCTCATTATGTAGAAATTGGTGGTGAAATTATATGTAAAGGAAAAAAATGGAATATTCAAATTGCTTATCCTGAGCTTTTATCTAATAAAGGTTATGAAATTGTAGCTTTAGATAACCATGCAATTGCAACATCAGGAACATATAATCAGTTTATTCAAATTGAAGATTTTGAATACTCCCATATTTTTGATCCAAGGTTAGGTAAGCCAGTAGAAAATAATATTGTATCAGTCAGCGTTATATCTGATAAATCTATATATTCAGATGCTTTATCAACATCACTTAAAGTACTAGGTAAAGAAAAAGGTTTAGAATTAATTAATCTTCTTGATAATGTAGAATGTATGTTTATTTTAAAAGAAGAAGGTGTATTGAAAGACTACTATAGTAACGGTTTTCTAAGCTTTGTTTTGAATTAATTTTTCACATTCTTTCTTCTTTTCATCTGAGCATAAACATAGTTTTCCTGTATCTGAACAGGTACCTATAAGGTTTCTGTTTAAAAAAAGATACCCTGAGCTTAGTAATAAGCTGAAAAAAAGTACAATTAAGATAGTGAGAAAAAATTCCATTTTATTTAAATTCAGTTTAATAAATTAATTTAAATTTAAGGAATAGATGTTAAAAATAAATTATAAAATAAATTTTCTTTTATTTTTTATATTCCCATCATTATTAAATGGAGGAACAAATGTATCTCATAATATTCATTTTAATTATTGGTGGATTGTTCCATTTATGGGGATTTTATTATCTATTGCAATATTTCCATTAATTAATGAACATTTTTGGCATAAGAATTTTGGTAAAATTTCAGCTTTTTGGGCGCTTTTATTTGGAATTCCATTCTATTTATCTTTTGGTGATGAGACTTTCTATTATTTTATTCATGCTATATTATTAGAATATATCCCTTTTATAGTGTTGTTATTTGCTTTATTTACTATATCTGGAGGCATAGTTTTAAGAGGTAATTTTGTAGGTACACCATCACTTAATTTACTATTCTTATTAATTGGAACTTTATTAGCTTCATGGATGG
>MDTE01157625.1_pt1 | contig 14418 bp, 14 predicted proteins | sample 811231 | NCBI WGS metagenome assembly MDTE01 (sample SAMN05326651, study PRJNA326480) | marine metagenome | isolation source: seawater | place: Indian Ocean: Red Sea | collected 2010 | reverse complement strand
TTAATAAAATATTTTTTTCCAGGATTTTTCTTTATCACTTCTTGTATTGCTGTCTGACGAATTGATTCATTTGATATTTTGGAAAGAAAATGAACTCCGATTTCATTTTGTTTTGAAAAGTATACTGAACCAATTTTTTTCCTATTTTTTTCAATTATATACCATTTCTGATACGGTTTAGATTTAACAAATTTAACATGTTCTTTATAACTTGGCATTTCCTTATGTGAAATATTTTCTTTAGGATCTCTATCTTTCAATAGTTTATACAAAAAACTAAAATCAGTATTGTCTATTTCTTTTAATTTTAAATTAACTAAAAGATTACTCCATAAGGTATTTTTCATATGTACTCAAATTCTATTTCGGTCAAATTTATAATTCTCTATTGATTATTTTTTGATTTTAAAAGTATCAATACTACAATAGATATTAAAATGCCTGATTATTTTTTGATTTGATGGAAAATACATCTAAAATTGGTAATGAAATGTATCATTTAATTGAAAATTTGTATCCAATTTGTAGAAGTATAACTGGAAATGGTACTAGAGAAACTTTACAAATTATCTCTAACATCATTCCTATAACAATTAATGAAATAAAGTCTGGAACGAATGTATTTGATTGGACAATTCCAAAAGAATGGAACATAAAAGATGCATATATCAAATCACCAAAAGGTGAAAAAATTATTGATTTTAAAAAATCAAATTTACATGTTCTATCTTACAGTCTTCCTATAAATAAAAAAATTTCATTAAAAGAACTCAAAGAACATATTTTCACACAACCTGATAGACCAAAAGATATTCCTTATAGAACTTCATACTATTCGGAAAAATGGGGTTTTTGTATGAGTCATGAACAGTTTCTAAAACTTGAAGATGGTGAATATGAAGTTTTAATTGATTCTGAACTTAAATCAGGAAGTTTAACGTATGGTGAATATTATTTCAAAGGAAATTCTAACAAAGAAATACTATTTTCTTGTTATATTTGTCATCCTTCTTTATGTAATGATAGTTTATCTGGAGTTGTAACTGCTGTAGAATTAGCTAAATTCATTGAAACATTAAAACAAAAACCAAATTACTCGTATAGAATTTTATTCATACCTGAAACAATTGGTTCGATAACTTGGTTATCACAAAACCAAGAAAAAATTAAAAATATCAAACAAGGTTTGGTTATCACATGCACTGGTGATAAAGGAAAAATAAACTACAAAAAAACTCGTAATGGAAATTCTGAAATTGACGAAACTGTGATTGAAATATTAAAAAATTCTGACGAAGATTTTTCAGTTCTTGATTATTTTCCTTTTGGTTCTGATGAACGCCAATATTGCTATCCTGGAATTGAATTGGATATGGGGTGTTTGACTAGAACTGTATTTGGTGATTTTCCAGAATATCATACCTCATCAGATAATTTAACATACGTGCATCCTTCACCTCTTGCAAAAACATTAAAAATTTTCACTCAAATAATTGAGCGATTAGAAGAAAATTATGATAAATTCTCTCAGAATGAAAAGGCAAAGAAAAAAATAAAAAAAACAATATCCGACGATCCTGTTTTTGTAAACCTTGTAAAATGTGAACCTCAATTAGGAAAAAGACATCTCTATCATGATCTTGGTGGTCCCAAACTCAAACCTTTTCATGGAAGAGGTACTAAAGATGCAACTAAAATTAAAGAGAAAGCAATGATGTGGGTTTTAGCTTTTTCTGACGGCACAAATTCAATCAAAGATATTGAAATACAATCTAACATTGATTCAAAAATATTGTTAGAAAGTGCAAATTTGTTATGTGAAAATAAACTACTCAAAGAAATCAAATGAACGTTTGAGTGATAGTAATTCATAGATAGAAATATCTTCTTAATTCTCTAATAAATTATGATGAATCAATTTGAAAGCTATGAGGAACTTGAGCATTATTTTTCTCAAATTTACCTTAAATTAGGAATTAAAGGATATGATTTCTGTTATATCTATAGTGATCTCCGATTCTTTGCGTCATGCATGAAAATTAATTTAGTTAAAGATAGATTTTGTAAATCTATTATCAATCCTATAATTAATTTAAAAAAAACTGTGATAATTCCTACTTTTTCATACACAACCAAAGGAATTTTTCATGTTGAAAAAACTCCCACTTCACTTGGAACTATAAACTCCTGGATTTTAAAACAGCCTTTTGTAAAAAGATCCGAACATCCATTATTCTCTTTTGCATCATTAGGAGTTAATTCGTTTATTGTAGAAAATTGTGGAAAATCAGCTTTTGGAAAAAATTCTATTCATGAAAATTTAAGAAATAAGAAATGTTGTTTTCTAAATATTGGAAGACCTCTAAAAAATGGAAACACAATAATTCATAACATTGAACAATCATGTGACGCAAAATACAGATTTAACAAAGTTTTTAAAACTTCTGTTTTCAAGAACAATAAATTGTTTGGTTCAGATTATTCTGCTTTTGTAAGGAGACAAGATGTTCCTGATCATGATTTTAAATTCAATTTTACAAAAGCTTCAGAACTAATCTATAATGAAGGGATTGTAAATGAAGTTGGTGATCATGAAACATTATCAAATATTTCCTTGTATGATTATGATAAAACACGTGAAATTCTTATGAATGCATTCTTAAAAGATAATTCAATATTCTTATCCAAACCTTTTACTGAATACTAGGTGTTATGATGAAATTTTCTCAAACAGAAAAAATAGTAACTGAATTTTTTGTAGAACGAGAAGGTGAAGATATTTTAAAAGTTATTAGAGAAATAGATTTTATAGAGGAGGGAATATTGGACTCCTTAGATGTTGTAAGCTTAGCAGCATTTTTACAAAAGAAATTTAACAAGAAAATAGATGTTACAAATTATGAAACAATGCAAGCATTTCATCACTTTGATGACATTATCAAACTAATAACATGAATAATATTCATCATATAGGTATAGTCTCGGAAAATTTAGATCTTGTACTAAATGCATTTGATTTATCTCAATCTAAAATTATTGAAATAATTGACGATGAGATACAAAATAATTTCCTACATTTTATACGTCTCAATCAACGAGATCCATGGTTAGAGATTATAATCCCCAAAAATAACAAATCAACTGTTTATAATTTTTCTAAAAAATACAAAATGGGATTACATCACATAGGGATACTTTGTGAAAACCTAAGTGAAATTGAATCTAAATTTGATAGAAATATTGATGCGGTAAAACTAGGTAAATATGATATTACAGTTCAGTCATTTGGTGGAAAAATATCGACATTGTTTATAGCTAATCATAATATGATAACTGAATACGTTGAAATTAAAAATGAATAATTCAAATCTAGTAGATATAATAATTCATAATGCAAAATCAAATCCAAATAAGATTATCTTAAAGGATAAATGGAAAAAATGGACATGGAAAAATCTACTGTCATGTTCTTATCAATATGCCCATCTAATCGAAAAAAATTTTTCTCATAAAAATACTCTTGCAGTACCAATCCTAGTGGGACGTTCTTGTGAAAGTATTGCTGCTATTTTAGGAACAATATTGGCCGGATTTACATTTGCGCCAATTTCTCATAATCAACCTTCTTCAAGAATAAGAACTATTATGAATTCATTAGATTTGAATAAAATAATTTCAGGTCTTCATACTTCTGAAAATCAACCTCAAAAAATTGAGATTTTAGAATTACCCAAAAACAATCAATTAGAAAGCTATCGCTATACATCTAAAAAAAATATTGCATTATATCTTCTATTTACCTCTGGTTCTACTGGAAAACCAAAGGGCGTACTTTGCTCAAACGAAAATATTCTGAATACAATGATTTGGAGTAAATACTATCTCAATTGGAAACAATCTGATGTAATTGGATGTGCAACACAATTTTCATTTGATATATCTTTGTTTGACTTATTTACAATGTTATACTATAATGTACCATTAGCTATTCTTGATAATACATCAAATCCTGAATACACATTAAAACAAATTTGTGATTTTAAAATAACTTCAATCTTTTCTGTACCTGCATTCTTTTCCCAATTCACTTCAAAAAAATTTATAAAAAATTTTTCTGATTCAAAACTAAGACGCATAATTTCAGGTGGTGATTTTTTTCCACCAAAACATACTAATTTTTGGCTCAAAAATTTTTCTAAAATTAATATATACAATGTTTGGGGACCTACCGAAACTTCAATTGTTAATACCATGCATAAAATTACAAAAAGAGATTTTACTAAAATACAAAATGGTGATTATGCCCCAATTGGTAAATCGCATCCATTGATGGAATTAATTCTAATAAATACAGAAAATGAAAAAATTTCAAAACCTGGTGAAATTGGTGAATTAGTGATTTTAGGAAAATCTGTTAGTATAAAATATTTTAACGATCCTGTAGAAACTAAAAAACGATATTTCACAATTAATGAGAAACCTGCTTTCAGAACAGGTGATCTTGGATATCGAGATAATAATAATAATTTTTACATTGTAGGACGTAATGATAATTTAGTGAAAATTCGTGGTTATCGTATTGATTTGAATGAAGTTGAAAAAACATTGAACCAATTTCCAAATATCTATGCAAATTCCGTTTTTGTCAACAAATCAAGTATGGACCAAAATGAGTTATGGGCCGCAATAGAATTGGAAAATAAAGATTCAAAACTAAACATATTTGAAATTAAAAAGAAACTTAGAACATTATTGCCCAACTATATGGTACCTAAACGCCTATTTACGATGCCCAAAATTCCCTTAACTCCCAATGGGAAATTAGATAAAAAAAAAGTATTGAAATATGTTAATCAAAATTTTATCTAAGAATATTAAATTTTTATCAATAGTAGTATTAATATCAAAAAACAATTCAATGGATATATGAAAATTGTTGTTTTTGGTTTAAACAGAAACGTAATTGATCTTGTCGACATGTTAATTGATAATAACTTTGAAGTTCAATGCATAATTCCTCCTACAGAGAAAAAAAGCAGTCAGTATACTCAGGATAAACTTTTTGGGATACAAAAAATTAAGATCCCCATTTTTAATACTGATAACATTAATGAAATTGATTTTATACAAAAAATCAAGTCTCTAGAATGTGATTTGATTGTTAATTGGGAACACACACAAATTTTTTCTCCAGAGCTACTTTCATGTCCAAAAATTGGTTCCTTGAATTTTCATAGAGGACTATTACCAAACGCACGAGGTTTTGATCCTATTCGTGGTGAAAGATTAAATGAAATTGAAGAGTTAGGACAAACTGTTCATTTTATGACAACTAAAATTGATCAAGGAAAAATTGTTAGCCAAAGAAGTTTTAAAATTAACAAAAACCTCGATAGAGTTGAAATTGATAAAATTTTCCAAGATGGTGCTGTGAAATTTTATTTCGATGCTATTACAAAAGCTATATCTGGTAATTCAATTAGTTACAAAGATACTTTTGGTAGGTATTATCCAAAATTCCCATTTGAAAAAGAAATTTTAGATTGGGAAAAAAATTCGAACACAATTTTAACACAAATTAGATCATCTACTCCTTTCAATCCATGTGTGTCATTCTTATCCGGCTCATATGAAGAAATTAAAATTTTAAAATCTTCAGAGAGTGATGTTGAAAATTATTCTTCAATATGTGGTCAAGTAATTGATCGTGATAACTCTTTAGGCAATCTGATAAAAACTGGAGATAATGCGATATGGTTAACTGAAATAAAATTTAAGGAACAAATACAAATTCCTTCGTTTCCTATAGGAACAATATTTGTTTCGAATTGGATACAAGAAACAATGTCCTTACACAAAAGAATTAAAGATATAGAAAGAAGATTGGATGATTCCAATAATTAATCACAATTTTTTTATTAAATTTTTTCAGATATTGCTACTGCTACGGCATAATCTTTTTCATGAGAAATTGAAACCATGAAATTATATTTTTCTTTAAATAAGGTTTTTAGTTTTATACTTGGTTTAGAACTCTCATGATCAGTATGAATTTCTAAGAATCCAATATTCTCATCTATGGACTTCATCACTGCTTCTTTAGCTGCAAATTTACCTGCAAAATGTTCATATGGTGATTTAAATTTTTTACAATATTCTATTTCCGAATTCAAAAAGATCTTTTTATAAAATTCAAGATTTTCTTCAAATGGTTTAGTCTTAAATCTACTTACACTTACGATATCAATACCTATTCCAGATATTTTATTCACTCTTTTGGACAAGATCTATTTCAAATTTAAATAATTAGAATAATTCGACAATTATCTCTAATTATTTAATGACATTTTTTTGATATATTGATTTGTTAGTAATTCTATCTTGTCATTTTCTTTTTCAAAGAATTTTTTCATTTTTTCAGTGGTTATTTCAACATCTACTAATTGCCCAGAAAAATAAAAGAAGTCATTAATATCTTGAGAAAATGCTATAGGATTAAATTTAAATGAAATTTTTTCTGAAAACTGAATATACTTTTCAAGATCTGCTGGATTTACTTGTTGATTTAACATCTTTTCGATATCACTTGGTAATTCTAAAACATTTTTTATTTTATGTATTGATGGTATGACAGAAATATAATTTTCAGCAAACATCATAACCGGTTTTTGAGAAAATAATGCATCCAACGCAACATTACTTGAAATTGTAATAACCAGTGAAATATCCTTAATTATTTCTTGAATTTTTACATCAGGATGTAAGAGTTTCACTCGTGGAATATCCATAATTTTTTTGTATGTTTCAATACTTCTCCAACTACGTGATTTCGCCATGGGGTGTTCTTTAACAATTAATTTGTAATCTATCGGCATTGCTTTGCTAATTTTTTTTATTATTTCTATTTGATCATTTTGCAGAGGTGATTCAACTAATAATGCACTTTCTGCCTCAGTTTGTAATGGAAATAAAATATATTTTTCATCCATTAATTTGTAATCAAATTTTTCATCAATGAATTTTTTTCTTTTTTTAATTTTGATTTCATTATTTAGATAATTAAAAAATACTTTAGTTTTATTTCTACCAAAATATCCAAAATTATTTTTCATATTCTGATTATTTGTAAAAATAAAATATTCTAGAGCAACTGAAAATTTTTCATTTGATGATAACTCAGTTCTTTTTACAACTTTTTTACTTGATTTTAACATATAATTTTTTAAAAAATAATCTTTTAATTCAGAAAATCCCCTTGTTGGACTTTGCATTTCAAATTTATCATAATTTTTAATTTCATCTTCAAATCCAATCACTGCAGTATCAAATTTTGTATTATTCAATTCCAACGTCTTAATTCCTTTTGCTTTACATAATCTAAAAAATAATAATTCATGATGAAGATATGGTGTGAACATTAAAACAAAATCAGGTTTTATTTCATCTAATACTTCTTCAAAAAATTTACACTCAAGCTCTAAAATTCTTAGTATTTCATCACTCTTAAATTTGTAAAATTCATTAAATTCTGAAAATAATCTTTCTGAAAATACAATTTTGGATAATTGAATATTGAATTGTTTTTCAAATTTTGATAAATATTCTAAATCAGGCTTTTGTTTAATATCAAAAATATTATCATGAAAAAACCATTTTTTTTCAAAATTTACAATATCTTCTGATTCAAAGTATTTTCCAGGTTTATCAGTAACATCAAAAATTGCATAACTTTCATTTGGAATTTTTTCTTTTAGTGATTTTGCAATACAATAATGAGTAAAATTTGTTCCAATCCAATATAGTATTTTTTCCATTATTTTTTCTGAGAGAAATTACGAATAAAAGTTTGGATTATTTTCTATCATCAAAATCTATTTTTTTCAATAAAAGTAGAATTGATTTTTCTTTATTACTAGTAGATATATTAAATAAGCAAATAGATAGAGTCAAGATTAATGCCTGCAAAGAAAAATGATCTAAAACTTTTATTCATCAATCCATGTCTTCGACCGGGTGGTCATACAAAACTTTTACCCGTTGGATTAGCAAGTGTAATGACATATTTTCATGATAATGGATATAAATTCACTTTGTTAGATATTGATATTAATGAATTTGATGATGCGTATGTTGAAAATTATTTAAAAGATAATGATTTTGATTTTATTTTATTTGGAACTCTTGTAACTCACTATAAATGGTCCAAATGGCTTGCAAACACTGCAAAAAAACACCAACCAAATGCACATGTGATTGTTGGAAACTCTGTAGCAAGTTCCATTCCTGAATTATTTTTACAAAAAACAAATGCAGACATTGTTATAATTGGTGAAGGCGAGATTTCTGCCTATGAATCTGTTGAAGCAATTCGATTGGAAAAACCATTAAGTGATATTTCTGGAATTGCATATAGGAACTCTGAAGGAGAAATTAAAATAAATGAACTAAGAAAAGTTGGAAATATAAACGACTTTCCAATGATTAATTGGGATTTCTTTGATGTAGAAAGATATCTTTCAAAACCAAGTGTAAAAGCTGATCGTGAAAAGGATATCACTCGTGCGATGCCTGTAATCACTGCAAGAGGATGTGCATTCAAATGTACATTTTGTCACTATGTTTTCTGGAATGATCCTTATAGGAACCGCTCAGCAAATTCTGTAACTGATGAGATAAGACGATTAATTAAAAAATATAATGCAACTCACATTGACTTTTGGGATGATCTAAGTTTTGCATCTGCCCATCAAGTTGAAAAAATGTGTGATGAATTTTTGGCTAGTGGATTAAAATTTAAATGGTTAGCATCAGTAAGAGTTGATTTATTCTCAAGAGCAAACCTTTCATCAAATGATGCATTAAGAGTTGCTAAAAAAATGAAAGAGGCAGGATGTTATGATGTTGGATTTGCTTTAGAATCCGGAAATCAAGAAATTTTAGAAATGATGAATAAAAAAATCGATGTAAACGCATTCTTTGAAACTGTAAATATCTTTAAAAAAGTTGGAATAACTGTAAACACTAGTGTTGTATTTGGTTATCCAACTGAATCAAAAGAATCTATCCAACAAACTTTTGAACAATGTCTCAAGGCTGGTGTTTATCCAAGTATAGGGTTTCTACTTCCCTTGCCATCAACAGGCATGTATGATTATGCAAAACAAAAAGGTTTCATTACTGATGAGGATGCTTATTTAGATTCTATTACTGAAAGGCAAGACATCAATGTAAATATGACAAAATTATCTGATGATGAAATTATGAACGAAATCAAAATTGGCGCAAAGCAGCTAAACGATATGCTTGATTTAGGTTTGAATGAAAATACTTACATCAAAACAAAGGGTTACAAAAACTCAAAAATTAAGAAAAAACCAATTGAAGATCCTGAAAATATGGAAAGAATTGAGAATGATGTTAGTTTTAATTATGCAACAACACAGTTTGAATTTCAATCATAATCTAACTTTTCAATACTAATACTGATAAATAATGAATTTTTGATTAAGTTATGAAGTTATTAATTACTGGTGGATTAGGATTTATTGGAAGTAATTTCATTCTAAGAGTTTCAAAGAATAATCCTAAATTTTCTGTAACTAACGTTGATGCAGAATTTATTGGTTCTGATCATAGAAATTTAGAGGAATTAAAAAACTCTCCAAATTATAAATTTGTGAAGGGTAATATAACAAATAAAACTTTGATGGAAAAACTAATAGAAGATAATGACTGTATTCTTAACTTTGCTGCCGAGTCATTTGTTGATAGAAGCATTCTTGATGCAAATCAATTTCTGGTATCAAACATCCGTGGAACTTATACCATTTTAGAAATTCTCCGAAAACAAAAAAAGAGATTGATTCAAATCTCAACTGATGAAGTATTTGGTAGTCTAAACACAGGCTCTGCTGATGAATTTAGTAGATTTAACCCATCTAATCCATATGCTGCAACAAAAGCATCTGCAGAATTATTAGTTAATTCGTATATCAATACATATGATCTTGATTGTGTGATTACAAGATGTACAAATAATTATGGTCCTCGACAATTTTATGAAAAACTAATTCCAAAAACAATTTTCCTTGCAAACCAAAATAAAAAAATCCCAATTTATGGTAAAGGTCAAAATATTCGAGATTGGATTTTTGTTGATGATCATTGTGATGCTGTTTTTAAAGTACTAGAAGATGGTAAACAAGGTGAATCATACAATATATCGTCCAATAATGAGATTGATAACCTATCAATCGTTAAAAAAATACTTGAATTATTAAACAAATCCTCTGATTTAATTGAGTTTGTAACTGATAGGCCTGGACATGATCTACGTTACAGTCTTAATTCGTCAAAAATTCAAAACTCATTGAAGTGGAAACCTTTGACAAGTTTCAATGATGGAATACAAAAAACTATTGACTGGATTCTTGATAATTCTAAAGGAGAAAACATCCCTGGTGATATTCTAAGCTCAACTCCATGGAAAAATAATTAATTTGAAAATCTATTTGTTAACGTTATAATTTTATCAACATCATGATCTGTCATATTTGGATGAATGGGTATTGTAACAATTTCTTTTCCAACTTTTTCTGTAATTGGTAATTTCACTTTATTTTTATAAAGTGAAAATGTATGAATTGGTCTATAATGTGTTCCCGTCTGAATACCTTTTTCAAACATCTTACTTCTGAATATTTTTCTATTTTTTACACATATCCAATACAAATGATATGAACAATCTTTTGTAAATGGAATTTTCATCTCCATATTCAATTCTTTTTCATATTTTTTAGCAATTTTTTTCCTAATGGAATTCATTTTATTTAATTTTTGAAGTTGCTTTAAACCTACAGCAGCAGAAATTTCATTCATATAATAATTGTCACCTACTTCTTCAATTTCATACCTATCATCATTTCTATTAGTTATGCCGCACCAACGTTTTGCTTCTATTTTCTTTCTGTATATTTTTGCATTTGAATCATTGATTGCAATCAATCCTCCAGTGGGCATACCCAAATTTTTTACTGGATGAAAACTAAAACATACTGCGAATCCATGACTGCCAATTTTTTTATTAAAAAATGAAGAACCTGCTGCATGTGCCGCATCTTCAACAATTTTTAAATTAAATTTTTTTCCTATCGATAATATTTTTTTCATATCACAAGGATATCCACCAAAATGTACTGGGATTATGCCTTTAGTATTTTTTGTGATTGCTTTTTCAATTTGGTCAGGTTTTATACACAATGTTTTTGGATCAACATCTACAAATTTTGGAATTCCACCATTAAGTAAAATACAGTTTGCAGTAGAAACAAAACTTAATGATGGAAGGATTACTTCGTGATTTTTTACATTGAGTAATGATAATGCAATATTTAACGCAGCAGTTCCACTATTTACTGCCAAACATTCATCAGCATTAACATATTTTTCAAATTTTGTTTCAAATTTTCTTACATTTCCTACACCTGAACCTGATGCCCAAAATTTACTTCGTAATGTTTCTAATACTGCATTTTCTTCTGACTCGTCAATATATGGTTCAAATAGATTAATTTTCATTTTTTTCACTGATTCTTCTTTGAAGACTATCACATAATTACTAATTCGAGTTAAAATTCCTTACTTAAGATTTGTTTTAGCAATTTATGGTAATAATTAAAACCGTCATCAAATTCAGGTTATTATGCAAAAAGATGTGGTTGCAGGATTAGGTGAAATTGGTTTTCCAATCTATAAAATTTTTTCAAAAAATTATCCTACAGATGGTTATGATATTGACAAAAATTTAATGCCAAAAAATTCAAAAAAAATTGAAAATAATTTAGTTAGATTTCTTCATATATGCATTCCATTTAACAAATTTTTTTCCCATAATATCCAAAAATTAAATAAACAATTTGTACCAAAATGCATCATAATTCATAGTACTATAAAACCAGAAACTACCAAAAAACTCCAAACTAAACTGAATATTCCAATTATTTACAGTCCAACACGTGGAGTTCATAAAAGAATGATACATGATCTAAAAAGATATACAAAATTCTTTGCAATCTATCCAAATGTAAAAAATTCTAATTTACTATCTAAAAATTATACAAATTTACTAAAAAAATCTGGAATCAAATCAAAAAAAATATCTAATTCAACAACTCTAGAACTATCAAAAATTATTTGTGATACATCCTATTATGGATGGTTGATAAATTATGCTCAAATGAGTAAAATGATCTGTGATAAATATAATGTTGATTATGATGAAATGTGGTCATTTTCAGATGAAATCCATAAATTTTTAGGAAATAGACCAAAAATGTTTCCTGGATTTATTGGAGGTCATTGTGTAATTCCTAATTTAGAATTAATTGATGAAGAATCTTTTAATTCAATTAATCAAATTAACAATGTCTTTAAAAAATTTTTAAAAAAAACTAAATCATAATCTATCTTTAATAAAATCAATTGAAGATACTGGTGTAGGATCAATATTTCCAATCACTGCATTGTATATTGATGTCATATCTAATGTATAAACCAAGCAAACTAATTTACTTAAAATATTTCCATCAACTGAAAAAATTTCCTGATAATTGATATTTTTTTTTTCGAAAAATTCTTTAAAAATTTTCCATCTTTCACGTGTTTTAAAGTGATCATCTTTACCTTGCATTAATATGGGTTGTACATCTGTAACTTTTTCCCACGATACGATTCCATTATGAGATGCTTCAATTACATCCTCAAACAATACATGTTTTTTTGCATTTTCTTGCATTGAATTTTTGAATCTTATTGCTGCTGAATGTAATCCCCATGGATAATAAACCATTGGTACATTCTTAATCCAATATGCCAATTTCAAAGATTCATTCTCTTCATTTAGATTTTCTGAACTAATATTCTCGTTTATTTTATACAAAAATCTAATTGATTCTTTAATTTCTGTTTCACCAATTGGGATAATTTGTTGCAATGCATTTAATGTTGAATATAGAAATTCAAGGTATGATGCTCTTGGCGAATGTTGTTTTTCAATTTTATAAAACTCAATCTGATTATTTTCACAAAAATTTTCCATTTTTCCTCCTGATGAAAAACCAATAAATTTTCCAGGGGATTTTTTAGAATTCTCTAAAATTGATAATGTTTCATTAGTGTTTCCAGAAATACTTGTACAAACTACTAGTGTTCTTTCATTGACAGTTTTTGGTAAATGATATCCTTTTACAACTGTTACATGAATTTGGCTTTTAGAAAGTATTGATGAAAAAATATCTCCTATAGCACCTGAACCCCCCATTCCTGCAAACACCACATGATTGATATTTTTTATATCCACTTTTGGAATTTCTCTATTAAAACAATCTTCTGCAATTTTTGGCCATTTATCATACACAGAATACATTGATTTTGAATCAATTTTTTTTATATCGTCTAAACTTAACAATTCAATTTTAAATAAAAAGTTTGATTAATAAAATGTTGTAATCATTTCTTCTTCTAATCTACTTCTTTCTTAAAAAAATTATTAATGAAATTAGAATTAAACTAATTATTAAACTAATTATTATCATCATTAAAAAATCATTACTACTAGTGGAATTTTCATCATATTCTGACTGGATAAAATATGAAAAAATTTTTACTTGATAATTATATGTATCAAGTACATACCATTTATCATCCGTGATTAAAATTTGATGTGGACTTTTAAAATTTTGATTAATCTCATAGAGAAATTCTCCACTTAAATCAAAAACCTGTATTCTATTGTTATTAGTATCTACGACAAAAATATTTTTTTGAAAAACTTCAAGATTTTGTGGTCCATCAAATTCTCCTTGCTTATCTCCTTTTTTTCCAAACTCATAGAGAAATTCTCCACTTAAATCAAAAACTGCTATACAATCTTGATTTTCCTTTACGGTAAATATTTGATTATTTTTAATTTGTATACCATGAATATGACCTCCACACATGTTATCATCCAGTAAAATTTTTTCTAAAAAATTATTATCATATTTGTTAAATACTAAAATCTGATTTTTTGTACCATCTGCTACAAAAATTCTATCAAGATCGTCTGTTAAACCCATACTCCATCCAAATCCACTCAAAGAATCTTCAAATTCATAATCGAATCCATATGAATTTTTGATTACTAATGAAAGTGTTAATGAAACTACAAAAATTCCTATTAGCAGTTTTTTCATATCTTTGATAATCAAAATTACTTAATTACTTTTTAAAACCAATCAATTGATACAAACTTTTATTTCTTAACAAAACCCATATAAAAAAATGGATTCTGATTCCTACAAAATTTTTAATTTGGAACAACATAAAACAAAGGATATTGAAGATGATCATATAAATGGCGAATTAACTGTTATTTGGAGA